>Ga0302253_1000016_pt1 | contig 315702 bp, 261 predicted proteins | sample AAG_RA_Trp_MG_FD_193537 | JGI IMG/M metagenome (GOLD analysis project Ga0302253, IMG submission 193537) | Enriched activated sludge microbial communities from anaerobic digester in WTTP, New Holstein, Wisconsin, United States - AAG_RA_Trp | ecosystem: Engineered > Bioreactor > Anaerobic >... | reverse complement strand
TAAAATCCTGATGATCTGTTCTTCCCTAAACCTGTTTCTTTTCATAATGCTTTCCTCCTTAATGTTTTCTACATTATAGGAGAAATCACTAACTTTTCAATGGTACTATTTTCGGGGGGCACGTCACTCTATTCGATGTCTCCACAGATAATGTCGGTCTGCATCTTAGGAATATATATCAGGATGGTGAACTGAGCGAAAAGGCAACTACCGAGGAATCCTCGGTACTTCAAATAGAAGGGGAAAGAGAAGTAAGGCATCTAAGCTATATAACCGCACTGTTAATATCGAGTGTGTTTCCAGCGGCGTTGATATGGATGTTCAATTAGATTTGTTTAAAAACATTTTCAAGACTTGAAAACAATTTTATCTTGATTTCATTATTCAGATATGGATGATATTACCTATCAAAATAAATATCTATAGGTAATTTTATCCAATGAGTAAACAAAAAACTATCTCGAAAGCCAAAGAGATTATTCAGAAATATGGCGGAATAATTCGTACAAGTGATGCTCTGAAAAAAGGGATTCATCCCAGAACTTTGAATGCACTTCGAGATTCTGGAGAAATTATGCAAATCAGTCGGGGACTCTATCGTTTGTCGACGCTCAAACCAATATCAAACCCTGATATAGTGACAGTCGCTTGCCGTTTCCCGAAAGCGGTTATTTGTCTTGTGTCCGCACTTTCATATCATAGTCTTACTACGGAAATTCCGCATAGCGTCTATATCGCATTAGAAAAAGGTGCGGAAGGACCAATAATCGATTATCCTCCATTGTCGGTACATCGTTTTTCCAAAAAAAGTTTTGAAGCTGGAATTGATGTGCATGATATCGACGGGGTATCAGTCCGTATCTATTCTCCTGAAAAAACTCTGGCGGATTGTCTGAAATTCCGTGATAAAATAGGGATAGACATTTTTTTGGAAGCCCTGAAACTGTACAAATCTAAATACAAATTTCAGGTGAATGAGATACTGAAATACGCAAGAATTTGTCGTGTTGAGAATACTATAAAACCTTATATAGAAATAATGGTATGAGTAAACCGCCCAAGAACATTGCTCATTCAATTCACGAAAAACTTCTCAATAAGGCAAAAATCGAGAAACGACCTTTCAATGAGTTGTTACAATATTACGCTATGGAGCGGTTCCTTTATCGGCTTTCAGTATCGGCTCATAAACCGTATTTCATTCTCAAAGGTGCGTTGTGTCTGAAAACATTGCATTGCACTGAATTACGTCCAACAATGGATATTGATTTGCTTGGAAAAACCAGCAATGATGAACCGCATATTATTGACAAAGTCAAAGAGATATTATCCGTCGAAGTTGACTCGGACGGTTTAGTTTTTGATTCTGAGACAATTCAAGCCAAACGCATCGTTGAAAATGCTTATTATGCAGGTATCAGAGTTCAATTTCTCGGATTATTAGAAACAGCAAAAATTCGAATGCAGATTGATATAGGATTCGATGATATTGTTTATCCTGCGCCAGAAGAATCAGAGTTTCCAACGGTTTTAGATGCACCTGCTCCACAGCTATTATGTTACAGTCGTGAAAGTATTATCGCTGAAAAGTTTGAAGCAATGATAAAACTTGGTGAATTAAATAGTAGAATGAAAGATTTTCATGATATCTGGTTGCTTTCGCGTCAATTTGATTTTTCAGGGCAAGAGTTGGCTCATGCTATCGAACTGACGTTTCAGCACCGTGGAACAGAAATCACAGATCAGATTATCGCTTTTTCTGATACGTTTATCACACAAAAACAAGGTCAATGGAATGCGTTCAAGCGAAAGATTAAGCAAGTCACTATTCCCGAAAAATTTGAAACAATCGTCAAAGAAATCGATTCGTTCCTCAGACCTGTTGCGCAGTCACTTTGCAATAAAACATCTGTTCCATCGAAGTGGATTGCTTCGGGAGTATGGAAGTAGGGAAAGCATTTTTGTTTACGTAAATATGATCTTTATGTATATTAAAATAAGTTGTAGATGGTTATCATAATTAAATGATGTGTCACTCTTATTTGCTCTTATTTGAAACAGGACGGGTGGTTCAGCCATCAAACAGGGATTTGATTTCCCTATGGGATACTTTTTTCTATAAAAACATGACAAAGAAATTGAGGATTGTTATTCGAGATTTTAGTAAGTTTCTATTTTTAAAATAAGGAACCTTAAATTGAAAGAAACACGACGTTTTTATATTAAACAAAAAATATTTAAGAAAACAGATTTTCTAAATATTGGAAAAATATTTCATAAGGAATATAATCTCGCACAAAAAGATAATAATAATTCTTCTATAAGTTTCCGAGTTGATTGTATTGATGGTACTTCATACGAAAGTGAATCTCTTGAATTGTTTGATGATGGAAGTATTCTTGATCAAAAAAAAGCAAAATTTATTGAAATATCATTTCATAATTATACATTAGATCAATATATGAACATTTCTGTTGTTCATGGAGGAGGTTATGGAGACAATTTAATAATAAGAGGCGTTGATTCTACGTGGGTTAATGGCATATTTACAAGATTAAAAGAAATAATAGATTGTTTAAAGCCTCAGGATAATTTTTTGATAAGGCATAAAACAGCTCTTTTGCATATAATAGCATTAAGTATTGGTAAAATCTTTTTTTTATTAATTTCATTAGCGCTTGACTATGTTCATATTGAACCTATTAAAAACCCTTCCGAAATTTTACAAAAAATACGTCTCTTTTTTGCGACTTATCCATATTTTATAAATTTAATAGAATGGTTTTGCAGTTGGCTTATGGGAATAGGTTCGGCGTATGCAATTAGAACTTGGTTACTTAAACTTTGGCCGGATATTGAATTTGATCTTGGCCCTGAGCATTTAAAAATAGAAAAGTTACGCCGAATGCGTATTGCAATAGTTTTTTCTATTGGGATAATTCCTTTTTGCATATCTATTATATATGATTTAGTGAAATATTATTTAGAAATATTACAGTGACATAATACTTAAGTATTTTTTAGATGGTCTTTTAAAATCATATCTATGCCCTTTTCACCCACCGTCTAAACTCAAAAACAAGGCTCAAATCCTCGGATAAAAGGTTCAAAGTGGCGACATCTGGGTCCACCAACATAGACTTTCCAGCAAGATAATGTAATACTGATAAAAGCGGTAATCCAATCCTTGAGCTTGTGTGTAAACGAAAAGGTAAAAGGGCAAAGCGACTTTTTTTCGGAGATAATTGATAAAGATTCGTTCTTTTTGAAAAAAGAACCAAAAACTTTTTCTCTCAAAATGGGCATCCAAACGCAAACATAAGACAATCATTAATCACCAAAACTACCGCAAATCAACCTAAAACCATTCCGCACTCAATTCTGTGCCCGCGCAAAAAATCGCCGCACATCATCGATTGTTTGCCTTCAAGCTGAACTTCCAAAACCTCTATCGCGCCACCATCACAAGCCACCACAAAACTATCTTTGCCGGCACAACATATTGTACCCGGTTCGTAATCGCCTATAATATCGATAGTTTTTACGGATAATATCTTTATCATCATTTTTGTTCCGTGCAGGCTAACATAAGTACGCGCGCCCGGTGCGGGCGACATGGCTCTAACAAGATTGTGTATCTCAAAGGAATCTTTGGACCAATCAATATTTGCCATCTCTGGTGTTATTTTGGTTGTGTATACCGCTCCCTCAGCCGGTTGGATTTGCATAGAAGGAATACCTTTTTCAAAAAGAGATATTGTATCGAACAACAATTGCGCGCCCACATGCGCGAGTTTATCGTGTAATGAACCGAAATTATCGTCCGGCGATATTTTTAATTCGCGTTTCATAATGATATCACCCGTATCCATGCCTTCGTCTATTCTGAATGTGGTGACACCGGTTATAGCATCTCCGTTAAGAAGCGCCGCCTGAATCGGTGACGGGCCCCTGTAATCAGGCAACAAAGATGCGTGTAGGTTTATACACCCTAAACGGGGTATATCGATAAATTGTTTTCTTAAAATTTTACCGTAAGCAACAACGATTATCAAATCCGGATTGATTTCTTTAAGCTCAGCTAAAAACCGGTCATCCGTTGCTTTAACAGGTTGTAAAACAGGAATATTATGTAATATGGCCGTCTTTTTTACCGGATTGGAGATAACTTTTTGCCCCCTGCCTGTTTTTTTGTCAGGCATGGTTACCACCGCACTGATCTTACAATGACGGCTGATAAGGTACTCAAGCGATATCGCGGCAAACTCGGGACTGCCGCAAAAAACGAGTTTCAGCATTCGCTCAGTCTCCATATCCGTTGGGATGAGAATATTTCCATTTCCATGCGGTCTCAATTATCTGTTCAAGAGTGATAAATCGCGGAATCCATCCCAGATCATGTTTTATTTTGTCTGATGAAGCGACTAAAACCGCCGGGTCACCGGCTCGCCTCCCGGATACTCTCGCGTTAATCGGTTTACCGGTCACAACTTTTGCCGCCTCGATAACTTCATTAACCGAAAACCCGTGTCCTATTCCGAGATTGTAAATCTCACACCCTCTTACGTTGAGCGCAAGGATATGCGCTAAGGCAAGATCGGTTACATGCACATAATCACGGATACACGTTCCGTCAGGCGTATCGTAATCGTTGCCAAACACATCTACATGATCCCTCTGCCCCGAAGCTACTTCAAGAACAATTGGAATTATATGCGTTTCCGGTGTATGGTCTTCGCCGAACATTTCGCTTGCTCCGCAAGCATTGAAATACCGCAAAGATACATATTCCATACCGTGGCACCGGTGAATCCATTTCAGGTATTTCTCAAAAACAAGTTTTGATTCGCCGTAAGTGTTGGTTGGCAAATTCGGATGCGATTCTTTTATCGGAATAGATGCAGGTTCGCCGTAAGTAGCCGCTGTTGAAGAAAAAATAAACTTTTTTATACCGCATTTGGCGGCTGTCGCGGCAAGCTCAAGGCCCGCGCAATTATTGTTTCTGAAATATTTAACAGGATCAACCATAGATTCGCCAACCTGGCTGTCCGCGGCGAAATGGAGTATATATTCTATGTTGTTTTCGCGAATAATGTTTTCGACAATAGCGGATGACGCTATATTCTCTATATAAAGTTTGGCGTTTGGGTGTACAGCCTTTTTGTGGCCCCTGTCGAGATTGTCTATAACCGCGACATTATGACCGTTATTGACAAGCAGTTCAACCGTTATACTGCCGATATAACCCGCTCCGCCGGTAACAAGGATATTCATCGGGGTGTTTCTCCTTTAATAGCTGAATTATTGTGATTTTAAAAGTTGATTCTATTGACGGATTTGAGTTTTGACAACCGTTTTTTGAGCAGCATTCTATGGACTGTTGACATTCTGTCTATAAACAATACTCCGTTTAGATGATCTATCTCGTGCTGGGCAACTCTGGCAAGAAGACCTTCGAACTTATCGACAATAAGTTTCCCCTCAGAATTGTAGTATTTCAGCTCAATAGATTCAGGCCTCTCTATATCCCCGTGAATATCGGGAAAACTCAGGCAACCTTCTTCAAAAACAGTATACTGTTCACTGTATCCGGTGATTTGCGGATTTATCAGGACTATTTTCCCGCAATCCTGTTCACGAGTATCTATCACAGCAAGCTGAATATTTAGCCCTACCTGCTGGGCGGCAAGCCCGATTCCGTTTGATTCGTACATCTTCTCGAACATATTATTTATAAGATCTTTGTAATCCGGGATCTTTTCAACAGGTATCTTTTCTCCCTGCCCGCGTAACACCGGATCCCCATAAATACGAATATCCATCAATATTATACGCTCCTTTTTAATGGATTATTTTTATCAAATATTAATATCAAATTCAATACCAATTATTCGTAGAATTTTAAAAAGGTGTCTATTTCCATATCGGTTACGTCGTAAGCAAGTTCTTTCAATTTTCGTTTAAGTTCATCGACTCCAACTTTTGGCGAATTTTGATCCGTAATTTTAGATTCTTTACCGGAGACCTTGTTTAGTTTTAATTTTTTTTGGCCTCTGTCAAGAACATATTCTAATCGGATCAACTCAATCTTCGGCAGGTTTAAAAGAGAGAGATTTCTTAAAAATTTAACGCTGAAACCAGTGGATAATACTATCGTAGCCGGTAAAACATCCGTATTTATTTCACAATCCGGATAAAGCGAGCACAATCCATCGAGAATACCGGAAACGAACTTGAATCTATCCGCTATTTCAATGAGATCGAACACGGTCTCATCCGAATAAACATTTATTATGACAATTCTTCCTGTTTCATCCACAGCAAGTATATCCGCGTGACCGAATTCCTTACTGCCAAAATGGGTATCCAGAATAGTCAAACTGTATTCAAGTTTTTCGAGTTCCCTGACTAGCGAATCATGAAAAACCGGCTTATTGTTAAAACAACTGTTATTATACTCCATCGCCTTCCCCTTAATAAGCAAGCTTTCGCGAGAGGATTTTATTATTTGGCTGAATTTTAGCATTATTTCTAATAGAGGTAAAGAAATTTTAATAAATAAATAGAGATAAACATACAAAAAATAATAAATCTTGTTCTTATTATTTTGAGGAACTTATGATGAACGGCAGGTGATACACAATCCTGTCGGCGATTTGATAAAAATCGGAACGGTTGCCGTTGTTATCCGGCGATACAGCCAATTCGGAAACGCCGTTTGATATTGTTCCCAGATAATGGGGGTTGGGCATCTCAAATCTGACAAGCGTGCCTGATATGGCGTTATATACTTTCATCCCCTCTGATATGGATCTTGTATCGTTAACTATAATGCCACACCAAAGGTTACGGTTCTGTTCGTATAATTTATGTAAATCCGCGTATATTCTCAACGCTTTTTCCGGCTGGGGTTTTGTGAAAAAAATCAGATGGAGTTTGTTTTCCGTGGAAATAAGGTCTTTTATGGTGTTTATTGTGAAATCGGTGATAAACACTTTTCTTACTCCGTCTATATAACGGCTTATCTGGGCATTCCACAAATGAGTTTTTCGGCCTATAAGAATAAGTGGCAAATCAAGGCCTGCCATTTTTAAATAATATATTTCCGCCTCATCACCGTCTTTGACAGAAGATACGGATTCCATTGCAGGCCCCAGAGTATCAACGAGCGATTTAATAACCTGATACCTGCCGACAACACAGGTTTTGTTGCCAAACCCAGTAAGCTCGAGCGCCACATTGAGTACCTGTGCGGCGATTTTCAGATCGTTATCGTAATGAACGATATATTGTATCAGCGGGTGAAACGTATGCGAGTTGAATATATACTTTATGTTTTCCGATTCCATGTTTTGAACATCACCGGTTAACCCTGACAGGTTGTCCGGCTGGGGAAGCGGTTCTTTATGACCGGTTTGTTTTTGCGGGTTGGATTCCGATTCGGATAAAAAGTAATGCGATATTTCTCTCAGATTTTTCACAATAGCGTCTCTTTGTTCCATAATCATTTCACCACCAATACGGAGTTGGACCCACCAAAAGGCGACTGGACTTTGATGGGATTATTCGGATCGGTTGTCCATTTACCGTCAATAACAAGTTTATACTGGTATAAACCGGGATTAAGCCTGATTATTTTGCTCCATACACCTTTATCGTCACGCTGAAAAATGTCTTCTTCGGCTGGTGTCCAGTTATTGAAATCACCGGCTACTTTTATTGATTTGGCGTCCGCCGCTTTTACGGTAAACAGAATACCGCCGTTAACAAATTTAGGTGAATAAATTTCAGGATGCCGGTTTTTCTCGTTGAGCGATTTTATAGCCAGTATAAGTTGTTGCACTTCAATACTTTTTTCTTCATTTATGATCTCATGTGCGAGATTCAGGTAATCCTGCGCCCCGCTACAGCCCGGATCGAATTCAAGCACAGGTTTACCGGACCCTACAGCTTCTTTCAGTTTGGAATTTAGGTTGATTTCCGATGAGAAAGTATTATCCTTGAAAATCTTGCGTATTTCCTGAAGTACATCTGTAGATACTTTAGTCCTTTTATCAACCAGAGTTGCGAGCGCTTTTATCCTGACGGTATGATTTAGTTTTTCGTTGATAAGAATAATAGTTTCCAGCAATTTTCCCAACCCGTGTAGCCCGAAATAACTGGAGTCTATAGGAATGATTACTTCCCTGCAGGCTCTAAGTGCGTTAAAGGTGAGAATACCTACACTCGGGGGAGTGTCTATGAGAATATAATCGTAATCGGTATTCATAGTGATTATCGCTTCGGCAAGCCGGTCTTCCCGTTTTTCATGTCCCGAAAGTTTATGTTCCAACGCGCTCAACCTGATGTTTGACGGCGCCACATCTATAAACGGTGTTAATGAAATAATAACATCTTTCATAGATACTTCAGAGTTTTGATGGAGAACTTCATAAACGGTATTATCGATATCTTCAGTATCAAGCCCGATTCCGATGGAAGCGTGCCCTTGAGGATCCATATCAATAATAAGTACCTTTTTTCCCAACGCCGCCAGAGAAGCCGCCAAGTTTATGACAGTTGTTGTTTTCCCACACCCACCCTTTTGGTTAGCAACAGCGATAATCCGCATTAAATACTCCTTTTTTTCTGTTGCATTACACTTTTTGTGGTAAACTGTTTATAAGCGATAGAAGTCCCGCCAATTATCTGTCTGAATAATCTTAACCACTTATAAAATAATATTTTATATTAACTTTCCTCATTTAAGTCCTTGAAGAAATCCGTCGGATTTAGATTCTCAAGTTTAGTTTTAAAATCTTCCACTTCTTCCTGGCTGATCGGTTTTGGAACATTGGGGCATTTATCGAATACCCTTTTTGAAATGTAAATCTCAGCGCCGGTTCTGATAGCAATAGCAATCGCGTCGCTTGGCCTTGCGTCCACAATAATTTCTTTGCCGTTGGTTATAAGAGTCAATTCCGCGAAATAAGTATTATCTTTTAAATCGGTCACTACAACTTTTTTCAGATATATATTGAACGCGCCGAATAAGTTTACTATCAGATCGTGCGTAATTGGGCGGGGAAGTTCCATATTCTGAAGTTTGATCAAAATAGATTCCCCTTCACTTCTTCCTATAAATATAGGCAGGAGCCGTTTCCCATCAATATCTTCCAGCAAAATAACAAACTGGTTTGTTATGGGTAGAATCGCTACTTTATATAATCGCGCTCTCTTTTCGTCATCCATTATTTTACCTTATTGTAAGCAATACCAAAAGTCTACAGGAAATTTCAATTATTTTTTAAAATATTTTGTTCGACATAATCCAGAATGATCTTTTGCTCGTCCATTCCGATATCGACAAAACATATTCCCGCTTTTGTTTTATGTTCTTCGCGGGCCCACATCATTTTTCCGTTTACCTTAACAGGCTGATTGTTTATCATAAGGTCAAATTCAAGTATCAGTTTCTTTTTCTGGGCAAGTAGATCCTGTAAAAGATCGGATGACACATCCTCAAGTTTAACCTGCAGGCCGCCGCCGGACAAGTTCAATATTTCTGCCTTACCATAAAAAAGCTCTTCTTTTTTCAATGTCTTTTGAAGATAGACCTTATAACTTGATTTAAGTTCATAAGGAATTCGTTCAAATTCTCGTCTGTCAGGATGCATCATATCCTCCTTTTTTTGTTCAGGCAAAATATTTTCTGGCGGTAAACAACATTATATTATATGATACCGACAATAAAAAGAAATATTTTGCCTTTTGTCAATAATTATTTATATAAGTTTGAATTCATGCCTAAACTGAATGAAATGACCAATAATTTGGACACAAAATCCGTACCAGATAACCTATTAAAATTTTTTAATAAACTTCTGTTTTTTTTTGGGCAACAGCACTGGTGGCCTGCCGAGACCGAATTTGAGGTAATTATAGGAGCCATTTTAACCCAGAATACCGCATGGGCCAATGTTGAAAAAGCGATATCGGCGCTCAAGGAAAAATCTATGCTTACACCCGATAAACTCAGGGCTATGTCTCAAGACGAAATAGCGTCCTATATTAAACCTTCAGGTTACTTTAATCAGAAATCAAAAAAAATAAAGATTTTTCTCGATTTTTTTCACCAATCTTTCTCATCCGATATGGAGAAAATGCGAAATTGCGATTCGCAGCAGCTCAGAGAATCGCTTCTGAATCTATTCGGAATAGGGCGGGAAACAGCTGACAGTATTCTTTTGTATGCTTTAGGCAAACCGTATTTTGTGGTGGACGCATATACCCGGCGTATATTTTCTCGTCATAATTTTATCACGGAATCAGAGAACTACGAATCAATCCGGTCGTTTTTTGAACAAAATCTTGAACGCAACACGTATTTATACGAAGAATTCCATGCGCTTATTGTGAAAACCGGCAGTTTGTACTGCAAAAAGAAACCGCTGTGCGATATTTGTCCGTTGAAAGAATTTCTGTAATAACCGATAAAAACGATCTTTTTTAATTGCGTTTAGTTTTTTCGGAAATATTTTTCAATCTTGCTTTAGCTTCGGGTGCCATAGTTGATTGCGGAGCAACTTCAAGGGATTTTTCATAACATTTGATCGCTTCGTCAAGGTTACCCATTTCTTCGTAACAGATTCCAAGGCTCGTATACGCAAAAGGATGCTGAGGATCTTCTTTTATCGCGTCTTTTAAAAAACCTACCGCTTCCTGAATCTGATTTTTCAATCTCAGGGAATCGCCCAGATTATAGGCGCTCAAAGAATAATTGTTCTTTAACTGAAGAGCTTTGTGAAACTGTTCGATGGCGAGGTCGATTTCACCCATTTTCCTGTAGGTGATTCCCAGATTGTTATAAACCGACGGATCGGAATCGTTAATTTCGATGGCTTTTTGGAAATAATAAACAGCGTTGTTGTAATTTCCGACAGCAATATAGGTATTGGCTATGTCATAGAGAATATCAATGTCTTTCGGGTTATATTTAAGAGCTTTCTTATAAAGTTCAAGAGCGTTCTGGTACGCTCCGCCTGAATAGTAAATATTGCCGATATTGACATAAGCCAGATACATACGCGGGTTCAGGTTTATGGCGGATTGATAAGATGATATGGCGTTGCGTGATTTATCCAATTTTTCATAAATAGCGCCTTCGAGAAAATGCGAATCAGCGTAATTGGGGCATAAATCTATGGATATCGCCACATTATCGATAGCGTCGTAATATTTTTTCATAAAAAAATAGGCCACACTTAAATTATAGTAAGCCAGCGCGTTTTCCGGATCCGCCGCAATAAGTTGTTTTAATTTGACTATTGCCGGTTCGAATTTCGATTTGGAAATATCATCGGATGTTTCTTTGAGAATTTTCGCTGTTTGCGGATCGGCGAAATATTTGTTTATTGGGCTTTCGTTATCTTTTTCCGGCACGGAATTATTTTTTTCAGTAACCGGGGAGTTAACTTCAACCGACTCGTTATCTTTGATAAATTCATGTGTATGCTGAACAGCGGGTTGTTCAAAAAGCGATTTTTCTCTTTTATCCTGATCTTTAGGAACTTGAGCCGTACCATTGAAAACGTAAACGAAAGATACCATTATAAAAACCGCTATTGTTTGTTTATACATATCAGATTCCCCGTGATATTTTCATTGAACAGTAATCGCCACACATTGAACATACTCTATAATCGGCTGTTTTGCAAGATTCTTTACGATCACGAGCTTTTGCCGGGTCAAGAGAAAGGTTGAATTCGGTTTCCCAGTCGAAATCGGCTCTTGCTTTTGACAATTTGTTGTCGCGCTCGATAGTCCCTTTTTTCCCAAGAGCGAGATCAGCAGCGTGAGCGGCAATTTTTGAGGCGATCACACCTTCGCGCACATCGTTGGCGTCAGGCAACCCAAGGTGTTCCCTGGGTGTAACGTAACACAAAAATGACGCTCCGTAATATGCCGCGAGAGTCCCTCCAATGGCTCCGCAGATATGGTCGTAACCGGCGGCGATATCTGTTACCAGCGGCCCTAATACATAAAACGGTGTTTTACCTGCGAATTTTTTCTTCAGATCGAGGTTTTCTTTTATTTGGTTGAGAGGAATATGCCCGGGCCCTTCGATCATCACCTGAACTTTCGCCTCGCGTGTTTTTCGCGCGAGTTCGCCAAGCACTTCAAGTTCGCTGATCTGAGCTTTATCGGTTGCGTCGTTGATACATCCGGGGCGAAGCCCGTCGCCGAGGCTTACAGTAACATCGTATTGGGCGCAAACCTCAAGAATATCGTCGTAATATTTATACAGCGGGTTTTCGTTGCCTGTATTTTTTATGTAAGCAACAAGAGCCGCGCCTCCTCTGCTAACCACTCCCATAAGACGGTTTTCAATAAACGGAAGGTGCTCTTTCTTTATTCCCGAATGAATAGTAAAAAAATCGACTCCCTGTTGAGCCTGTTTCTTTATTATCTCTATATAGTTTTTTATAGTTAAATCTTTGCCGGATACCATCAGCTCGTATATCGGGACAGTTCCCACAGGGACAGTGGACACTTCCATAATTTTTTCCCGGATAGAGTTCAGGTCACCGCCTGTGCTTAAATCCATAACTGCATCGGCTCCGGCGTCGATAGCGCTTTTTAGTTTTACCAGCTCGTTTTCCAGTTCCGGATGCGCCTGTGAGGTACCGATATTGGCGTTGACTTTAGTTTTAAGTTCTTCGCCGACTGCAAGCGGTTTAATGTTGTGAATATTATTTTTAAGAATAACCGCTTCGCCTTTGGCAACGAGATCTTTCACATGATCCGCTTCAATGTTTTCATATTCCGAAACGAAAATCATTTCGGGTGTAATTGTTCCGTCTTGAGCCAAGCTTATTTGCGTAGGCATTATTTTCTCCTTAACTATCTTTTTTTATCTCAAATTGAAATGGTTTTTTTCGCAAAGAATGATCTTTCGGTTCCTGTATTTCCATCAGATTATCCAGCATCTGCAGTTTTTTAAGCCGTTTGTATATAAGCACCCACACACAATCGTTTTCCGGATAAACCTCGCACTTCTCGTTTGAGCTTCCTCCGCAAGGGCCGTTGAGCAATCCTTTGGCGCAACGTGTCAGCGGGCAAATACCGGCGGTTTTATTGAGTATACATTGTCCGCACATGGAACAGTTCTCGCTGAATTTGCCGAACCGCTGTACGTTTCCTAAAAACAACGTATCGAGCATGGAAAAAACAGGTTTATCATCATACAACGACGCTACAGCCTGAACACCTGCCCCGCATGAAAGAACAACTATTGCCGAAGACTGCACCATCTGTTCTTTGTGTTTGTTAAGTTCTTTTTTCACAAGTAAGTTATGACACGTTTCATCGGGGATTACCGAACCGGAAACTTCCTTACCGTTATTTCTTAAGAAAAGAGCGAAATCTTCTACTTCCGGTTCACCGCCTGTCTGGCATACTGTGGCACAGCTTCCACACCCAACGATGAAAATCACATGGTAACCCGCTAACAAACCCAGCAGTTCGTTTCTGTCTTTGGCTGAAGTTATTATCATTTTTAATTCTCCTGAGGAACCGACAATTTTCCGATTGTAGTATTTATCGCATGGGAAGCGGTTTGGTTGATTTTATCGTCAATAACATCCGCAAAAGTAATCGTGAAAGATTTATCCAATCGCTTCAGTGAAAACTCCTGTTTAAAAAATTCTTTTGTATCCGTTTGTTTTTTTTCTTCGTTACTCGAGTTGTTGTCCCCAAAAAAATCCGCCTGAAAAAACTCATCATTTGATAATTTAGATTTTGTCTGAGCCATAATGTTTAAATCAAGATCGGAATAGTCCACATGTTTGGAATTTTTATATTTATCCGAAGGATTTCTTCCGGTTCGCGTTTTCTTTTCCATTATCATATAACCTCTTTTGTATTAAACATCTGTAACCCTCAAAAGTCAAGTTTATTACACTTTTTTTTGATCATGTACCTGTTCAATAAGACATTAATAAACCCTGCCATGGCAACAACCGACCACGCTGCTTCCAGTACGACAAAGGGAATATACTTAATCATTAATGATGCCCAGCATGAGATAGCGGCTCCCGTGAAATTCATTAATGTATATGTTATTGTGTCCTGACGGATTATCTTAAATAAACTTAGAAAAAACGCCAGCAGCAGCAATCCTACCCCGAAACTTCCGATTAAAACCGACATATTACTCATAATGCATCTCATGTGTAAATTGATTATGTAATGTTTTTAAAATGATGATATTATATTTTTCATTGGGATTATGAATATTAAATTATATATTTAAACCAATCAATAATAAAGTTGGTTTGCGTATTTATTTCTATTATATCAAATAACATTTTCATGAACATTATTTAAAGCGGATAGTGATTATTTCCAGCATAGAGTATTATTAAATTACATAGCAATATATTGTCTTAATTATATAAAATAATATTTATATTTTTGATTAAATTTAGATACCTGATTTCAATCTTTTTTTTTATTTTCGGCTCTAATTTTTTTGTTCTATTGTGAATTAGTTTTCAATTCATCTAATAAATTTTTGGGCAAGGAGGATATATGCCTGCAAACAAATGGATTGCCCCGGATAAAGATGAACTCAACCGAATCCGCGAAGACGCTATGCGGTTAGCGGGTATAGGAGTTTATCGTTATGATTTTGGCGGATCCATCCTTTATATGGATAAAATCACGCTAAAAATATTGGAACTCGATGATATATACAGCGATCCTTGCGAACTGAAAGGATTAAAACTTTCGCAAATCATAGATCATATTGAACCGGAAGAAACTGTACGAAACCTTATCCGGGAAAAAAAATATGTTCGCGATTTGGAATATTCGTTCTGTACAAAAAAAGGTACGCGCAAATGGGTTTTATATAATTCACATATTCTTCACGATGATAATATCGGCGATTATATACATACCCATATACAAGATATAACCTCGCGAAAATCTATTGAGGAAACCTTAATCCAAGGCCAACAGCAACTCCGGCAGATAATCGATCATGTCCCTCACATGATATTCGCCAAAGACAAAACCGGAATGTTTTTGCTTGCTAATAAAGCAATAGCCGAATCTTACGGGACCACATCCGATAACATCGTTGGCAAAAAAGAACAGATTTTCAGTAAATACCCAAAGGAATTAAAGTATTACCAGCAAGCCGATAATGAGGTTATAAACAGCGGAAAGAGAAAATATATTCCATCGGAACGTTATCACGATTCCGATGGCAACCTGCATTTTCTTGAAACTACAAAAATACCTTTCAGATTCACAGGCAATGCGGAAAAAGCTGTTCTCGGTGTATCCATAGATATTACCGACAGGGTAAACGCTTTAAACGCTTTGAAATCAAGCGAGGCGAAATATCGCTCTTTATACGCAACAATGTCGGAAGGTATGGCGCTTCATAAGATGATTTATGATAAAACAACCAGTACAGCAAAAGATTACAGGATAATAGACGTAAACCCGGCTTACGAGAAAATTATAGGTATACCACGCAAAAAAGCTATAGGAAAACCGGCATCCAAACTATACGGAACCGAAAACCCTCCTTTCATGGAGATATATGAAAAAGTTGTCCGAACAAAGAAACCGGTATCGTTTGAGACATATTTCCAGCCTTTAGATAAATACCTGCAAATATCTGTATTTTCACCGGCAAAAGGCGAATTCGCCACCGTATTTACAGATATAACCGAACGCAAACGCATCGAAATCGAGCAGGAAAAACTGATAAAAAAACTTGAGGACAAAAACGCTGAGCTTGAAAGGTTCGCGTATTCCGTATCCCACGATTTAAAAAGCCCGCTCATTACAATAAAAGGGTTTTTAGAAATTCTTGAACACAATGCCATTAAAGGAAATATACTCGGTATGAGAACCGCTATGGATAGAATCTACATAGCGGCGGATAAAATGCACAAGCTTCTTGAAGAACTTCTTGAGTTGGCGCGCATCGGTTATCTCGTGAAACCTGTGGACGGAATATCATCCGATGAAGCAGTAAATGAGGCTATTCAACTTGTTCATGGGCGCCTTTTTAATAATAAAGTTAAGGTTTCTATTATGCCGGGAATGCCCGCTATAAAAGCTGACCCGAAAAGAATGGTTGAGGTTTTCCAAAACCTGATTGAAAACGCAGTTAAATTTATGGGTAATCAGGAAAACCCGCAAATAGATATAGGGTTTCAGATGAATAACGAATCAAATCCGGTATTTTTCGTGCATGATAACGGAATTGGAATCGAAACTCAGTTCCAGCATAAAATTTTCGGGTTGTTCGAAAAACTCGACTCAAAAATTGATGGAACAGGCATTGGCCTTGCCCTGACAAAACGAATTATCGAAACACACGGCGGAAAAATATGGGTCGAATCTGAAGGATCCGGTAAAGGTGCTACTTTTTATTTTACTATGATGCCGCATAATTCATAATTATGATAATTTATTAATTATTTTTTAAATTATATTTCAATATGGAGTCTAATTTCTTGGGATTTAAAATATTATATTTATTAATAACCGTTATTGTAATATAAATAACTCAAAGGGTACATGATAATGCAATTAATGGATGACAAAACCAATAAAATATATAGAAATATAATAAATGAATGGATTTTAAAAATACTCATACCGGCATCCATATCCATATTGCTTTTTGCCCTTCTTATTTTCGGTTACATGATTCCAAAAACGAGAACAATCATTCTTGACGAAAAGAAAACCGCGCTGAAAAATATAGTTTATTGCACTTGTTCATTAATTAACTCATATTATGACCAGGCGCAAAAAGGTATTTTAACTACTCAAGAAGCACAGGATCGAGTGCTTATGCGTATTAAAAATATCAAATACGGCAAAGAAAATAAAGATTACCTGTGGATTCACACTATTGATGGAAAAATGATTACGCATCCTTACGTTGAAATGCATAATAAAAATATATTAAATTATAAAGATGCAAAAGGGCAGAATGTATTTCGCAATATGAATACTATTGCCCAAAAGGATGGAGAAGGTTTCATCAATTATTACTGGCAATGGAAAGATCAACCTGAACGGATCGCGCCGAAATTATCATTTGTGCGGTTTTTTGAGCCATGGGGTTGGATAATCGGATCGGGCATATATACAGAAGATGTTCGCATAGAGATAAACACCCTTACCCAAAAAATGCTGAAGATGTGTATATTAATATCTTCTGTTCTATTTGCCCTATCTATCGCTATAACAGCACACAGCCTCATTATCGCCCGCAAAAAACAAAAAGCCGAAGAAGATTTCATAGAAATTGAGAAAAAATTCCGGCATATTGTTGAAAAAAGCCCGTTCCCATTGATTCAAATTGGAGATAAAGATAACATAGAGTATATCAACCCTAAAGTAACGGAGGTTTTAGGCTACGTTCTTGAGGAAATTCCGGATATGGCTGTATTCCTCGGTAAATTGTTTCCGGATAAAGAAGAAATTGATAATATCTTACGCATGTGGAAAGAGGATTCCGCAAATATCGATTTAAATAACTATTTCACAAGAGTATTTAATGTTAATTCCGCAAATAACGATTTAAAAAAAATAATATTTAGATTGATCAAATTACAGGGGAATAAAAAGATTTTGTTCATGGAGGATGTTACTGAACGTGATAAGGCGCAAAAACGAATCGCCCGACAGACAAAAGAACTCAAAAAGTCCAATATCGAGCTGGAACAATATGCTTTTATTGCCTCACATGACATGCAGGAACCGCTCCGGATTATATCCACTTATCTTCAAATGCTTGAAAAAGATCATAAAGGTAAACTTGATAAACAAGGCATCAAGTTTCTTGAAAGATCTATATTTTACGCCAACCGGATGCGGTTTTTGATGAGAGACCTTCTTACATTCTCGAGAATAAGAAAGAATATTATCAAAAAAGAATTGGTAAATATGCAATATGTTATGGATTCCGCATTAAAGAAAATCGATTATTTGATCCGTGAATCCACGGCGGTAATAAAATACAATACGCTTCCCGAAATCATGGCTTCGCCTGTTTTTATGGAACAACTTATGATCAATCTGATTACCAACAGTATCAAATTCAAATCCGATAAACCGCCGGAGATTAATATATACGTGGAAAAAAGAGAAAATTCCTGGCAATTCTCAATAACCGACAACGGAATCGGTATCGACCCGAAATTCGCCAAACGAGTGTTTCGAATGTTTGAACGCCTGAACCCGGCTTCGAATTACACAAGTACCGGTATCGGCCTTGCCGTAGCGAAAAAAATTATCGAATCATACGGTGGTAAAATCTGGGTTGTGTCCGAACCGGGCAAGGGTTCCACATTCAAATTCACCATTCCAACTCTGTAAATAAATCGAAACTAATGAAGCTTCAAATAGAAAACCTATAAAACATTTTTTCGGTAAAAGATACTAAATCCTTTGATCTATATTATAAAAATCGGTTTTGAATTACCCTCAAAATAAAAATTTGTTATTATTAAAAAATCAAAAACTGATAAGTCCAGGTGTTCCCAAAACAATAAGATATAAAACATAAACCGGTAATATTAAAGATGAGTATAAATCTAAATAACCAATTAGCGGGATTAATATTTATATATTTAACGAAAAAACAAACAATGTAAATAATGAAAAATATTTTAAAATTATATTATCATATTGAGTCTATATTAACGTAGTTTTTTACTATATCAAATATACAATTCAAAAGGGATTATTATATACAAATGCGGATTTTATCAGGCAAAAAGAATAAAATATATAAAAATACCATTTATGAATGGATACTAAAAATAGTAATACCTTCGGCAATATCCATATTTTTATTTGTGATTCTCATTTTCGGGTACATGATCCCAAGAACAAAAACAATCATTGTCAACGAAAAGAAAAACGCATTGAAAGATATTGTATCTTTCGCTTATACACTTGTTAATTCATACTATGATGAGGTTAGCAAGAATATATTAACTACCGAAGAAGCACAGAAAAACGTGCTGATTCGCCTTAAAAACATTAAATACGGCAAAGAACATAAAGATTATCTATGGGTTCATAAGATTGGTGGAACAGTCCTTATGCATCCCTATGTTCGATTTGAAGGTGAGAATGTATCGAATTATAGGGATTTAACAGGCCAGTATTTTGTTCGCGACATGATCAATCTCGTAAAAAAAGATGGCGAAGGATTCATAAATTATTACTGGCAATGGCAGGACCAACCTAAAAGGATCGGAGCGAAACTCTCATTTGTGCGTCTTTTTAAGCCATGGGGCTGGATAATCGGATCCGGTTTTTATACGGAAGATGTTCGGGTAGAGATAAACACTCTTACCAACAAAATGATGATGATGTGTTTGTTGATTACTTTTGTAATATTCGCTTTATCCATACCCATAACCGTAAATAGCTTTCTTATCGCCCGGAAAAAACGAAAAGCCGAAGAAGATTCTTTGGAAACCGAACGAAAATTCAGGCATATTGTTGAAAAATGCCCTTTTCCTCTTCTCCAGATTGGCAATGAAGATAAAATAGAGTATATCAACCCGAAAATAACGGAAGTTTTGGGTTATGTTCATGAAGATATACCCGACATGCTTGCATTGATCGATAAATTTTTCCCGGACAAAAATTACCACAGAAATGCCTTGAAGCTTTGGCAAGAAGATTCCGCGAATATCGATGTAAATGTTTTTTTCACAAGAATATTTTTTGTTAAATGTAAAAATAACGATTTAAAAAAATTCATTTTCAGATTAATTACATTTGAAGGAAATAAAAAGATTTTGTTCATGGAGGACATCACCGAGCGCGACAGGGCGCAAAAACGAATTGTTTCACAGACAAAAGAACTAAAACGATCCAATATCGAGCTGGAACAATACGCTTTTATCGCCTCGCATGATATGCAGGAACCACTACGTATTATATCTACTTACCTCCAGATGCTGGAAAAAGATTATAAAGGCAACCTTGATGAACAAGGCACCAAGTGTCTTGAAAGATCTATATTTTACGCTAACCGGATGCGGTTTTTGATGAGAGACCTCCTCACTTTCTCGAGAATAAAGAAGAAAATCATAAAAAAAGAACTGGTAAATATGCATAATATTATGGATTCAACACTAAGAAAAATCGATTATTTGATCCGTGAATCCACGGCAGTAATAAAATACAATACACTTCCCGAAATTATGGCTTCCCCTGTTTTTATGGAACAACTTATGATCAATCTGATTACCAACAGTATCAAATTCAAATCCGATAAACCGCCGGAGATTAATATATCCGCTGAAAAAAGAGGTAAATTCTGGCAATTCTCAATAAACGACAACGGAATCGGTATCGACCCGAAATTCGCCAAACACGTGTTTCGAATGTTTGAACGCCTGGACCCGGCATCGAATTACACAAGTACCGGTATCGGCCTTGCCGTAGCGAAAAAAATTGTCGAATCATACGGTGGGAAAATCTGGGTTGTATCCGAACCGGGCAAAGGTTCGATATTCAGGTTTACTATTCCGATTATAAACTAATCCGAAGCGCAATAAACCCTGTATAAAATAAGGATTAAAGATTGTTTTTTTCGCTAATTTGAGTCTGTTTTGTTGCGCAAACAATTTTTTTACATCTTAATACTTCTGAATAACTAATATTGCCTCATGTTATTGCCGCGAAAAGTATATTGTTTTATCGCAAATTGGTATTATAAACCGGCAGTATCATATAATGTGAGCCGGATCTGCAGGCCGGCTGAATTTGTGATCATGCGCGAGAAAATTACCGGCAATAAACCATCCAGAATTTTCTGTTGCCATGAGTTATCCACATCGGCAATAAACCAAGCCCGGTTATGCCCGCGAAAAACCTTTTTCACCTGTTTGATATCAGGCACATCCACTCGCTCTATATCGCCGATCCCGTAATAATCGAGAATTTTTCCTTTTGAGTAATCTACAGAATATAATACATCGCCCGGCATAGAATTTTCACGCATTATATACGCAACCTTATCCCAGGGGCGTTTTTGCAGGTTCCGATACAAATCTTTTAAAAAATAAGAGTTAAAACATAAAAGTATTGCCACTGAAAAAAATATCAGCCTTTGTCTGGAAACCCTGTTTATCCCTGAAGCAGTGATTATAAAAAACAACGGCAGGATCAACATCAAATACCTTTTGCCATCGTATAAAATCGGTTTAAAAAACGATACACCATACGACAAAATAATCGGCGTAAAAAAGAATATAATCATAAATCCTGTGGTTTCAGTAAATTTCAACGACAAATCCAATTCCCTGTCTCGTATTCGCATACATAAAAATCCGGCAATAAAAAAAAGTATATATAACCCCACAGATAAAATTGTCCATAAACTGTTTATTTTGTAAAATAAACCTGTAGAAAAAGCGGCAAATAAATTAACAGGGAAATAAAGTGTCGGACATTCAAGCCACGATATCCTGGCGATTTTTAACTGCGATATAACCACAGGTACCCATGGAAAAAACGCCAACATAACAACAACCGCGCAAATTAACCAGATCCTGAACAAATCCCTGCGGTATATAGAAATATAAATCAATTGAGCGGGAATCAAAAATAAAAAAAAGTAATGCGTATATAAACCCAAAATCAGCAATAAACACGAAATAAACAAATACTTTTTTGACCCTTTTTGCACAAACATATTGAAAAAATACATTATTATTACAGACAACGCTCCTTCCATCATCACATTACGGGCTTCCTGAGCGTACCAGACAACATAAGGAGAAGCCATATAAAGAATTGAGGAAATTAACGCTGTTCGTTTCCCGTTAAGTGATTTTGCCAGTAAATACACTCCCGCCAACCCGGCAATTGCCCACACCACTGAAAACATACGCAGGTGTTCAATGCTTAAATACCTTCCATTGAGAGACCACCACCGCAAAAGAAGAAAATATACCGGCGGAGTATCCTCGTTTACTTTAACAAAACTGAAAAAAGCGCAAATGTCCGGGCAGGAAATATCCGATAACGTCAGCCATTCGTCGTTCCATATGCTTTCATTGCCTAATCGGAAAGTAAACAGAAAAACCGCTAACGACAAAAATATAAAAACAATGGAAATTTGTTTCAGCAATTTTATTGACATAAAGAATCCGGTATTAAAAAGGTTTGTAAATAAAATAATAAATCATGAAAAATTTTTCAACCGGTTTTCAGTCAATAAAAGATATCAATATAAAAATAAAAATTTAAAGAACCAATGCCAAAAACCCCCACCCGAATTATTTGATTCCGATTCCGATTCAGATTGAGATTCCGATTGAGAGTTAGCCGTCTGACCTGGAGGCAAACTGCCGTCCTGTCCCGGATTTGAAGGCTGTACCGTCTGCCCTGGAGGCAAACTGCCGTCCTGTCCCGGATTTGAAGGCTGTACCGTCTGCCCTGGAGGCAAACTGCCGTCCTGTCCCGGATTTGAAGTCGGATTTTCCGGCGGTACAGGATTTGTTTTATCATCTTCTATATTAACGCCGGATTCGATATCGTCATCGTAATACCAGTCAGGCAGATCCTGGTTGTTATTCAGGAATTTGGCGAGCCACCTGTATAATTTAATATCTTTTTTAGGGTCTTCGCCTTGATCAATTGCCTTGTCGACTTTATTCCTCAATGAAAGAAGTTTTTCTTCCAGCGATTCCGTATTCACTTTTATGTTTTCTCCGTATATATCGATTTTCTGGCCCGGAAGAAGTGATATTTCATTAACGCCCATATCAACGAGATTACCGTTTACCATTGTTTTGCCATTAAGAGGCGTTACGGCTATTTCGCCCGCAGTAACCCCGAATTTTGAAACCGGTTGATTATTTTCGTAACTGATGTTTATAACAAATGTTGTGCCCCTGACAGCCGCTATGGATGACGGTGTTACTATCTCAAGTGCTGATCCGGGTATAACATCAACAGTTACTGAACCCTGTTCGCCATCGGATACCTTTATTATACTGTAGAGCCTGCCATCTTCCATTCTAAACGATTGAACAAGCATCATCGATACACCCGATGAAGCGATTGTGCTTCCGTCTTCAAGAGTCATCGTGCCGCTGTCGCATATTTCGCCCGGTTTTACACGTACCTGATCCACTTTCACCTCTGCTACAGGGCCGTTTTTGGATGTACCGAGCGCGAAAATATTCATGGCGAATTTATCGTTTTTGTGGCGCGGGCATCCGATAAGGTATTGGCTATTGGTTATTTCTTTGCCGCGAAATACATAGAACTGGCTGTAACTGTCGCTGGATTCAAACTTATCCGCGGGGCAGACAAAAGATTGTTTGGAAGTAATATATGTTTTTAACTGGTCATGCAAAGTATTGTAAGGAAGCGAAAGCGGGTATTCCTTATGATCATTATAATAATTGGCTACGGCAAGCGATATCTGGCGCAGATTATTCATACAGATTGTCGAATAAGAAGATGCCCGGACATATTGCCCCACAGCTACTACAAGAGAAATAACAACCGCCGCTACAGCTATACATAAGAATAACTCTATCAGCGTAAACCCTGATTTCGACCGATATCTCATTTTTCCCCCTTACTTATTTTTATTTTTATCATCATCATCATCATCATCATTGCCATTGCCATTGCCATTGCCATTGCCATTGCCATTGCCATTGCCATTGCCATTGCCATTGCCATTGTCGTTACCGTTACCGTTACCGTTACCGTTACCGTTACCGTTACCGTTACCGTTACCGTTACCTTGAGGCATATGAGTTGTTTGATTTTTTTGCCTATTTGCTTCCTGCATAATTTGAGGGTCAACCCATGGTGGCATAGATGAACCTCCTTCTGCATAATTCGAGATAAGTTGCCGTAAAACACACATTTCTTTTTTCATATCGCGTCCTTGTCTTAACCCGGCGCTGATTTTTTTCTGAAGCTGTATTACTTTTTGTTCTATGGCATCCTTGTTAACCTGATGTTTTGTTCCCTGTATATTGATTGATTCGCCCGGCAGAAGCGAAAGTTCTCTTTTACCGGCATCCGTCGGTGTACCGTCTGTAATATTCTTCCCTTTAAGGGGGAATACGGCTACTTCGCCTGCAGTTACTCCAATGTTGGTAACGGGCAGGTTATCTTCGTATCCGATCTGAACCAGAAATGTTGTGCCCCGAACAGCGGCTATGGCGGACGGAGTTACAATCTCAAGGCCGGAACCGGGTATAACATCCGCGGTTAACGATCCTGTTTCCCCATCAGGTACTTTTATTACGGTATACAGTTTGCCGTCTTCCATCCGGAAAGACTGGATCAACACCATCTCCACCCCCGACGACGATACAACCGATCCGTCTGCAAGTACCATTGACCCGCCTGTAATAGATTCACCGGGTTTGAGTTTAACGCTGTTTGTATAAACTTCAGCCACTCTCCCTGATTTTGCCGTACCTAAAGCGAATATGTTCATGGTAAATTTGGAATTCTTATGCCGTGGGCAACCGAGAAGGTATTCCGAACCGGAAGCGTCCTGCCCGCGGTATACATAAAACTCGCTGTAACTGTCAAACGATTCGTTTGTATCTTCAGGGCATACAAACGTTTTCTTTGATGTCAGATATGAAACGAGCTGATTCGGTAACGTATCATAGGGTAATGATACGGGGTATTCGCGGTAATCGTTGTAATAATTGGCTACAGCAATGGAAATCTGGCGCAGGTTGTTCATGCACAACGTCGAATACGATGATGAACGTACCTGTTTGGCTCCCGCCATAAGCAAAGTAACCACTATAACAAGTACAGCTACCGCAGAAATAACCTCTATTAATGTAAATCCTTTTCTCATTTTTTGCCCCGGATAAATTTCCATTTTTATTGCAATTACTTATATATTTTTATATATCGGTAATTTAGCGTTTCCGATTTAGGTTTTATTATTTTTTATCCGGTTTCTGAATTTGGCCGTTTTCGTTTATATATTGTGACATCCAGTTATAAAACGAAGTTTCACAGGCATGATCAACCTCTTTTTCTTCCATTTTGCCGATTTTGTTATGAAGATCGTCCAGATAATCGCTGAGGTCTTTCGGTTTCGGCATCGGCCTTTTTTTACCGGCTACGGTTATTTCCGTTCCGGCGGTACACAGCATTACCTGGCCTCCATTACCGTCTTTTACATAATTACCGTCATCTTCTTTCTCTGATCCGCTACTTATCGGATATACCGCAACCTCACCGGCGGTTACGCCGACTTTTGTTACCGGAGCGCCGTTATCATAGCTCAACGATACAATAAAGGTTGTTCCCCTTACGGCGGCTATAACCGATGGTGTAACGATCTCCAGGCGCGAACCGGGTATTACGTCACAGGTAACAGACCCCTGCTCGCCATCAAGTATCCTGATAACACTGTAAAGCGTACCGTCATCCATACGAAATGATTGCACAACCATAACTTTTGCTGAAGAAGCAGTAATCTTCGAACCGTCATCCAGTAATATTGTGCCTCCCGGTTCAACAACTTCACCGGGCACAATATTTACAGTATCTTTAAGGACAGGCGCGACAATCGCTTTTCTCGTTGAACCAAGCGAAAATACATTAATCGCCGATTTATTGTGCCTGTGACGCGGGCATCCGATTACATAACTTACATCATTTACCCTGGAACCACGATAAACATAAAACCGGCTGTAACTGTCCTGGTTCTCAAACCTGTCTTCAGGACATATGAAAATATTCTGATCATTCGTATACTTTTTCAACTCGTCTTTAAGCAGGTTTTCAGGCAACCCAGCGGGATAATCATTGAAATCATTGAAATATGAAGCTAACCCAAGCGATATCTGGCGAAGATTGTTAAGGCATATCGCAGAGTAAGAATACGTCCTGACATGTTTTGTTACACCAACTATAATCAATCCGATAATTATCAAAACAGAAACAGAAACCAAAACCTCTACAAGTGTAAATCCCCGAGCTTTATCTTTATTCATAAGTTTCCTCCCAGGTTTTATGTATAAATACAAATAAAAACCCGAGCCCTATATATATATCGTCATCGCATTTTATTACTTTAGTAATATTAAATCATTTTCATGAAAAATTTTCGTTTTTGTAAATTATATCAATATAAAGGAATCTTATTCTATTTTATAGTATTTATTTCTATTATTTTCTGTTTTCATATAGATAAATTATTCACTATGTGTATGAACAATAAATTCCCTTAAAATTACTTTTATAAAAATTTCAAACTGTGCTAAACTTTTTTCACTGTGATAAACGCTTCTGCAATATAAACGGAAAGGTTTTATGGTATGGACAATTTAAACGAGATGTTTGATCTTCAGAAAAATTTAAATAAACGTATCGGCGTAGATACGGACAATATGACCGACGAGGAGAGGATAAAGTGGATTCTAAATTATTCCCGGGCGTTGGGACAGGAACTCGCGGAGCTCATCGACAGTGTTCCGTGGAAATGGTGGGCAAAATATCAGAAATTCGATATCCAGAACGCCAGGATCGAAATAATCGATATGTTTCATTTTCTCATATCTCTCGCTCAGACAGCCGGATTAACCGCCGATGATGTTTTTGAGATTTACTCCAAGAAGAATAAAGTAAATCATCAGCGCCAGGATACCGGTTACAGAGAAAAAAACGAGGATGACAATAAGGCTATTTATTAATATAATTTTTTCTTCCGTGGTAACTACATTAATTAAGGCGTACCGTGATTTAACTGGCCGATGACAAAACAAAAAATAATTTGGATTAAAAAAAATTTCAAATAAAACCGGCATTATTATTCGTTATAGATATGTAAATTTAAATAAAGTATTTTTCCTATGATTGACAACGACAAAATTTTGTTTGCGAAAATATTAGCGGGTGATGAGGAAGCTGTGGAATCCGCCATACGGATGTGGCACGGCGGATTTGTAGGGTTTTTGTGCTCGATGGTAAATGAGGAAGACGCTCAGGATATCGCGCAGGACATATACCTGAAATTTATAAAGAACGTGCATAAATTGAATAATTTGCAACATGCCAAACGTTTTATTTATAAAAGCGGGTATAGAAAAGCGGTTGATTTTATACGAAGGCGAAATATTGCATCGAAAGTAATAAAGGATCTGGCTGAAAATATGCCTGTAACTCATGGCGTAATAGATAAGACGGTTAACGATACCCTGCAAAAAGGGCTCGATACGCTATCGGCGAAAGAAAGAGCGGTGATCAGCCTTCGGTTTGATTCGGGAATGACAACCAGAGAAACGGCTCAACATCTTGGAATACCTCAAGGTACAGTTTTATATCGTATCCACAGCGCGATGGGCAAATTGAGAAAATTTTTTAAGAAACAAGGATATGCGCAAGTAATGGAGGCTAAAGATGAGGCTCGATGATGAAAATATTATAAATATGATTAAAAAACGGGCAAAATCAAATCCAACACAATGGAAAGGTCTTAATGATAACATGAAAAGAGAAATTGGCAATATTCATTCACGTATAGTTATAAGAAAAACCGCTATTGGTATATCAGTTTTCTCACTGATTACTCTTTGCGCGGTGTTGTTTCTGACAGTAAACTATCGGTTGAGCGAAACACAGGTTGAGCAGAATCTCGCGCGAGTTTCAACCGTCGCTCCGGTAGAATCAACTGTTCAGGATAAGAACCTGAACTGGAGTTCGGATACCATTGATAAACTGGAATTGGAATTTGACCAGGCATTATTGAAAAATAAGCAGGGAACAGTGGAATATACCGAAAATATCAATGTGAATCCGCCTTCAGTAGACTCGAGAATTAATGAACTGGAAATAGAAATTTCAGCATTAATGGAACAACGGTTCTGGAATGTAAAATAAAACGAAGGAGATTATTAATGAAAAAAATTTGTGTAATAGTTTTGGTTATTATCATGGTTTCAATTTATTGTTCCGTATCGTTTGCCGGACAAGGTTGTTGCCAGTACGGCTCAAAAACAGCTGATGGGACAAAAACCAATCAGTCTTCATGTACCGGTGAAAAATCAGATTCGGGTGAGCAGGTTCAGCCCGCTGAAACCGATAACAATTAATATTTAACAATTATATTTATCAGGAGATTAATTATGAAAAGCTATCTGGCTTATATATGTACTATTTTTTTGCTTGCCGCGCAAACTTGTTTCGCGCAAATGGATCCGCCGGAAGAACCTGTGGATCTGCCGCCGGACAATAACGGCTCTCAGATGATGATGAGCAAAGGCAGAATGCGCCATAGAGGTGAATTCGGCGAAAGAATGAATAACCGCACCAACAAATATATCGAGGAGATGGAAAAATACCAGCCCGGCATAAAAACGGAATTCGATAAACTGAGAATAATAGCAGAAAAAAAACACGACAGGAAATGTATGCGGGATGTATTTGATGACGTTCATCTTATGTTCAGATTAGCAAAAGACAACAACGACATAAAAAAAGTTGTGTCTGAATCAACCAAACTTGAAATAGAATCTCTGCTACTTGCGGATAAGATTACATCGGCAAAAAAAACCGATGATGTGGAATCAATAAAAAAAGAACTCAAAGAAAAACTCGATGCCGCTTTTGAGAAAAAACAGGAACTACGCAAAATGAGGCTCGATCACCTGGAAAAAATGTTGCAGGAAACGAAAGATGAAGTTAAATTCCGTACGGAAAACAAAGACAAAATCATCGACCAGAGATATAACCAGTTAATTAACGCCGATTCTTCTATGGAATGGTAATAACCGACAGAACATCGCCAGTAGTAAATAAACCCCGATACTTTTATTAAAAAGTATCGGGGTTTCTGTATGCCTTCAAATAAAATTTATATAACATATAATTTGGGAGTGATTGTTATTTTTAATTACTTAATAGCTCATTGTTCTCTTTGTCATTTCCGCAAAAACAGTAATCCATGAGCAAAACCAACTGTATGTCAATGATATATATTGGTTCTAAAATATATTTCGCAGTAATATTTTAAGAAAAACCAGTGTTTATATTTATTTACCGGTTTAATCTGTCTATGCAATGACATGAAATAATATTAGTTATGCGGAGAGCTTAATTTATATTTCCTCAAAAAAGATCGATCTATGTTTGAATACTATTGACATGGAAAAAATTTAGTTTAGAGTTATAAGCGATGAAAAGGTATTTAAATCCTTCATCTCAAACCAAAAAAATCAAATAACGATTGCTATTCTCAATACTTTGTTTGCTGTCTTATAATGCTTTTTCATCAATCCGGACTTTCTTTAGTTAAATCATTACTGAAAATTATAAATACAGGGGATAACGAATGAAAAAGTTGATGGTTTGTTGCGGTTTGGTTTACTCATTGATAAATTGCTTAAGCGCAAATAGTGCGTCTTTAATTATAACCGGATCTGATGCTCATTTGGGGTATACGTCTATTTACAAACCTTTTTACTCAACACCTGACGAATGGTTAACAAGCGAATTTAACGATCCGTCCAGCGGTATGAAAATAAAAAACGAGGTCAACTATTCTTTTGAGTTCAACGAAACATTCCGTTCGTTTTGTGATTTCAATTTGCAAACCTGGTATAATATAGGCGCTCCAGTATCAAGTATAACCAGAATAATTTTCAGAACGCCTGTAATAATCTGGGATGAAGGTACATCCATAAACTTTTATGCACGTACAAGTTCGGTTTCATCAGCCGAAAACGGTACCGTTGATTTCTCAGATGACCATGAATCGGATGTAACCGCGATACTAACTGAAATCCAGTACGAATCAAACCGGACAGAACTTGTGGTCGAGATAACCGATGCGGCGCAACTAAATCTATTCAAGTCAGATATTTCTGCCAGCAAAAGTTATACCGGTGTATCAATGCGTGTTTATAACGAGAGTAATGTAATAACTTCCAACAGCGATATCCCTGCGGATGTCTATAAAGAAGTTCTGCTCGATACTTATAACCCGCAACGCACAAGCCTTGAGATACAGTTCAATTTCAATCAGGTTCCTGAACCTGTATCGTTGATTCTTCTTTTGTTGGCGGGAATTACAACAGGAATATGGAAAATGAGAAAAAATGAATTAAATAATCGCCTGTAATAAGAAAACTGGATGCGAAGCATCCTTACAAAAAGTTTTTGGTTCTTTTTTCAAAAAGAAAAATGTTTTTTGCTTTTATTACAGGAGAATAATCAAACAAAATTCGTATCCTGTTTTCATTGAGTTGTCCAAAATATGAATCAGAAAATAATTATTCCTTATTTTTATTTAATTATATTATACTTTCTTCCGAATTTATTAATATCATAAAATAGGTTTATCTAATTTAATCGAATTCCAAAAAGATTTTTTATGCTTAAAGAAAAATATGTCCCATATTATTTAACGAATATATTTCTCGACGCCATGGTGGCTATATTGTCACTGGCAATCGCATATTACTTGCGCGGATGGATGTTTATTCTCGATATGGAGTATGATTTCCTCCCTTTTGCTATACCCGGACTGTATCGGTTTAGCCATTATTCGTGGCTATTGCCGATAATGATACCTCTATGGCCCGTTCTTATGGATATAAACGGCGCGTATTCATCGATGAGATTCGACGACCTGAAAAAAGTCTGCTGGATTATATTCAAGACCGTAGCCCAGGCTACAATCCTTCTGATTCTATTTATGTTTTTATTTAAAATCGAGGAAATATCCAGAACATTTATTATTACCATAGCCGCAGTAAGTTTCGTGTTGTTGTTGTTAAAAGAACTTATGGTTCGGGTTTATTTCCATTACAAAAACAAAGGCGAAAGCGGGTTCAGAAACATACTCGTTATCGGTAAAGGCGAAGAGTGCCTGAAAATAATAAAAGCCCTCAACCATTATTCATTCTGGGGACTCAGGATAAAGGGTATTGTATCTACCTGCGAGGATGATAAAGATAACCTGACGGTTCCGGGAATCCCTGTTATCGGTAAACTAACAGATATATCCGAGATACTTGTTAAGAATCATATTGACGAAGTTATATTTACCAGCCATCCCATAGAGATTAAAACCATGCAGAATATATTGGAAGAATGCGAAGAATTAGGCATAAAAAGCCTGATCCCGCTCAATTATTTTGATTTGAAGATAGCTAAAACCGAATTCGAGCATTTGCATAATATTCCCATTCTGGCTTACACAACTACTTCCACAAATGTTATGGACCTGTTTTTCAAATACCTGTTGGACAGGATAATCGCGTTTTTAATTATAATAATGATATCTCCCGTTATGGTGACAATAGCTCTGATTATAAAATTTACATCGAAAGGCCCTATCCTTTTCCGTCAGGTAAGAAGCGGCCTTTACGGCAGGCCTTTTGTATTTTATAAATTCCGGTCAATGTATATTGACGCTGAAGAGAAACTGAAGGAACTTCAGAAATTCAATGAAATGGAAGGGCCGGTGTTTAAAATGAAAAACGACCCGCGTGTAACTCCATTCGGGAGGTTTATACGCAAAACCAGCCTGGATGAACTTCCCCAGCTTTTTAACGTTCTCAAAGGCGAGATGAGTCTTGTCGGCCCGCGCCCACCGCTACCAAAGGAAGTCGAGCAATATAAACGCTGGCAAAGACGAAAACTGAGTATGAAACCCGGTATCACTTGTGTATGGCAAGTATCCGGCAGAAATGAAATTACCGATTTCGACCAGTGGATGAAACTTGATTTATGGTACATTGACAACTGGTCGTTATGGCTTGATTTTAATCTTTTGTTTAGAACAGTTTATGTGGTTTTGACAATGCAAGGCGCTCGATAATCCGGTCTCATTTTTTACAATACGGCAAATAGAATATATCCCGATAAATCTTAAAAATTATTCGGTATTATAATATATATTTATATTATTTTTTAAATTTTTTTTGGTTTAATGTATCAAATAACTGTCTATTTCGCGGCAGATACGAAAATATTTTATCAAGATTTTTTTGCAAAAATTTTACTATTACGTATAATCTTAAAAATAGACTTAATTTTAGTTATGAAATTATGCTGTAATTATTTTAACGAAAGGATCTAATTCATGTTCGAATTGAAAAAGAGAAAACCCGCGGTATTGTTTGGTACAATAATACTGGCTTTTATTTTACAAATACCTTTTGTATCTGCCGAAAATAAACCGGAACCGAAAAAAGAAGATAAAAACATATACCAGCAGTTGGAACTTTTCTCTACTGTTGTCAACAAAGTACTCAAAGGATATGTCGATGAGGTAACCGCCAAAGACCTGATATACGGCGCGCTCAAAGGGATGTTAAACGGACTTGATCCGCACAGCCAGTTTATGGATCCGGAAGCTTATAAGGAAATGCGGGTTGACACAGAAGGCCAGTTCGGAGGCCTGGGTATAGAAATTTCCATGCAGGACAATATCCTCACCGTGATATCCCCTATTGAAGGAACCCCTGCGGATAAAGCCGGTATTAAACCGCTGGATAAAATAATAAAAATTGATGGCAAGTCTACCAAAAACATGAACCTGACCGACGCGGTAAAAACTCTGAGAGGAAAACCGGGTTCGAAAGTCACGCTCACTGTTTTGCGTCACGAACCGAACGAGTTGATCGATATCGTCGTAACCAGAGACATAATAAAAATTCAAAGCGTGAAAGATACAAAAATGGTAGCCGATACTGTCGGTTATGTCAAACTGACTCAATTCCAGGAAAAAACTTCCGATGAACTCATAAAAGCTCTCAAGGAACTCGACAAAAAAGGAATGAAAGCTCTTGTTCTTGACCTTCGCAACAATCCGGGCGGCCTTTTGAACGAAGCTGTAGCAGTATCAGAGATATTCTTAGGCGACGGTAAACTCGTTGTATCTACAAAAGGAAGGATACCGAACCAGAATAAAGAATACCGTTCTTCAGGCGCCGCGCCGTATCCGGGCATAGTTTTAGCTGTCCTTATTAACAAGGGAAGCGCCAGCGGATCAGAGATTGTCGCCGGCGCGATAAAAGACTGGAGACGAGGCATAATCATTGGCACCACATCGTTTGGCAAAGGATCGGTTCAAAGCGTACTCCCTCTTCAGGATGGATCGGCTCTCCGGTTGACTACTGCCCGATACTATACTCCCAGCGGAGTAAGCATACATGAAATAGGCGTAAAACCCGATATCGAAATAGAATACAAAAAACCCGCGGAATCAAAAGAGGATAAAAAAGACGCCGACGAAAAAGCTGAAGAAGTTTTTGAGGAATCTAAACCGCAGGAAAAAGATAACGAGTCTAAAACTATAGAGGAAAAGTATCCGGTTATAGATGACAACCAGCTGAGTTGCGCCATCGATGTTGTTAAAGGAATAATGATCTATAAAGAAAAGGATAAAGCGCCGGCTATCACGGAAACTAAAAAAGAACCAAAAAAAGAGAAAAAAAAATAATAAATTGAATTTTATCTATTAAAAACAGGTTGTTGTGTTGTGAAGAAACCAAGTGTATTCCTTAATTGCCTGATAGTCTTTATAATTAGTGTAACAGTTCTATTTATAAATGGATGCGCACGAAAAATTGTAAGTTTTACCGATTTGTCACAGAATTCACAACAACAGATTGTTTTTGTAATGACAAAAATCGGGCTCAAAAAAGAGTTTCAGTTCAATCCGGTATATAAAGAAAACTTTTCCAACAACACCCGGTGGATAACCCTTTCCTGTGAATACCGGATCCCCCCTAACCTTGACTGGAATACCACTCTGGCTGAGATAGACAGGTTTATGAAACTCAACAACTACCAGGTTGTTGTAAAAAATATAGATAAGGCGCCGCCGGAAAATATCGCGGTTGTATCCATAAGCAAAAACAATTTGTGTATCATGGAATGTACAATCCGCCAGAAAATTATCGCGCGGATAGCTTTTGTGATAGATGATCTCGGGCATAATACCCACGCTCTTTATTACGCGACTCAAATTAACCGTCCGATAACTTACGCTGTGCTTCCTAATATGTTGAAATCAAAGAAACTGGCGGAGATTTTCAGCAGGCGGGGCGATATAATTATCCTTCACCAGCCGATGATGTCCAACCATGGTTACGACCCGGGGCCCGGAGCGATATTGCCCGATATGACCAGAGATCAGATAATCGAAACGATCCGCAAAAATTTTGAGGCTGTACCGAATGTGCGGGGTATGAATAATCACATGGGATCGCTGATTACCACAAATCCTGATAAAATGAGAGTGATTTTACAATATTTACGTGAAAGAAACGCTTTTTTCCTGGATAGTTTCACTTCAAAAAGCGTAAGCATTAAAGTCGCACGGGATTTGCAGTTTCCTGTTTACAAACGCGACGTATTTATAGATAATACCCACGACCGTAGCGCGATATACCATCAGATAGACAAATTGTGCAATAAAGCAGTATCCAAAAGTCACGCTATCGGCATAGGCCATTTTTATCCGCTTACAATGCAGTGTATACTTGAGAAAATCCCTGATATTGAGCGGCAGGGAATAAAACTTGTTTATGTATGTGAGCTTCCACGAGAACAATGATAATTTTAGGAATCGAAACTTCATGCGATGAAACAGCCGCGGCTATCGTAAGGGATGGGCGTGAAACGCTGTCTAATATAGTTGCCTCGCAGGACGATCTGCACAGCAAATACGGCGGTGTCGTGCCTGAACTCGCCTCAAGGCGTCATGTGGAAGTAATTGATGAAATCGTCAGTAGAGCCGTAAAAGGTATCGGCATGAGTTTCGGTGAAATCGATTTGATCGCCGTAACTCAAGGACCGGGACTTTCGGGTTCGCTTATTATCGGGGTATCTTTCGCACAGGCGTTGTCGTTGCGTTATAACATACCGGTAGTTGGAGTAAATCATCTTGAAGGACATCTTATGTCCGCTCTGATAGATAAACCGTCTATAAAATACCCCGTTATGGGGTTAATTGTATCCGGCGGGCATACTATTCTGGTAAAAATGGATGATTTTAATCATTATACCGTTGTCGGGCGTACAATGGATGACGCCGCCGGCGAGGCGTTCGATAAAGTCGCCATGATGATGGGGCTCGGATATCCTGGCGGACCTTTGGTAAGCAAACTGGCAAAAAAAGGAAATCCGCACGCGATAAAGTTTCCGCGGGGTATGTTGCGCAACCGTAATTTCGATTTTAGTTTTTCAGGATTAAAGACAGCTGTATTATATAAGTTAAAATCTGAAACACATCCTATACCTGAAAACCGTCAGGCGGATATCGCGGCATCTTTTGAGGAATCTGTGGTTGATGTTCTGGTGAAAAAAACTGTCAGAGCGGCGCAAAATTATGGTGTGCCAGCAATAACCATCGGTGGCGGTGTTGCGCGCAATCAGCTTCTTCGACAACGGTTTGAACAGGCAGGAAAAAAACACGGGCTTCAGGTTTTGTTGCCCGAACCGCAATTATGCACCGACAACGCTGTGATGATCGCGGCGTTGGGGTATCATCATTCCAGCCAGGGTTCGCTATCCACGCAGAAATCGATTGAGGTTAAACCGAATATGCCGTTATCGCAAATCAACTAAAAAAAGGTTGCTAAACATCCGCAAAAAAATTTCCGTAAATATGCAAAGACTGGTATACAGGCTAAACAATAACCTAATCCTTTTTACCAAGATTTTTTTCTTTGCTCGACGCTAACCTGTGGTTCAGGAAAAACACTCCGCATCCCAAAAGTATCACATATAGCGGATCAGGCACAGTAGCCGCAGGCGAACCTTCCTCCGCAAAATCGCCGTAAACTCCCCAACTTCTGCCGTCCTGGTTAGCGCTTTGCCAGATAACCATCTTATTTGGTACCGTCATATGCAAGTGAGGGATTCTGTTGATAACCGTTCTTTACGTGTGAATAACGAACTCGGATCCCATTTTCGCACCGTTTTCGCCGATGAGCCAAGCATATACACAACCACTATCTCCTTGTACTTCACAATATCATGTGATCAGATAATTCAAACCGTCAGACGCTATACTTGGGTCGCTTTGGCTACTTGATGTATATAAAAATGGTTATTTAATTTACAACATTTGTCACATAATTATATTAATTTACGCATATTCTTGTAATACAGAATAATACGGTGTTATTTATTTATAATAAATGAGTATTACAATGACATATATCTGATATTGGATTAGTCTCCGGCTCCTGCGGTTTTTTGATTGAATAAGTTCATGTATTGTAATATCCTCATAATATATTATAAAATTAAGTAGTGATCTATTAATAACCGGGTGATCATAAAAAAATTGTTTCATTGATGCCTGGCTTACAAATTTATTACAAAATGGTTGCGCAATATTATCGGTTAATTATCTGTAAAAGGATGGTAACAAATGACTGAAACTTTCGAGATAGTAAACGAGCAGGGCGAATTTTTAGGATACGCAACGCGCCGGGAATGTCACGGTAACCCGTCTTTGATTCACCAGACGGTTCATGTTCTTGTATTTGATAAAAACAGTAATTTATGGATGCAGAAACGGTCGCCCGAAAAAGATATTCAGCCGGGTAAATGGGATACTTCCGTTGGCGGGCATATGGCTGTCGGCGAAACACCTGTCGAGTCGGCTTTGCGCGAAATGAAAGAAGAAATAGGTCTCGATTTGAACACAGATGAACTGAAATTCTGCTACACATATTTGATGCGCAACGAAATCGAGTCTGAACTTGTACGGACATATTATTGCGTAATAGACAACAACGTAAAAATCAATTTTAACCGCGAGGAGATAACCGAAGGGATGTTCTGGGATCGCCGGGATATCGAATCTGCACTGGGCAGAAACATTTTCACGCCCAATTTTGAGGAAGAATGGATGCGGTTTAAACAAACAAAAATATTATTTTAAGAAAAGGGAAAAAACCCTGAATCCAACCGGGGAAAATCAAATATTTTAACAGGGGGTGTAAAATGGAATTCGTAAAAGAAGATTTTTTGCGGTTAAAATCGGGATATTACGATATACCTGTGTTGATATCGCGTCCTGAAGGAGAAGATAATCCACCCATAATAATTTTCTGTCACGGATTCGGAGGTAATAAAACGGAAAAAAACCGGATGTTTTTCCGGTTGGCTTCGAAATTGAACAAAAAAGGGTTTACCACTATCCGGTTCGATTTTTCCGGGTTTGGCGACAGCCCTGCACCGTCTACCGCCTTCAGTTTATCTCAAGCTGTGCTTGATCTGGAATCGGTGTTTGTGTATCTGAACAAAAACACTTACGGCGACCCTTCAAGAATAGGCGTTGTCGCATACAGCCTTGGCGGGCTTGTGTGCGCTAAAGCTTTAGGCGACAGGTTGCCGATAAAATTCGCGTGCATGATATCCGCTGTGGAACATTTCTCCCCTCCTGAAGAAGATCATAAATCTCCAAAAAGATGTACCGATACCTCATTCTGGTTTCGCGGTTACGAAATATCGACCGATTTTATTGAGGAACTGATGAGTTTCAAAGGAGCTGAAGCGATAAGAAATAAACAGATCCCGATAAAATTTATTCACGGTTCGGCAGATCAGACAGTAAACCTTACGCATCTTGTAAATTATTTCAGCGCGTTAAGCACACGCGATTACCCGCCGGTAATAATCGATGGAGCCGATCATTATTATATGAAAGACAACCACCAGCGACAACTTGACGACGCTGTGATTAGTTTTGCCTGCGCTATGAAAAATATTGTGCAGTAGCTAATTAAAAACAATGAATACAAAAAGGTTTTTTCTTTTTGAAAAAAGAAACAAAAACTTTTTCTTAAGATGCTCCGCATCCTGTTTAATAGATTTTAGTGATGCAACACAATCCGGTATTATAATTTTTTCCTGAGATAAATACCCAACACAGAACACCCCAGCAAAATCATAGATACCGGTTCAGGCACCGTCGATTGCGAAAACATCGTTCCGTATACACCCCAGCCGCTTTTGTCCTGGCCCGAACTTGCCCATGTTAGGAAATAATTGCTTCCGTCGGACGCGGCTACGGGAATCCGCTGATCGCTGGTTGTATATTTGTTGATAAGAAACTCGTCACTGATAAAATTACCGTATATATCTATCGCTCTGCCGAATATGCCATAGCCCGATAAATCCTGGTACTGGCTTTCCCATGTAATAAAATAGTTCAATCCGTCAAAAATTACATTGGCATTCTGCTGATTGTTCATCGTGAACTGATTTACCTGAAATTCCGAACCGATGAACGATCCGTCCGAACCGTTTATAAATTGGGCGAAAATACCGTTGTTATTGGCGTCTATACTGTTCCAAGCAACCAGATAATCGATGCCATTGGTCGCGACACTCGGAGTAGTTTGATTGCCTGCTGTATATGTATTAATTTTGAATTCGGTAGATTTTGGCGAACCGTCCAAATACAAAAACCTGCCGTAGATGCCGGCGTAACTGCCATCCTGACCGGAAGTTTCCGGAGCGTTTTCCACAGGCGCACTTGTCCATGTTATAAGGTAATTCGATTTATTTGTAGCGATGGAAGGATTCACCTGATCGCCGGTAACAGTAGTATTTATTCTAAATGAGGTTGTACCCATTGGATTGCCTGCATTATCCACAAAACGGCCTGATATCTCATGCCTATCGGCAAAATAGTATACTCCATCGGCATATGTAACAAGGTATTTGGTACCGTCGTAAGCAGTGTTGCTTCCCCATTGCGAAGCGTAAGTACTTGGGTTAATCATTTTCTCCGATGACAATGGCGTCCCATTACTTGAATATACACGTCCATACACCTCGCTATATCCAAGAGGCATATCCCATGTAACAAAAAAGTTCGAACCATCGGTGGTTACATATGGGCTATCCTGACTACCCGAAGTACTCTCGTTTATTAAAAACTCATTTCCGATAGCCGTACCGTTTTTTGAATATATCTGTCCGTATATGCCTGTCCCGCTTCCATCCTGGCCGTTACTGCGCCAAGCGACAAAATAAACCGAACCGTTACACGCTATCGCGGGAGCATACTGGTCTGAAGTTGTATATGTATTAATCCGAGATTCCGGCGGAATCTGATATGTTGATGCTGAAATCATGTTTATCGCTATTAAACTGCAGAATAAGATTACTGTTAATTTTAAAATACAAGTCGGTTTCATCTGGCATCTCCATTTCGGTTGCTAAGCGGTAAATAATTGTAATTATTTGAGCATTATATATATATCTAATATAAACTATAAAATCCAATTTGTAAACAGCAGGAATAAAAATTTCATCACTACCCATCCGATTATTTTTAAATCACGGGTTGAGATTTTTTTTTCGCTGATTAGTCGCTATTTTTTTGTATTCGTTTCGTAAATGTTTTCTTGCGTCTACGGGTATAAACAACCGGATATTTTAAAATATAACTTTTCTATTGAGCATGTTTCATAAGAAACCATGATTTTTATTGATAATACCATATTAATTTAATAGACTACATATATGAAATATAATGACACCATCTATAATCATAATAATCCATAAAAAAATATGAAACATAAAAAATAACATCACTGTTAATGTTTAATGTATTAAATCGTGAAAATATAAATGATATTGAGTAATTATTTATTATGGCAAAACGGACTCTAAATTTAATTCTTATGGTTTGCAGGTTTATTTTGGTTATAATACAGGAAAACCTCTAACAAGGAGATTTGGTTATGGTAATTTTTGTGAGGTTAATAGGATTATTATCAGTAATAGCAGGTATAATTTTTATAATAGATACCGACCGTATGAAAAAAGTCGCCGCTTTTTTCCTTGAAGGGAACAGATTCTATTTCGCGGGAGTTATCCGGATACTGGTCGGGATACTTTTTCTTATGGCAGCGTCTCAATGCAAGTTTCCATGGGTAATTATAATATTGGGCGCAGTCATACTCATAGCGGGCATATCTATTTTCAGCATGGGGATCGAAAAGGTAAAGGATATTGTTACATGGATTTATACTAAACCGAATCTATTTTTGAGAGTCTTATGCCTGTTATCGATTATTCTGGGTGGAATTATCCTTTATTGCGCTTAACAGGAATTGGGGTGTTTCCCTGATAAATGAACCTTATTCTGGCTGAAATAATTATGATAATTCACTTTATCTGGATTGTCTTTATGATCGTTGGTTTTATTCTGACATTTTTAGCGGTAATCGGAATTTTTTTTCTCAAATCAAAAAAAAGGTTTTGGAATAAATTTCTGCGTAACTGGTGTTTATTTCGCACACTCCATGCACTGGGGATTGTTTTTGTCGCGGTTATGGCAATAATCGGCCAATACTGCCCGTTGACAAATCTTGAAGGTTACCTGCGGTTTTCAAATGCACAAATATATCCTGAAGGGTTTATCATACATTTTCTTGAAAAGATTATTTATCCTGCGGTGAATCCATTATATATTTTGGCGCCGACATATTTTATCGCGGTTTTCTCAATACTTGCTTATATGATTTTACCGCCCAATAAAACCGTTCGATTTGTCAGGAAAATTTTATGCCGGTAAAATAATAACTTTTTTCCCCTAAATTATATATGGTCGGCAAGGATGAAAGTTTATATATAAATCAAAAATATACTACGTTATAAATCATGCGATATACAAATAGTTAATTAATTACACAAAAAAGTATAAATAATAATCATATTTTGTTGAATCAGCTTGTAATATACGATAGAATCGATGATAAATAATAACATATAATAGAATAATGGTAAATCTATGCGAAAATTATCGGCACGCGCGGAGTCAGCGTTTATAAAACCTTTTCTTGCAATGGAGATTTTAGAGCGGGCAAAACAGCTCCAGCAACAAGGACGTAAAGTATACCGCATGGAAGTAGGCGAACCTGATTTCAAAACACCGGAAGTAGTGGTCGATGCGGCAATCGACGCGCTCAGAAGCGGAGAGACAAAATATAGTTCGACTCTCGGAATCCTGCCTTTGCGTGAAGCGCTTGTTTCGCGTTATAAATCGGAGTACGGCGTGGAAATCTCAACAGATCAGATAATAATCACTTCCGGCTCATCAGCGGCAATGATGCTTTTGTTTTCGCTTCTTTTTGACCCGGGGGATGAAGTGCTTTTACCCGATCCGTATTATGCCTGTTACCCAAATTTTCTGAAACTATACGGGGTGAACATAAAATATATCCCGTTATATCCTGAAAACCAGTTCAGGCTTACTGTGGACGACGTAAAAAAAGCCGTTAGTGATAAAACAAAAGCGATTATAATTAATTCTCCCGCCAACCCGACAGGACAGCTGTGCCCTGATGAGGTTTTTGAGTTTCTCGCCGGAGAAAATATCACAATTATATCCGACGAGATATATCATGGGCTCATTTACGGCGGAAAACATGCCCGGTCTTCTCTTGAATTTACTGAAAATACCTTTGTGATAAGCGGATTTTCAAAATTGTTCGCCATGACCGGATGGCGCCTCGGATACATCATTGCGCCTCTTGACTGGATGAAACTTCTAAAACATGGACAGCAGAACTTTTTTATCGCCGCAAATACCTTTGTACAATTTGGGGCTTTGGCGGCGTTATCACATTCACAGTCGATAACAGATAACGTTGTATCTGTTTTTGAGCACAGAAGAGAAATCCTACTTGGCGAATTGGAACATATTGGTATAAAAACTGCTTATAAACCGGATGGAGCGTTTTATCTGCTGGTAGATTTTAAACAGTATAACGATGACTCACTCGCTTTGGCAATGGATATTCTCGAAAAAACAGGTGTCGCTTTGACTCCTGGATTAGATTTCGGCAACCAGGTGAAAACATATCTCAGGTTTTCGTATGCCGCGTCGGTTCCCGATATTATTGGTGCGATAAAACTGCTGAAAGGCTATTTGGATCAAATAAAGTAAACTGGAGGGAAAAAAATGAGTTCAACAGAATCGGAAAAAAGAGGTTTTACAAGGTTTTCAAAAAATTTTGGTTTAACATTCCATGAAATCGATTTATATCAGGAACTCAGTTTATCCCGAAAAAAAGCCAGCGAACTATCCGCTCAAACAGTCAATATCTCCGCCGGTGGAGCTCTGATTGAGTCAACAAAAACATATCCTGAAAAAACTTTGCTTAATCTGACACTGGATATGCCTGAATGGGAAAAATATAAAAATTCGTTTTTCTCAAGCAGAATTGTATTGCCGTGCCCCCCGTTATCGGTTACGGCTCAGGTTGTGCGAAATGAACACGCTCCATCAGCCTGCAAAAGGTTTGCCGTTAGGTTTGTCGGCATGGATCCTATTCGTCAGAAAGCCATTGACAATATGCTGAAAGATTTTTCAAAGAGAGCTAATGGTTAAACTATAATATAACATGTTTTTCCATAATTAATTACCAGAATTACCCGTTCTCTGTAATTATACTATATATATTAGGTTAACAGAATTCCTCAATACTATTGCGCGGTTAAAATATCAAAAAAAGCTACTATACCGAAAAGAGATAAGGTAAATCCGTATTTGGCGTAATTCATTTATACCTGAATGTATTAAAAATCCACAACTCCTTGTGCCTGTTGTTTAAATATTAACCTGAGCGAATATCCTCTTATTATGTTTAATTCAATTGTTCCGGAATTTTTTTGCAAAAAAAAGCCGGCATAATCTTTTATGAATATGCCGGCTTGAGCAAACCAAGTTGTCGAGCAGTATTATTTATTTAATCTTTTTCTGTAAATGAACCCGAATAAAGTGGCGAAACCGCATAACAACATCGCGCCCGGTTCAGGAACAGAAGCGGTAATATTGTCTATATCAAGGTTTCCCTGAGCGACAAAATCGTTTCCGGTCTGTAAAACGAGCAAATTGATTTTCTGAACTTCAGTCAGAATCGGACGTGCCCATGCTCTATCTGGATCTCTTAATTCTGAAGCGAACCCGAAGAGCATTGTCTGCCAGCCTTGCGATGCATCCGGAATATCGAGCAAGTTCGCGTCAAGAAGCCTGAAATTCGAAATTAAAGGGTTACCTGCTACAGTTACAGGAATTCCTTCCGTATCCATAACAGGAGCGACTATTTCGATAGAAAGGACACCGGCAACAGCGGCCGCTAAAGTTGATCTGAGATCAACAGTTAAACTTGCGCCTGTCAAATCCAGCACAGGGCTGAAACTGTTGTCTCTTGCCATTCCGAATGATACCCACGCCGGAGGAACTCCGCCTGAAGGCGAATTAAAATCCAGGCTAAGGTAATTTCCGCGTCCATCTCCATCATTCAAAAATTGAGCGCTGTCGCTTACATATTCCAGTCCGAATATATCCCATGAACTTGTGAAAGCGGGATCATTAATTCCTGTATATGCGTTGAAAGTCTCCTGAAACTTAATTGTCGCGTTACTTTGCGATACTGCGATTCCTGTGAGGGCTACTACAGCCGCCAATGCTAAAAGTTTTTTCATATTCCTTCATCTCCTTTGTTAGGTTTTGCTCAACTAAAATATAATCAGATATCATTATCTAATATAATTCTAAACCACATATTTTATTATGTCAATACAACAAGAAAAATTTTTATATATTTAAACAATTTTTTTTTAAAAAAATAACACGAAATTTAAAAATATTTTTTTTTGTTGTTAGGAATGGATTTTTATTAAGATATAGTTGATAAAATTGTTTTTATTATATAACATTTTTCATATTGATATACAAAAAAACACAATACACATTAATTCCAGTGATAAAATATCTATTTAAATACAAACCAGAGCAAATAAAAGACATTGCAATATAGGATCTTTTTGTATTTGTTTGTTAGATGAGCAGTTACAAATAAACAACAAGTATCCGCCACCGTTTATGGATAGTAAACAGTTTGTTATTTATTTTGCTCAATGATTTCCATGATTTTATTTAAATCAGGCGGAAGTTCATAAGGCATATTGGCGTATTTGCAATCGATTCCCTCAAGTTTTTGCTGATGATACTGAACCTTAAATCCGGTGAACTTCAGGCCATGAGCAGTTGAAATAACCACGGTTTTCTGGTTTTTACCGATAATACCTTTATTTACCATTTTGATAAGCACAGCGAGCGCTACTCCGGTATGCGGGCAATTGAACATTCCCGTCTGATCGCCCAGAGCGGAAGCGTTGGCAAGTTCCTCTTCAGTTGCCTGTTCAACAATCCCGTCAAAAAGTTTGAGTGTTTTGATCGCTTTATGAACACTTACAGGATTTCCGATTTGAATAGCGCTTGCAAGAGTTTTTTGCGCTTTTACCGGATCAAACACCTTATAATCCTTCAGATAAGACAAATACAGCGGATTTGCCTGAGCCGATTGTGCCAACACTATCCTCGGTAACCTGTCTATCAGCCCAAGCGATTTCATCATCATAAACCCATTTCCAAGAGCAGATACATTACCAAGATTACCACCGGGGATTATCACCCAGTCGGGAACTTCCCAATCGAACTGCTGGCAGATTTCTATGCTGATGGTTTTCTGGCCTTCGATCCTGAGCGAATTCATCGAATTGGCAAGATAAATCGACTCGACTTTAGTCAGTTTCTTTATTATATCCATGCACCCGTCAAAATCTGTTTCAAGAGAAAACACTTTTGCCCCGTTGGATATCGGCTGGATAAGCTGGGCAGTGGAAATCTTGTTTTTCGGCAGAAGCACTATAGACGGTATTCCCGCCGCGGCGCAATAAGCCGAAAGCGCCGCCGACGTATCTCCGGTGGATGCGCAGGCAACCGCTTTTATCGGTTTGCCTTCGGATATCATCTGTTTTACCTGCGATACAAGTACCGTCATACCAAGATCTTTAAACGATCCGGTATGGCTATTGCCGCATAATTTTATCCACAGGTCATCAAGCCCTATCATATTGCCAAAGCGTTGCGCCCAGAACAAATTAGTATGCCCTTCGTATAACGATACCACATTCTTATTATCTATTTCCGGCAAAACCCATTCTTTTTTACCCCAGATCGACGATCCGTACGGCCATTGCGATGTACGTATCCGGCTGTCGAACAGATCGCGCCATTGTTGCGCGGATTTATCTTTGAGCGCCGGGATATCGTGGGTCACTTCCAGAAGCGACCCGCATTTTCTGCATTCATATACGATATCATTCAGCGGGTATGTTTCACCACAATTTTCATTAAAACACTGGAACCAGGCTTTATATGACATAACATAACCTTTCCGGATTAATTTATTCCAAATTGTTTTTTATTTTCAATGTATTAAAATCTTCATGGATAAAATAAAAATATAAATTAAAAAAAAATAAAATGCAAATTTTCTCTTTAAATTTTTAGTCTAATATTAAACATTCCGTTATAGTGAAAAATCTAAATTTTATAATTTATTTAAGATTAAATATAACAATAACAATAATTAAGGAGATGATGACATGAGAGAATTTCTATATTTAGCTTTTATTGCCATATTGCTTTCTTTACCGTTGTTTACCGACGCGGAAAACATAAAGAGACAAAACATGTGCCCGGTTATGGGAAGAGAAATTGATAAATCTTTATATGTAGACAAAGGCAATAAGAGGATCTATGTTTGTTGCGCAGGGTGCAAGGAGGAAGTTAAAAATAATTTCGATAAATACGCGGCACAGCTTGAAAATGAAGGTTACAACCTTAATCCAGATAAAAACAAAAAATAATCCGCTACGCACCACGCGATAATTATGAACGGATACTCTCTTTTGGTGTTCTAATTTTAGTGGTGTTAGATAAAACATTAAATCGCTTTATAAAGCGAAAAATGGATTAGTCCCATACCCCCCAGAAAGAAACTGTTATTATGTCTGCTCTCCTTGGCATAATAACAGTTTCTTGGTTTTATGCAAATTCACAGTTAATATTATAATTTTATTGTTTTTGTAACAAGCTTATCTTTTAGATTTTAATTACTCGCAATTCTCTATTCGCAAATCAAATGGAATATCTGATCCGATATAATAATTCATAAAAAATATACATAATTCGATATAGCGATTCGATTATTTCATAACAAAAAGAACATAGAGTTAGCTATATTGAGTTGTATTCATTATAAATGTGGTTAGTTTTACCCCTAAAATAAATCAGCATAATCAAATTTAGACACTTTTGCTTTATTAAAAAACGATAACTTTTATCAGCTACTCATTTGCCATTCAAGGATTTATATGATATACTAAAAAAGCAGTCCGGATATATATTCTTGGAAATGATATCGTATAAACCATAGATAAAAGGATATAATTCATGAAAAAACGCTGTTTTACTCTTGCGATCGGTCTGGCGATAATTAATTTTTCTGCATCGATATTATATTCAGCACCTGTAACGAACGGATTGGTTGCATACTGGCAATTTGAGCAAAACACAATAGATTCATCAGGAAGAGGCCATAGCGGAACACTTTACGGTAACGCCGGGTATACCGCTACATCTGCGCCGAATCTCGGGTATTCTCTGCACCTTGACGGCAATTATGATTATATGAGCGTCGCAGACCACAGTGATTTTGATTTTACCAGTACCAATTCGTTTTCGGTTACTATGTGGATTAACCCTACCGCCGTGAATGTTGGGTGGAAGATGCTGTTTAATAAATGGGTATGGGGTGTTGGATCCCAGAGGGCATATGATTTCAGGCTTGAAAACGATGATTTGTTTTTAAGCGTAAACTCAAGCTGGTCAACTATTCCATCAACTGTAATAGCCGGCCAATGGCAACAGGTAGCCTTCACTTACGACAACACATATGTTAAAGCATATCTCAACGGAACGTATCAGGGACAATGGGAAAGAAGCGGGCCTCTGGAATCCAATGATACTCACCTTCTCATTGGAGCCGCTAACTATAATACTATCAACTCTGTATACGAACTCTGGCATTATGATGGCTTTATGGACGAAATAAAATTTTTTAGTAGAGCTCTGAGCAATTCAGAAATTAATCAGGAATACAATTATGTTCTCAACGAACTCGGGGCAGATTCAAATACGGTACCCGAACCATTGACTGTTATATCGTTAATGTTTTCTCTGATCGCGTTTATCAGAAAATTAAAACGATAATATTTAATATATAAAGTATTGCGCATAATAAATAAAATATTATGAACAAAACGTGTAACCTATGCCTGAATAATCCGATCAGCTGTGTGTGAGCTCAAATTTGACAATAATTGTTTATATGGTATATTTAGAATATATAGAGTTCATGTATAAATATCATAACTACTTTATTGGGAAAGGTAAATAGATGATAAGAAGGTTATGTACGACAATACTTATGGTTAGTCTTATAATTGTTTTGGCTGTTAGCGCATCAGTGAAGGCGTCAGTTATAAACCTCGGAACTTTAGGCGGTAACTACAGCAGAGCATACGGCATAAATAATTCAGGCCAGATTACAGGAGTGGCAAAAAACAGTTCCGGCAGTGACCGCATCTTTTTCTGGTCAAACGGGACAATGATAAATACCGGATATTCTGTTGGAAACACTCCGGGATCTTACAGTGTATTTGATCTGGATGATAACGGTAACATAGTTGGCGGTTATAAGTCTTCAACTCCATATCCAGGTACTGAATATTATTTCTGGAACGCGTGCGTATTAAAGAATAACGGCGGGAGCTGGTCTTATAAAACGCTACCGCATAATTCATGGGGATCGACTTTTGATGTTAGTTCCTCAGGTAAGATTGTCGGTTATGATGCCATATACGGTGCTGATTATCAAGGTGTCGTGTGGACACCCGACGCGAATTTTAATTACTCCGCTTCATTTGTAGTCAATACGTACGGAAGAGGGATTAATAGTTCCAATCATATTGTTGGCGAAACATTTACAAATACATTAGGTACATTGAGCAATTATAGTTACCGGTATTGGTCAAACTGGGGCGGTACATCTGTTGTTATACCCGGCGCATGGTATAACAATAGTCCGGGAGGTGTAAGGGATATCAGTGATTCCGATGAGATTATCGGATCCACAACCTATTCCAATGCTGTAGTGTGGAGAAACCCATACGATACGAATCCGGTTAATCTGGGATCCGGGTTTGCATCAAAAATCAATGATAACGGCACAATCATTATCGGTAACGATGGAAGCGATATTGTCCTCTGGATAAAAAACGGCGCCGACTGGAGCGACTTTATTCGGATCGACAGTCTGAATGCTTTAGTTAACGACGCGACATGGTATCTCGGAGGTGTTACTGATGTCAACAATCTCGGGCAGGTTGTCGGATGGGGCACTTACAATGGAGAAACACGAGCGTTTTTGATTAACGATGTAGCTGGTCTTCTCGGTTCTCCTGTGCCGGAACCTCACACTGTTATTCTGTTGTTTTTAGGCACGTCGGAATTAATTCGGAGAAAAATAAAAAGGTAAAAAATAAAGATATTGCCTTTATTTTAACAGATACATTCATATATTCGGTTTTGCAGGTTATTTTATACTGAACCACTTTCAGGAAAATCAGGATGGTTAAATACGCGCGGGCAATAAAGATAAATGCCTTTACTCGTTTGTCATTCTTAACGGATCGATTATTCTTTAATAATATAATATACAAATATTAGCATCAGTATTAGTGTGAAAAAATAGTATATGGAGGTTAAGATGAGAGGAACGAAAAAGGTATTTGGATATATAGCCGTAATTATGTTTATGGCAACTGGAATAAGCTATGCGGCGCCATTGGCGTTTGATGACGGTATCTTCGCGGTTAACGGCAATAACGCAACGGATTACTGGGCTGTTGTCGGTGACGCGGGTAATAATCCGGATAGCAGATATTACCCCTATTGTGGCGCGGTAGCTTACGAGTACGCAATAGGAAAATATGAAGTAACGAACGCCCAGTACGCGGCATTTCTTAACGCTGTCGCGGGAACATCGGATCCGCACAGTTTGTACAATAGCAATATGAATATTACAAAAACTGGATCGATATATACCCCCGTTGCAAATATGGAGAACAAACCGGTGGTATATGTGAGCTGGAACGACGCCGCGCGGTTTGTGAACTGGCTCAATAATGGAGCGAAAAACGATCCGTTGTCAACGGAAACAGGAACATATACGATGTCCCTCGGCGGGTCTTTGATAACGCGAAATGAAGGAGCGGGGTACTGGTTGCCCAGTGAAGATGAATGGTATAAAGCGGCATACTATAAGGGTGGTGGAACAAACGCGGGGTACTGGGATTTTGCCACACAAAGCGATACTTTAACCACCGACGACGCCAACTATAATAATTCTGTCGGTTCAGCAACGGATGTCGGTGCATATGATATCGAGAGTTATTACGGCACATACGATCAGTCAGGCAATGTATGGGAATGGAACGAGACAAAATTTAGCGACTGGAACCGCGGGCTTCGAGGCGGTTCGTATGGTGGGTATTCGGAGATATATCAGAGCGCTTTTTGCCGTTCGCACTATTCCATTGGAGACCAATGGCTTGATATTGGTTTCCGAATAGCGAGTTCATATCCGTATTATGATGATGGCGGAGCAACAGTTCCTGAACCTGCGAGTATCGGGCTTGTTGCGATTAGCCTTATCGGGTTTGTGTATCGCCGTAGAGCAAGAGTTTAGTTTAGAATTACATATTTATTCTTTACAAAGCCCGCTTGAGCGGGCTTTGTTCTTTTATTAAATCATACAAAAAAAGATGAGTAGCATCGTGAGAAAAAGTTTTTGTTTCTTTTTTCAAAAAGAAAGAAATCTTTTATTTTTATAATCAATTCGCGGCGCCTATTCGGCGGTAGATAAAGTTGGACAAAATTTCCTGGTAAATGCGCTGGAGCTCTGAGAATTTGACATTGCATCTGAGCCCTTCAGTATTAACAACATCGCATTCAAGGTTGAGAGTATACTCATTCAGTTTCAGGTTTATTTTAAGCCTGTCGTTTTTCTGGATAGTCCCCATGTAGTTATCTGTAGACTGGATAAACGCCATCCCGCCTAAGCTGATATCAATTAACGAAGCGCTCAAAACAGTGTTCATTTTCGGATCGACGAATTTCAGTTCCACAACATCCTCAACCAGTGGACGGACACGTACATAGTTGCGTTCCGGATGCTGGTTCATAAACGTATCCATGGCGCCTTTTATTTTCTGGAGCAGTATCTTATCGTCTATCGGTTTAAGGAAATAACCCATCGTACCGATACTTGCCGCTTTGAGTACTTTATCCCTGCTTGTATTTGAGGTTACAATCAGAATCGGTATGGTTCGGTATGTGCTTTTTATCCATTCAAGAAGCGGAAATGTGTCTTCTTTATCGATAGTTATGTCGGAAATAATTATATCGATACGCTCATTTTTAAGAATATCTTTTATCTCGTTAATGTCGCTTGAGGAAAAAACAGCAGATACTATTCCTGAATTTGATTCAGCAAGTTTTTTGTAGGAATTTTTCGATTTGTCTATACTTAATACATTATACATTTTGCTCAATCAATCTGTGTTATTTTGATTCTCACCTTTTAGTCTTAATAAATTAACAAAATTATGAGCCGCCCTCACAGGTTCGGGTAATTTAAATTGTCGGCATAAATCGAGAATAAGATTAATACTTTCTTCAAAATCAGCTCTATGGCCCGGCGATACAAAAACCGGTTTGGTTCTGTCTTTTGTACATAAAGCCGCCGCAATGTTTCTATTTTTATATTTAAGATACGTAAAATCGCCTCGTTTCTTTGAAGGATATGCTCCTTCACCAACCAGTTTGGATTTGGCAACACCGATTGCCGGTATATCCAGAATCAATCCCATATGGCTGGCAATACCCAAAAACCTCGGATGCGCTATCCCCTGACCGTCAAAAAGTATAATATCCGGTTTCAAAATCAGTTCGCGCAAACATCTAAGCAGGCTTTCTCCTTCACGAAAACTCAACAGCCCAGGAATATAAGGGAATTTCGCCTCCATTACGCACGATCGTTTTTCAATAACCGACAGTTCCGGATAATGCATCAGCACAACTCCGGCATACATCATGTTTGTATGTTTGCTGTAAGATACATCTGCTCCGCCGATTATTTTTATATCGCGCGGGAGTTTTTCAATCCTCACTTTATCGGCAAACCGGTTTTGGAGTTTAACCGCTTCTCCCGGCGCCAGGTTCCAGTGGACATAATCATTGTCGAATACATTCATAATCAGAAAACTCCGCCGATACTGGCATTAAGGACGGATCTGCCTTCAATACAATAAATTCCGCAAACCAAAAGGAGACTGTGATATATGAATAAAACATATATAATAAAAAAAATTTTGATTCAAGAAAAATCTGGTCAAAAAATATAAAAAGGTTCATAAGTAGGAAAAAACTTAAAACTGAAATAACCAAAGGTTCTGCGGATACCTCGTGATGGAGATTTTGATAAATTACGGTTTATTTGAATTGTATCAGACATATTCGTATTTGACAGACTCGATATTCTCCATCGCGATAAGTTCATCAAGGATATCTTCGCTAATAATTTTATAGCCGAATTTCAACTGGATTCTGTACTGAATAAGGTTTTTTGTTTTATCTTTGGAGATATCTGCGTCGATAAAATCCGCACCGTGTTTGATGCATGTTTCTTTTATTTTGCCGAGCATACTTTCCAAAGTGGATGTGTTTACACATAATATTATAAACGATTCCGACGGGATAAGCCTGTCAATGTTCATAACAAGCACAAGAAAACATACTCCCGCGGTAATCATGGCAACAAAATAGTTGCCCAGCCCAACACTTATTCCGATAGCGGAAGTGAGCCATAATCCCGCGGCAGTAGTTACACCTCGCACATTGATTGTGCCTGTTCGGATGATTGTGCCCGCACCGATAAACCCCATGCCGGTCATTATCCCCGCAGCAAGCCTCAACGGGTCGAACCGGTAGAAACTGAATGTATCCGCGTGGGTATTAAGATTAGTTGATATTACCATAAGTATGCATGAGGCAAGACAAACCAGAATATGTGTGCGCAACCCGGCGATCCTGCCGTGCCGTTGGCGTTCAAGCCCCAAAACAGTGGCGAGTATAACTGAAACAACTATTTTTTTAACTATTTCTATCACAGACGGATCCAGCATAATAAATCTCCAGTCCGGTTTCAGTGGTTTTCGGAATAAACTTTATTCCCAAAAAATATTTTTAAAACCGCAATTCCGCATAACCCAAAAATTATGGTGAATATCAAAGTCGCTATATGGATGGCAAACCCGGTAAGTATAGCGGTATGTTTGCTAAACCCTAATATCAAAAAGCCTACAGCCCAGCCTGCTTCCTGTGTACCGAACCCTGCGATTCCTTTTATCGGCAGAAGAATAATCGGCACAAGTATGGAAGACAGGAAAATAATCTCGAAATACGTTACTTTAACTCCCGCGCTTTCCATAACAATCCAGTAAAAAACATACAGGCTGTTCATCGCAAGAGCAGAAAAGAGAAGCCCGCCGGTAACCCTTTTGAAAGAATGAGTTTTTCGCATCGCACAGGTCAGTTCAGATAAAACATATTTTATTTTGTTTATCATTTTACCGAAAAACCCAGTATGTTTTTTAGCCGAAAAAGCGGATTTTCCTAACCTGATAAGAAAAAAGTAAAACAAAACAAGCAGTATCAACGCAAACACCGTGGCGTAAACATAAACTTTGATTTTCAAAAATACTTTTTCTCTCAGAAAAAAGCAGGATATAAGGAATAAAACCATTATCACCCCGAAATCGGATATCCGCGCGAGAATAAGCGAACTTGTACTTTCCGCCAACCGTATATTGGCGTTTTTTTTGAGCAGATATAGATACACGAATTCGCCCAGATTAGCCGGAAACAACTGGTTGCACATATTGTGTATTGTATGGATCACAGTAAGTTTTTTTATTGTTATTGTTTTGTCGGCGAGAAAAAATCTAAACCGTGTTGCCCTGAACAAATAACATATAAAATAAGGGATAACCGAGAATGCGGCGAACTTAAAATCGAGATTCCTTATTAGTTCAGCAGTATCTTTTATGGATATATTTTTAATCAGAATAATAAGAAGCCCGGCGGTTAAAACCGCTGAAAAACCGATTTTCAGGATATCTTTTCCCGAAACCGCATTTTTTTTTGTTTTTTCTTGCGCGGGCATAATGATTTCGCTCCGGTTGTTCAGCTCAGTCCCTTGAGGCGTTAAGCGATTTGTTGTAATCCATATCCAGCCATATTCCCAGGCACAGCGACTGGAACCCGAACCCAATAAGCAATGTAAACAGGATCGCTGTCGGAACGGAGATCACGTCTCTGGTTAGTTTGACATACAGCATCATTGCACCAAGGATACCACCAAGTAATGTAAATATTATACCACCAAATAGAAAGAAAATTAACGGATGAAAATCACGGACAGCGTATTTTTCCCATAACCTGTAAAAGAAGAGTCTCACGAACAGGCATGATACTTTAGGTATGTATGAACGCAGTTTTATTCCGCTTACTTCTTCGCCGTAAACGGGTTTTACGGTAACATCGGCTACCTTGAAATTGAAAATGTTCAGGCGTGTTAAAATATCCACAGGGTATCCGTATCCGGGGTACATTTTGGATATATCGATAACTTCAAGCGCCTTTTTTGTGATGGCGGTATACCCACACACAGGATCGATCACGTGCCAGTAACCGGAGGCGAACTTGGATAACAGCGACAAAAGCGCGTTTCCGTAGAACCTGTACGTCGGCATTACTTTGGCAACATCTTTGACCAGAAGCCGAATCCCTTTGACGTAATCGGCTTTGCCGGATACTATCGGTTCGAGAACGGCGGGAAGGTCGGCAGGGTCCATCTGGGCGTCGCCTGCCATTACGACGGCGATGTCCATATTGAGCTCAACGCTTTTCAGGTACCCGTCGATGAGAGTTTTTCCCACTCCCGTATTCTTCAGGTGATTAATCAGGATCACGCGCGAATCTTTTTTCTGGTAATCCTCTACTAATTTCTGGGTTTTGTCTTTTGAACAATCGTTTACCACAATAATCTTGTCTATAAATTCCGGCATTGTGGATATTGTTTTTATTATAAGTCTCTCTTCGTTGTGCGCCGGCACAACTACCGACACGGTTTTGCTTCCGTACATGATGTTGAGCTCCTTTTCAGTTGGTATATTAATTTATTTTATTTCGTATATCATGACACCTTTATTCGCGTATTTCAGCTCAAACATATCAGGTGTTTCCTCCGCCCACTTTTGCTGGGGTGGAAACTTATCGGTAAACTTCATACTGAAATTCGCTCCAGTGTATTCGGGCATTGTCTGAAAAAACAGGTAATCCACTGATTTATTTTTTATTTCCTTGATCAATAACTCTTTTTCTTTTGATTTGAGAAATATTATGTTGTTGCTCAAATCGATATTATACAACGGAAACACGTAAACACAATCAATATATCCGATATTATCTGCGCGAGTGTTTTCGCTAATCCATTTCCAGCCCTGGTTAAGGTCTTGATTAACAAGCAAAACGCCGTACCCGTAATCGGTATCGTAGTAATGTTTATCGACAAAAGGTTTAACTGAATAAACAAATAAGAAAAACATTAATAAAAAAATCATTATAGATATCGCCTTGCAAAATTTTAATTTCATAAACAATTCGGCAAACCATACCGCTTTTCGCAAATAACCCTTTAGCGTAAAAATTGAGATAAACACAGCAAAAACCGAAGATACAACAAATATATAAGGCCAGTATCGGGTATATTTCATTATTGAAACAGCAATATTTATAAAAAATACACACATTGTGGCAAAATAGAAGAACCTGTTTTGCGCAAGATACCCCATCCACAAATAAACCAGTATGAAAACCGGAAAACCGTACCTTATTGTGTAAGGCAACATCGCGGTGGACGGCAACGACAAGAAGAAAACCAGCGAAAGAGATGTCATTATAAACAAAACAAATTTCGGGTTTTTCAATATCGGTTCCGATTTCATTTTAAACAAGCACGATAAAATATAACAGGCCATATATCCACATGCGAATATCAAAAGGAAATATCCAGGTCCGAAAAGCGGAACATACCAATCACACGCGTGTGTGAAAACATAACTCATGTTTTTTAGAAGTGTCGCTGACTGAATAGCATCGAGGTACTCCTGGTTTAACCCCAAGTACAAATCGGATTTCGTGCACAACGGTATACCGAAAAGATTGATTTTCGCCGGAAACAGAGGGTTACCGGTTAAAATGAAATTTCTGATATACCAGTAAATTCCACAAACAAGAGCAATACCGGAAAACGTTATTAACCCAGTAATTTGCGTTTTACGTTTTGCTTTAGAAATGAAAACAGCATGAAAAACAGCTAACGTTAGGGCGATTAACCAATATATCCCGCTGTATCTCATGCCGATTCCAAATCCGGCCGACACTGCGCACGGGATCAGGTTTTTGTATTCCCTTGTTTTATATAATCTGACCAGGAAATAGACTGCTAATATATAAAAGTACATTGGAACAAAATCGTTATTTTCAGCAACAGCGTTTGAGATGTAAAAAGGAATCGTAAAAATAAAAAATCCGAACATGATCAGCCAGTCCGACCGCAAAGAAAGGTTTTTGCCTATACCGATCGCGGTAATAATAGTCACTATCAGGATAGTGGGTTGGATAAAACTAATGAAATAAGCGCTTTTTAGAAAATACATTATCCAGAAGACAATCAAATACGTACCGCATGGATAATACCTGACATCAACATTTGCGTATTGCCAGATACCTATACCACCGTTTTTTATCCACTCGACAACCGATGGAAGATAAAAATAAAGTGAATCGTATTGTTCCGGCGGATAGCGCATTGCGTTCAGGTAAATCACCACACCTAAAAGCAAACAACTCATCGCGGTAAACGAAATCAGTATAATTCTAAACCAATCCGGTTTAAAATTTAATATACGGGAAAACTCAGGGAATTGGCACACCGGTTTCAGGTATTTAAGATGCAAAAAACCTGCTGTAATACCACTCACGGTAAAAAATACGTAAATAAACCGGATATCCATAGCGTGCACTGAACCCAAAGCCAACGAAAAAAAGTTGATCAGGATAAAAACCAACCCGGAAAACTGAATTACGAGATCAAGCCGTGTATCGGGCTTAAACCCGAACCGGCTTACCAAATACGAAATATAGATTATTATTCCATTAATATAAAACAAGTTAAAGACTCGCGGAAATAAACTATTCATCTTCAGCAACCTTTTTTGATTAGTTTCCAAGATTAATTTATTTTTTTACCGCGCCTGATTTTTTATAGCGAAAACCGATACTCCCTGATTGCGGAAAACTTCCTCGTAATTTTTTTCCTGTGCCCACATTTGTTGAGGAGGGAACTTATAAACAAAAACATTTATTCCGTTTATCCATTCGCGTCGAGATTGGAAAAACAGGTAATCAACATCATTGGTATCAATATTTTTATAGAAATTCAGTTTGTTATTATCATAAACAGAAACAATCTCATTACTGAAATCAGTATTAAAAAGCGGGTACAGATATGAGTTATCCACAATCCCGATTTTTTTGCCTTTTACATTCTCGTCAAGCCATTTCCATCCATCATTAAGATATTGGTCGATAAGTACATAACCATCTTCCGGATCAAACCTGTACGCGGAAACAATATTGGAAATGCCCATAATCGCCACTATGAGGATCAACGTGTTTACCGCCATAAAAACGGATTTTCGTTTGGCGATATAATCCATAATTTTATCCAATAAATTAATTAATCCGTATTTCGAGTACAAAGCAGTTATACAAATACCCGCGATAAACGCCAGCGGAATAATTACAACCACATATTTTGTATACATTGACAATCCGTATACTATATTTGCGGAAAAAAGAATAAGCAGAATCCATGATAAAATTTTGTTTCTGTAAAAAATCAGAGGTATAATAGAAACAAGAAACACAATTATATGGAATCCATACCTAATATTGGAATTTGTTCTTAATGTAGCAGGAATAGTTGTCAACAACACAGCTCCTGCTAGTATTATTGTAAATAAGATTGTTTGATCGTCAATTGTCCGTTTCCATGCAGATTTAATCAGAAACCATAAAATATAAAGTATCGATATGCCTGCCAAAAAATACATTATACCGAACACAGGAAAATACCAATCCAAAGATTTTGTCAGTAAATAATCCGGATGTTGCAGTATAGATGACGAATTAACTTTTTCCATAAACACATAATCTACTTTCGAATACAGATCGTTTGGCGTGAAAAATTTAACACCCGCTATTTTTAATTTCGCCGGAAATATGAAATTACCTGTAAGAATGAGATTTCTGATATACCAGTAACTTCCCCATAACCCAACTCCACAAAACCAGGCAAAAACAGCTATGAATTTTCTTTTTATATCTGCTTTAAATACCGACAATATCATTCCCGCACTCAATGCCAGACACCAATGAAGCCCGCTGTATTTTATTCCGAGTACACACCCTGTTGCCGCAGAAGCGGTAAACAAATATCGAATTAAGTTCGTTTTATTAAATACCAGAATGAAATAAACCGCTACCGAAAAAAAATATAAAGTTCCTATATCGTTATTTTCCTTGACGGATAAACTTATTGTAAAAAGCATACAAACCATTGATATGCAAAAAGCAAAAAATAAAACGCCGGATACGCCAAGTTTTCGGGCTATGGCATATAAATTAGCGACCGAAAAAATAAGGAACAATGGCTGGATAATCCATATAAGAAAATCGCTTTTTAATATTAATACAAGCCAGTAATGAAAAATAAAAAATCCGCACGGATAATATTTGGCGTCGATCATCGCTTCTTTCCAAACGGATAAACCTCCTGTTTTTAACCAGTTAACCATTGTCGGCAGATAAAAATACATAACGTCATAATCGATCGGAGGGTATCTCATGGAATTCCATGTTATGAGCAGAAGAGTAAGAATACCCGAGACCGCAAAAAAAACAACGAAGAAAATTTCCGGTTTTGGTATATTTTTGGGTACTTTATTGTCTTTTATCGTATGTTTTATTTTAATTTTGAAGTTAATAAATATAAGAAGACACAGAAGTATCGTAAAAAAAATATTTAAAACCATAGTTTTCATCATAAACATTGAACCAAAAAAAATCGCGGTACCAGTAATTAAGATGGCAGACAGCCCGAAAAACTGAACCGCAAAATCCAGACGGGTAGCGGGTTTAAGCCAGAATCTGCACAGCAGATAGGAAAGATAAAATATAATTCCATTCAGATAGAATAAATCAAAAACCCGGAAAAACAAAGTTTTCATAACAAAAAACCTTTTTGGATAATCCTAATAAAAAGCGTAATATAATAGATATATTACAAAAAGTCAATTCGTAAATAAACATAATTGTTTATCGGCAATTCTCGGATATACTTGAAACGGTAAAAATAATGAATTAGTGAAGCGGATTTGTCAGTTCTTTATTTCAACTTGCGTCCCGATAGGAATCAAATCAAACAGTTCTATCACATCTTTGTTTTTCATTCTTATGCATCCGTGCGAGGCAGGTGTTCCAATCAATCCTTCTTCAGATGTCCCATGAATATAAATGTTTCTCAGGTAGGAATCTATACCGTTACCTTTATTAATCCCATCCTCAGTTCCTTCCAGCCACAAAATACGCGATGTGACAAGGTCTTTGCCGGTTTCTTCAGCTTTGATGCTGATCTCGGCGATTTTTTTTGTGTTTTCCCTGCTTTTAAAAATAGTGTTTATCGGCGCTCCAGCTCCGAATTTTTCACGGACCTTATGTTTCCCAAGAGGTGTCTTGTTACTGCCGGACTCATTGCCTACACCATACTTCGATGTAGATACCGGATACTCTTTCCAGATTTGGTTATCCCGCATCACATACAATTTCTGTTCGGATATCTTTGTCTCTATATATATATTCATTTTATTCTTCGCTTTTTTGTTGGTATGTTTCTTTTTTACCGCGCAAAAAACCGATCCGGCTGAAACAAAAAACGATATTAGAACCGCGACAATCAGCATATATTTTATCGATCTCAAAAAAATATCTCCTCATCATTATTAATTTTTCACAAAAAACAGGACAATTATTATCTCATAACCATAAAATTCAGGCAATAAAAAATTCCCTTCTTTGATTATTTCATATATTTTATTATATATTTATATAATATCATAATTACACGAGCCTGCTTATCATACTGAATAATTATTTTTACCGCCATTTTATTCATTTTTTTATAAATTGATTTTTCCGTATTTTTAAAAATTCTGCTATTATGTTTTTTTTATTTGGGGATATTATGTTTATTTACATTACTATTTTTTTGGTTTCGTTTACGATAGCGTTATCGGGATCGCTTATGCCGGGGCCATTGTTCGCGGCAACAGTGTGTTTGACTACGCGCCACGGGTTTATCGCCGGGCCGATGCTTATGGCAGGACACGCGATAAGCGAAGCGGTTATGGTAGCGCTGATAGTCGCCGGGACGGATCAGTTCATAAACAACCCGTTTGTAATAAAGGGAATTTCAGGTGTTGGAGCGGTTATCCTTATTTATTTCGGCATAAATATGGTCAGGTCGGCCCGCGGATTGTGCCTTGAGTCGGATTGCCTTCAATCGAAATCCGCAAACCTCGTTTTTGAGGGGATAACCTTGAGCATTGCTAACCCGTACTGGTCTATCTGGTGGCTGACCATCGGGTTGGGATTTGTTTTAGGCGCGAGAAAAACCGGGGTTATAGCGGTGGCTGTATTTTTCATCGGGCATATTCTCGCGGATATTTTATGGTATTGTTCTGTAGCCTATGCGGTTTCAAAAAGCCGTAAATTTATATCTGACAAGGTATACCGTACTATAATAATTATCTGCGGGGTATCGCTTATCGTATTTGGGATTTATTTCGGGTTGTCCGCCTTTTCCGAATAAAAAAATTTTTGGTCTTTATCATTAAATAATTGACTCCAATTTTTATTTTTTATATTATGATTTGTCCTTTATGAAAGGATATTATCCGCGGGGCGTAGCGCAGCCCGGTTAGCGCACCTGCCTTGGGAGCAGGGAGTCGGAGGTTCGAATCCTCTCGCCCCGATTTTTATTACCCGCTTGGATTGCCTGCGAAACCTTTAAGTTTTCCTGTTATAAAATATGTCATCACGAGGAGTTTTGCGAAAACAAAACGACGTGGTGATCTAAAAACCATCTGATCTGAGATTGCCACGTTTCCTCTGGAACCTCGCAATGACAGGATAGAAAATTCTTTTTCAACAATCCCAAATTTTCAATATGATAAATCCAGAATGACTTCTAAAGAAATCGCTAAAATATTACATATTTCACACGGTACCGTAGAAATATAGCAAAATAATACACTACTAAAACTGGAAATAGTAAACAAGAATATCAATTTGTCAATTTTCCTTAATACCTGAAATTGCTTCATATTAAATATCTTATCTCTACCCGATAGCTTTAATTACATTACATATAAAAAATATATAAATAATATATATAAAATATATATGTTTATATACCGATTATTTAAAGAAGCAGGGGAATAAAGGTATTTGTATCTTACAAAATCGGCTTGCGGAGTATAAATATGGGAAAAGATCTTTTTTAAGGAGACAAACAATGAATTTCAAAAATTTAAAATTACGCAACAAGTTGCTCATCGGATTCGGGGGGTTATTGCTTTTAAGTCTGGCTATCGGATTTATTGCGTTTCAGAAAAGCAATACATACGCGCAAATATCCGAAGACTGCATGTATAACCTGAACATAACCCGGTTTCTGCTGGAAAAACAAACAGATCACCTAAAATGGGCGGGGAAAGTAGCGGATTTGTTTTTAAATAATGAAAATGAACTCAATGTCCAGATAGACGGCACAAAATGCGCGTTCGGAAAATGGTATTATGAATTTACCCGGTCGGCCGATTTTGCAAAGTTGCCCGATAACATAAAATCCACGCTTTTGTCCGTTGAAGAACCGCACAGGAAACTGCATGATTCCGCAAAGCTTATTAAACAACAATGGGAACAAAATAATGCCGGCGTTTATACGAAATGCCTGAGTATCTACCGTGAAGACTCACAGGTTTTGTTGGCGGCGATTATGGAGAAATTTAATGAAGTGTTCAGCCAATTCGACGAACATAACGCAAAATTAAAGGAAAACAAGGATAAATCGCTTGCTTCAATGAGAGTATCCATAATAACCATTCTGATAAGCGCGATAATTTTAGGGGTATTTCTTGCATGTTTTACGGCGGGATTAATCGCAAAACCCCTAAATAAAATAGTGGCTAATTTAAAAATCCTCGCGAACGCCGAAGGCGATCTTACAAAACGCATCGAACTGAACCAGGCCGACGAGATGGGCGACCTGGCAAAATATGTTAATAAAGTGCTGGATATATTCGGGGAAATTGTTAGAAATATTATGGAAACCGCTAAGGAAGTGGGCTCCGGATGCGAACAGGTCGGTTTAAATTCGGGAAAAATATTGGACGGTTCCGAACAGCTCGCGTCATCCGCGCAGGAAACCTCAAGCGCGGTAATGGAAATTCATAGAAGCATTCAGGAAGTATTAAAAAGCGTTGATTTGCAGACATCGTCGGTGACTGAGACATCATCGTCAGTAGAGGAAATGTCAAGAAATATAAAACAGGTGTTTTCCAACATACAATCCCAAGCTTCGGCGGTAAACGAATCTACCGCCGCGGTTGAAAAGATGGTTAGTTCAATCAAGCAGATTGCGCAAAACTCGGATAAAGTTACCGAAATAGCTAAAGAAACAAGCCGCAAAGCGGATGAAGGAAGCGAAGCGGTAAAAGAGACCGTCAACGGGATGCAGGAGATCGCCGCAAGTTCAGATAAGATAAACAATATTATAGGCGTGATTACCGGTATCGCGTCGCAGACTAATCTTTTAGCGTTAAACGCCGCCATTGAAGCAGCGCGGGCAGGCGATGCGGGCAAAGGGTTTGCAGTAGTTGCCGATGAAGTCCGAAATCTTGCCGAACAATCCGCACAGGCGGCTAAAGAGATCACATCGCTGATTAAAGACGCTAACGCCAAAGCACAAAAAGGTGTTCAGCTTACCCAGAGAGTCGATTCGGTTATTGGCGATATGATTGGCGCAGTAAGTAATGTGGGGCAATTGATCGAAGAGGTCAATGTATCCGCCAACGAACAGAAAAAAGGAGCTGAAGAAATAGCTGAAGCAATGGAAAACGTAAACCGGATAACCCAACAAACACTGGCATCAATGGAAGAACAGGAAAAAGGCACGCAGGAAATATCCAAAGCCATGCAGGATTTGGCTAAGGTTTCTGAGGAGATTAACGCCGCCATGAACGAACAGGCAAGCGGGTCTGAGCAGATAAGCAAATCCGTCGATGAAGTCAGCCGGGTTGCCGGCGAAAATGAGTCCGGCGCCAAACAGAGCGTTACGGTTGCTGATAATCTCATACAGCAATCGCGCAAACTCAATTCCATAGTTAATAAGTTCAAGATATAAAAACGGACGGTTGCAATTAATCTTGTATACAAAAAAAGAATTATACGGCAGGTTGTTTCAAATGAGCGCCTTTTGAATTAAAATTCTTATTATTTGAAAAGTATTTATGAATTTGACCTATCGATTGAACCGCATAGCCGGAGCTTACCCGCCCGACTATTCTGCTAAATAAGCAAATACACTGTTTTGAATGTGCGCAAATTAATGTAGCGTCTACTTTGATTGCTTTCTTGATCTCAAATCCTGCTGACTCTATCTGCGATTGAGTATTTCAAACAATGAATCCCACTTCGGCTGGATAAGGTTGTGAAAAAGTACAAATGTTGTCGCATCTGGTACATCTTCTTCAAACAAACCTGCAAAAATCCACTCAAAAAAATCAGGACTTTTTCAGCGCTCTCAACCTGTTTCATATCGCAAGGGCGACTTTTGTCTATGCACAAGTTTATCATTGGATTATCATGATACTTATAAAATTATTTGTGGATTTTTTTGCGAATTAATTGTGATATGGCAATTCCCAATAGGCATAGAGTCATCGGTTCAGGAATGATGGTTCTATCGGCATAGTTATTGTATAAGACAAAACCGCGTGTATATCCGTCAGAGTTTGTGCCGTAACCGACAATATCTCCGTAATCATTGATTGCATAGGCAGTAACCAACCGCCAACCGGCAGGAAGATTTGTTAACTCATTTAGATTATGCATACCTTCGTTATCGTAAACAAAAGCGCAACGATCATATTCTGAATCGTCTGCCCATCCAACAACAACTCCTGAATTATTTATTCCATAAGCATAACTCTTGTATCCACCCAACGTACCAAGATTATGCATTGTACCATCGTATAAAAACGCGCGTGCTCTATTATAAGGATATGATTCCGAGTATCCAACAACAACTCCTGCGTCGTTGATATCATAAGCGATGCTTTCATCTCCCCCTAAAGTACCGAGATCTATCATTTTTTCATACGCATATAGAAAAGCATGTGTATCCCCGTCTACATTATCCGCTTCACCAACCACATATCCGCAATCATTGATTGCGTAAGCCCTGCTGGTTGCTCCTCCTAAAGTACCCAAATTGTAAAAAATACCATTATTTTTAATCAGTATAGCAGAGCTATTTGAAAAACCAACGATTTCTTTAGAGTTATTGATATCTTCAGCATAACTCCAAATTCCTCCAAAATATTCAAAATATTCATGAATATCTACCATATTATAATTATGATACAGGAACGCGTGCGCACGATTTGAAACATACGTATACCCAACAACGTAATCTTCTTCATTTATTCCGTAAGCGGAATTATAATAACCGTCCAAAGTACCAAGATCACGCATTGTTTCACCGTCAAACAAGAAAGGATGGTCTTCATATGAATTTACGTATGCTAATCCAACTACATGTCCGATATTGTTTATGTCGTAAGCATAGCTAGCGTTACCGCCAAATGTTCCCAATTCCAGAAACCTATACTGTGAGCTCATTACATTTGAACTTAAGAATAGAATTAATATTGATGAAATAATAAAAATATTTTTTTTCATATATCTTTCCAGATAATTTTACAAAACTTTATTTACCTATTCCAAATATAACATATAATATAATATCCGCAATGCCAATAATCCATCTGAACTGACGATCCCTCGTTTTTTGAAGGTTTCAGAGTGATTCAAGCAATGAAAAATTGTTTTGCGACTCAAAAACAAATCTGAACTAAAAGATGCTTATTTTTGTTGGGTTGTGCCGGATAAAAAATAAAATCAACCTTAATTTACAAAATTCACTCCCGATAATAATGCTTGATCACACCCCCAACGTCAATTCGCATTTAATATCCTCCTGTCTATTCGTTTACAATATGTTGCCAAACCTAAGCTTAATAATATTATTGATAAAGGTTCCGGAATTGTATTTTCAGGTTCATCAGGAATTGATGGAAATCCTTCCCACCCGTAAGGAACGAAAGCGACATCCATAGAATATAACCAGTTAGTTGAATGGCTTGAATCAGTATAGAGTCCGCCTAAAGCAGTTGATGTTCCATTATTTGTAAGATACTTTGAACCCGATTGGTAATTTGTATAAATTTGGTTGGAAGATGATATTGGCAAAGGTTCTACAGCAATATAACCATTTTTTGGCGCACTGTACCCATACATTTTTACTACAGAATAAGATCCTGGATCAGTGACAGTATTATATATATCCAAATACGGAACTATACCATGGTTACTGTGAACATACAGCATATTGTTGGTGATATGTCCCAGTTCAGTATTATAGTTAACACTGAATTCCATTTCTCGAAAATAATATTCGGTTGAATATTTTACAAGTGAATCATAATTATCTCCGTCCCCGCTAATTTTAAATAAATTTCTTAAGGATGCGTCACCAACAAACAGCTCCCCTGTAAAACCGGGAGTGGGAATGTTAAAAGCCAATGCTTGAGGTTGAAATGTTGTTGCGGCTTCATAATTATTATAGTCATCTAAGGTAAATACAACTTCCATATCAGGATTGGATACATCCGAAGAATTTAAATCAATTCTAATAATCCCTTGTGTACCGGTTTTTAAACTGGAACATCCCAAATAAATATAGTTTGACGTTCCGTCATAGATATCACATTCAATATCATAAACATAACTTGAGGAATTTAACAGCGATCCAGCTGAAACAATATCCCATGAATTTTTCATAACCAGGTTATCTTCTTCATAACCAAATTCATAAATATAATCATGTGTCCCAACAAACATACGGTCTACATAACCATTCTTATATCCGAATGTTATTCTACTATTACCGGTGTATCTATCCATATAAAATGTATTGTCCGGCATAGTATACATAAGTGTCTCATTATTTGCGGAATCGACCTTATAAATTCTGTCATTTCTATCGTTGTTTACTGTCCAACCATATAAAAGATACGCGTCACCAGACTGAAATGTTGTAGCTGAAAACGCAAATTCAGAACATAGTAAAATCACCATAATATTAGCCAAAAAAAGTATCTTTTTTTTCATTATTAATCTCCCGTTACTATTACATATACTTTTATTCCAAATTGATTTTATCTATTGTTAATGGATCGGAAGATATAACTAATATTTTCCGTAATAATATATTATTATAACATATTTTAGAGATATTGTCAAATATTGTGTTTTGGGATTGAAGATCTCCCGTTTTTCAATAAGTTCATCATAATGCTTCTCAAACTTACTGTATTTCGAGGACAAAATTAGAGGGTTAAATGATTTTAGCTGTACCCTGTTAGATCACATGATAAATTTATTCCAGTCACAGATTCATTATCCAAGTGCTTAGCATGTACAACAGCGCCCTTTTCTATATCTTATTACTTGTACAAAATCGTCTGCGATATGCAAGCAAACCGATTGCTGACCCGCAGAGCATATACAGCGATAACGGCTCGGAAACGGCAACAGGATTTTCAGACATGTTATAGTCGACTTCAATATATGTAATGTTATGATATGAATACGTTGCCTTTATCATTGACACCGCCATGCTTGCCGGACTGGAAGAACATATACCTGCCCAGCAGGCGTTCATAGCGTTTGGTTTACCTGATTCATCGTATGTGCATTCAATTAATACTGCTGTGGGGAACACCAGTGAATTTGTCTTACTGCCCTAATGACTTTTTCATCGTTTTTACCTTTCGGGATACTCTTTATCAGTGGTTGACCGAATAAAAGCGTGAAACATCATCATCATGAGATATTGTATCCCTTGATGGATTTCCCTGTAAAAGATTGTTTTATTTATATTCTTCCCGCATTGGATGTCATTCCTGCGTAGTCAGAAATAATTCCAAAAAAGATGGGTACGGACAGATTAGTTAATCATCTTTTTTAGCAGACACGCTACAGCCATGATAAGAGACACTATGGTCGCAGGTTCGGGAATAGCCGAAACCGGCGCGGGCGGCGGTGTATAATCGATAGTCAACATCGGACGGTCCGTAGCAGTACCAGTGTTATCAGAGTACCATGTCACGTAGTATACAGTACTGGAGCTAAACATATAAAAACCATAGTTTTCGTAATCTTTATCGGAATACCCCTGGAACGCGGTAGTTACATTGAAATCATACGGACCGGCTGCCTTCTGGTCAAACGATGTGACCCGTGTTTTGGTATACGCGACGCCCGCCGCGCCTTCGGATGTGAAGCTATTATAGGTTACAGTGTTTTCTGCCCAATCGGTCAACACGCGATACACTGCTTGTGGTTTTGCGACTGAACTATTGACCTGTTTAACCGTAAGGGTAATGATTGCGGAATTAATGGTTGATCCGTACGGTATCTGAAATTCGTCCGATCCGAAAACATTCGGAAAACTCAGAAGCACCTGATACGTCCACACGCCTGCATACATCTGCGCCAAATTTCCATAATTTCTTTCTTTCTGAGAGGTCGTAAGGCTACTGATATAGGTGGCATAGGTTTCCGAAACATAGCCTTTGCCGTCGTCTTGCCTATAGGTAACTTCCACCGAATAAGCCGGTACCGCAACTACAAAACAAACAATGGCAAATAGATAGCTAAACAGTCTTCTCATTAATATCTCCCAACAATTTACAATTATTATTACACCTACAAAACAAGCTTAAAATTACCTATATGAATAAGTATACCACATAAATGTTGTTCTGTCCAAAAGATTTACATAATATTACTGATGATCCCCCGCTTTCTTGATGATTTCATAGCGATTCAAGCAGTGAAAAATGGCTGATTTCAAACAAAGTTAACTGGTTGCAACAAGATTTAGGAATAGCTTTTCTATTTATCATAAAGTAGGTTAGCAAATAACTTACACCCTCCATTATAGCGTATAAACTAAACCGTTTGATACCATTGGCTCTTTTGGCGAATGTAAGTATGTGTCTCGACATCAATCCGCAAAAACTTTGCAACCCGACTTTACCCGCGCTTATCAAGACTAAAGTTGTAAGGTTCTGTAGTTTTACCCACGACCTGACTCGAATGTTCTCCAGATCAAATTCCTGTTTTCTAAACCGGATTATCTCCTCGACTGTCCATCGCAAGAAATATCCTTTTACCACTATATTTAATTTTTTACGGCTACCGCACGCCAGATTGGTCAAAAAGATGGCTCGGAATTATCGCCGGCACCAATCCGCTTGATCCCGAATCTAAGTTTAAAATCAATCGAATAATCCCGCGAACCACCATGAAAAGAATAATCCGATAAGTCATACATATTCTTTATTTTTTATTTTTTTTGTAACTTTTATATTTGTTTATTTTCTTAATATATGTTAATTTTACTCTTTACTTGGAGAGTAATTTCATGAAAACGATATATTTGATTAAAGATCTGGCACAGATAACCGGATTATCGATATACACGATAAAATACTATCTTAAAATAGGGTTAATTACTGAATTCGGCAGGAGTCCGAGCACTAATTTCCGCTATTTTGATGATTCCTCGGTAAATAGACTGCATTTGATCCGCCAATTGCGAAATGAAGGAAAACCGCTAAAAACAATCAAACTGATTTTAAATGAGGCGAAAACCACGGCAAACAAATGAGTTATTACCAGTATTTAAATTTGACTCACGAACCGTTTTCGACAAGCCCCGATCCGGCTTTTCTGTACCGGTCGACTCCGCACATATCGGCTTTGCAGAGGGTGGAAATCGCTATCCGACTGCGCAGAGGGCTGGTTGTCATTATGGGCGATGTAGGTACCGGAAAAACGACTTTGAGCCGGGCACTTCTGCAGAATTTTCATAACGACGACAAATATTTATTTCACATGATACTTGATCCGCAATACAAATCGGAATTTCAGTTTCTGGCGTCGTTGTGCCGTATGTTCAAGGTAAAACCGAAGTTCAGGTCGACGCTTGATTATCGTGAAGCAATAGAACAGTTTCTCTTTAAAAAAGGTGTGGAGGAGAACAAAACTATTGTGTTAATGATAGACGAAGGGCAAAAACTTACACCATCGTTTCTTGAAATTTTAAGGATTTTGTTGAATTACGAGACAAATGAATATAAGCTATTGCAATTAATAATATTCGCGCAGATGGAACTGTTGCCGAAAATCGTAAAAATCAAGAATTTTATGGACAGGATTTGTTTAAAATACATCCTAAACCCACTGGATGAACGTGAAACAACAGAGATGATCAGGCACAGGCTCAAACAAGCAGGCTATAACGCATCTGCCGACTTGTTTACTCAACAGGCAATAAAGCGCATATATGAACACACAAAAGGATATCCGAGGCGCATAATCCATTTATGCCATAACGCGCTCGAGTATCTTATCATGTTTGATAAAAAAGTTGTCGATGAATCACTGATAGATAATCTTATTGAGAGTGATAACGAGGTAAACCTTTATGCATGATGATATGTCGCCGGAAGAAAAATTATTGCGGCTCATAAAAGGGTCAGGAAAACCGGATACCGGTGATAAACCGCCTGAAAATACTGATCAAGATAAAAAAAAGCAATTATCCGATCAAGATGCCGGAAAAGAAATCAACGGCAATAACACCTCTTCGGATAATGAGCCTGCGCGTGAAAATATACCTGAGCCAACACCACCTGCACCCGAACAACAGGACCAAACCGTTCATAAAGATACCCACAAACCTGTAAAACCTGTTTTGACTTTCGATCAAACTACTCCGGACAAATCAAAACCCGAGGTTCCAAAACAAGAACCAGTAACCGTACAAACCAGCTCAAAACCCATTGAACCAACACCCGAACAACCTGTTTCCGCGCCTGAAAAGCCGGTTTCGGATAAACCGTCGAAAAAAGATCCGGATAAATCAAAGAGAAAAAATAAGTTATTGTTTCTCGCCAATCTTACCGGAATTATCATTCACGGGTTTAACGCGTTTAACTTTTTTATGCTTATATGTCTTTTCGCAATAATAGCTTTTACAGTGTGGAACCTGAAGATGCGGCCTGCAGATAAAATATTGATTCCTGAAATTGAGACGCCTGCGGATAACGATGGGAAAACGCCTCAAGTTCAACCGGAACCGAAACCGTTTCCATATTTTGCCGAAGAACTTACAAAAAAGAACCTGTTTCGCCTTGTGGCTCCTCCTCCGCCGCCTCCGCCAAAAGGAGAGAAAAAAGAACCGGAAAAACCGAAAATCAAGATAGAATCTTTAACCCAAAACCTTGTTCTGCAAGGAATTGTATTTGATATAGGCCCCCCCCAGGCAATCATATACGACAAAAAAGAAAACAAAACATTGTTTGTGGGTAACGGCACAATGATAAACGAGGTTAAAGTAAAAGAAATCAAACGAAGCAAAGTAATTCTTGAATATGAAGATCAAAAACAGGAACTCACTTTTTAATAAGGAAAGGATCCCCGAAATGATGTATATCAGATTGAAGGGTTTTTGGGTTTTTATCTCAATTATACTGGTAATGTCTATTCTGATTTTTAAACATATTGTGTTTGCCCAGCCTGTGCCTCCGCCAGATAAACCCGATCCTTCCTCAAAAGCAAAAGAAGGCATGGAATATATGCGCAAAGCTCAGGAAAAGGTTTTTAGCGGTGCCCAGACAAAAAAGTTTTTGTCCGAAAAAGCGGCTTCGGAATCAGCACAGAAAATATCGCTGGAATTGCGCAACATAAACGTGGTCGACGTGTTAAAAATCCTGTCGCAAACCGGCGGGATAAACATTGTCGCCGGTCCGAGTGTGCGGGGTAACACAACCATATTCCTGCAGGACGTAAACGTTTGGGACGCACTGAGAATCATCCTTGAGATAAACGGGTTAGCATATATTCAGGACGGCGAGATCCTGAAAGTCATATCCGAGAAAGAGTACCAGGATATATACGGGGTTCCTTTTCACGATACCACTCTGACACGGATATTCAGGCTAAAATATGCCAAAGCCGAAGACGTGAACACAGCTCTCAACAATGTCAAAAGCACCAAAGGAAAAGTGATCATCGACGACCGTACAAACACCCTGATCGTACTTGAGACACCCGACGCAATGAAATCCGTTGCCAAAGTCGTTGAGGAACTCGACAAAGAGGTACAAACCAGAGTATACCAGCTTAAATATACCACTCCAACGGTAATTGAGGAACTCGCAAAAGAAATAATCACCAAAAAAGGGTTGATCCAGACAGATCCGCTTACAAACAAGATAATTATTACCGATACAGTTGAAACACTGGAATTTATAGAGAAAATTATCGCGGAATACGACAAAAAACCGTATACCGATACCGTTACATATTATTTAAAATTCGCTACTTATGAGGATGTTGAGCCGAAAGTCAAGGATCTGCTCACCAAAGATGTCGGAATTGTCATCAGCGACAAACGCACAAACGCCCTTGTAATAACCGATTACCCTGACAAAATACAGGATATTATCGAAGTGGTTAAATCTCTCGATACCATTCATAAAGAAGTTCTTATCGACTGCAAGATAATTACCGTGTCGCTTAACGACGATTATTCTATGGGTATTGATTTCCAGAAATATTTCGGTACGGAAAACCTGATCAATGTCCATGAGAATCTGGGAGCAACAGAAGCCACTACAGGCGGTATATTCTCTTTCAAAAAAGAGGAAGATTTGACCGCCGTGATAAATGCGCTGAAAAAGATCGGCAAAACCAAACTTTTGTCTGAACCGCGCCTTACCGTAATGAACAATGAGGAAGCGCAGATACAGGTTGGTTCCGATGAACCGTTTGTAACAAGTTCAAGCACGCTGAATACCGCTACCACATCGGTAGCCGAAGACGTCCAGTTCATTGAAGTCGGCGTGTTGTTGAGCGTAACACCCACGATAAACGATCACGGTTATGTGACTATGAAAATCAAACCTGAAGTCAGCCAGGTAAGAGAAAAAATTTATACTGCTCAATCCAACCAGATTCCCGTTGTGGAAACATCCCAGCTTGAAACAACTGTTATGGTTAAAGACGGATACACAATTGTGCTTGGCGGGCTTGTGAAAGATAAACATTCAAAAACAGAACAGAAAATACCTGTTCTGGGAAGCATCCCGTTTTTAGGAATCCCGTTTAGAAATAACACTACAGAGATGGTTCAGCAAGAACTGCTGATTTTCCTGACACCTAAAATCATATCCGGTGAAAAGAATATGTTCGAACCGCAATACTCAAAAGCGGCCTCACGTGAATTTATGCATCAACTCCATAAAGATGAAGTAAAAGCCGAGAATAATTACATCGATTATCTGCGCAACGAGAAAATTGAGGAAAAGACCAACGCCATAAAAGCACGCGTAAACGATCTGGAACACCAGCTCAAGATCCGCAAGGAAATTGAGGAACAGCAGAAGAAAAAGAAGATGTTCGGATTATTTTAACCCAAATGGTTTGATTGCGTTTAATTTCTTTCAAAAAACAGGATGCGAAGCATCCGCAGAAAAAGTTTTTGTTTCTTTTTTCAAAAAGAAAAATGGTTTTTGTTTTTATTATTTGAACATCCATAGTTCATCATCGGTGATGTATTACCCTCTTTACAAAAACGGCAAAAAAGATCCCGCGTTTGAAATAAATAATACGCATTGAATAAAAAAGTATTATATCGATTGTTCTGCTAAACGGGTAGCCAAGTTTAAATTCCGTTTCAGCACAGGAGTTTTCCAGTTCCCTTTAATGACTGTCTGGTATGACGGCTGGTATTTTGAGAACACAATAAAAATCTTAGATGGATCCATTTGCGCCAGAGTATCGGCGATATTGATTAAATCGGTTATAAGTTCGGGGTTTTCGCGGATAACTCTGTTGAGAATAATCAGGGCGTTTCCAAAAACGGCGGTATTTTCATCGCCCTGGACATAGTTTTTCTTGAGGAAATCGACCGTATCCCTATCGGAAGATTCAAGAGCGGAGCAAATGACGGCGCGATCGATAAACTTTCGTGTTTCTTCCTTAACGAGATTTGAACAGAACACCGATTCGAGAACCATCATAAGTTTGCCGTTGTTAACCGCTACGGATATTTCTTTTCTGAACTTTTCCTGAGTTACCCCCTGCATAATCTCATGGGCGATAACAGTAAAAGCACTTCTTGAACCGCGAAGCAAAACAGTTACAGGAACACCAGATTTACGTTCGAATTGAGCAGTAAAAACATCTCCCTGTGATTTCAAAAACGATGAAAGTTCTCCCGGGTAACCTTTGATTAACCCCGTAACAAAGTTCCTGTAATCGTTCATATTCTCTTGCGCGGGAATGCGGTTAAATAATCCGCCGAGAACGAACCCTGATTCCGCTCTGAGCTCAAATCCAATTGGAAGTTCGTCGGCGGTTCCGAAAACGGCTGTTTTTTCATCAGCGGTCAGGTTTTCAGGCAATATCATGCCGTTTATTACGCCAAACGCCAAACCGAACTGGGTTTCTGTAATATCGCCTTTTTCAAAAGCGAGTTCCAGAGAATCAAAATAATTTTGTCGGTCGAAAATATCAGCTGTTCTTGAAACAGGTTTTGCCGACATAATGAGGTTGTTTACCGCGTTGCTAATATTTGCCGGAGGCATTTTATTCACCGCGATTTCCGCAATCGGTTTTCCGTGCCACCATGACGGGTCGGTCTGGATCATATAAGCAAGTATATAAGGAAACGCGCCGAATATATTTTCGGCAAATGAGGTGTTCAGCCCTGAAATCAGTTTATTCGCCGCATCAAAATTTTTGCGCAGTATATGGCTCTGTATTTCGGTTCCTATCTTTATCAGTATCCGTGCCGAATTAGGGTTAACACCCATTTGCAGAAACCCGATATAGCCGAATGTATCTTCGCGCTCCAGCGGTTCGGCTTTATAGTCAGGCACTGGTTTGAGGGCGGATATACCTGCCAGCGGGTATATCTCATTTATATAAAACAGGTTGAGCGACCCGGAATCCCAATCTTTTTTAAGCTGGTTGTTAAAGTTATCGATCCATTTATGCCCGAATATAGTGGCGAGTTTAGCGATAAACGGCGCGGTAAACTTTTTGTGTTTTGAGTAAATCGATGCTATTTCATCGGTATTGCCTCGAGCCAGCTCGATTTGTTCATTAGTATGAAAATAAGCGAGTTTCAAAAGGTTTATCAGAACATACGGGTTTTCGGGATCTATCTGCATGGCAATGCCGATGTTGCGCATCGCGCCGGGTATGCCGTCCATTTCGATCGATTTTTTTGCCGCCACAAATCCCGTCAGGGCAAGAACAGAGTTTTCGTTGAGCCCGCGCAAATCGGACGGTTTTGTTTTGATCAGGTCCTGAGCGGTTAAAGTTTTTTCTACCCATGTTTCGTTTTCGTTAACTGTGAGCAGAATCCGTTTCATCGCGGCGTTGCGCGGTTTTGGGGCAATATGTTGCAGAATAGTATCGCCGTTAGACAAGCGGACCAGATTTATGGCATGCAAAAACGATTTACCGTCCGGAGATTCGTATTCGATCAGCGCTACCCCGGAATCGATTCCGAACTGTCGGGCAATGAGAGTGAATAGTTTGGAAAATCCGAGACAATTGGCGCTTTGCGTCTCAAAAATTCCGCGCAGATGCTGTATATCCTGCTGAGGTTTGATATTTTCGGCGATCAAAGTCGCCAACCATTGAGATACTTGTTTCTCCAGTTCCGATTTCGCTTCCGATGATGGCATTTCCCGCAGGTAATTACAGATATCTCGCTGTATCTGTTTTATATCAACCGATCTGGAAGCTATTTGCGAACCTGTGACAAACGGTTTTATTTTTTCGGGTAGCTGGCTGAAATTCCATTGATCTTTATCAAACTGACCGTTTATCCATGATGTCAATACCGAATCGATTTTTTCCAGTTCTGTGTGGACACTGTTGATAGAGTAATTCAGAAACTCGCGTATAACAAAGTTCTGCATCCGGAACTTAAACTGGTTCAAATCAACTGCGTCATCGAAAGCGAGCCGCTCGATTTTAGCCGATAGTTGCGCCGGTAATTCATAACCGGTAAACGAATCGACCGCGGCGGCGAGTTTCAGCGCGTAATTTTTTCCTTCAGTCATTCTCGGCAGATTATTCGTTTTTAAAAATTCGATTCCGTCGTGTGTTAACTCGAGTTTGGCTGTTGCCATGTATAAATCGTATAAGTTGACTTGCTGTAAAATAGTATATCCGAGAACAAAAAGAGGGTTTTTGCGTTCGTTATCGGGCAATTGACCGGCGATAGATATCAGTTTATCCCCTATAGCTCTCATGTAATTGACCAATTGAAGGTCACGGATGTGGGCATAATCTTCATCGTGCAATATATGAGATATTTCATGCGGAAGCGACAACCAGAACATGGTTCGTGAAATGTTCTCGTTGAAATAACATACATTATCCACCGTAACCGCTGTTTTACCTTGCAAAAGAGGGTTTTCCGCGGGCACACTCTGTATTGAAACGGTTATACCGTGTTCGCTGAGAGTTTTTCTGGCAAGCGCAAGTGTTTGCCTGCTTTCGCCGATAGTTTTATCTTTTGTTTGCACCCGGTTTAATTCCAGATAAGCCGAATACCATGCACCATTATTGTATATTGAGGCAAAATCTTGTATTGCCAGCGAAGGATTTAGCGGTAAAGTGAGTTGAGAATCAAAAGGATATTGGTTTATTGCGGCGGACGCTCGTTTGTGAAAATCGTCTTCATCTTCGCCCTGATTCTCCATTTGCGCAAGCCATGAGTTTACCAGCCTGTCATAAAGCGACACTATATTGTCAGCAAAATCATCATCGCTTGAGTAATACCCCTTAAATTGAGATACCGCTTTCAAGACAGAAATTTTGTCACACCTGATTATCTGCCCGATAATAAATAACTTATCACTATTTGACAGAGGCAGTCCCCTGTCGATATTCATCTTTATCTGCCCGAATTTCTCAACCGCTTCGGATATGCTTAATTTCACGGCCCGTGTTATTGCGAGTTCATCTACATTTATATTGGAATCGAGTATTTGAGTTTCCAGATCAACCAGTTCTTTGGCTTTGTCTTCTGTCAGGATCATATAATCAGGGTTATTCTGGCTTTTCATAAACCCTAATTTTGTATAAAACTCAACAGATTCCCTGCGTGATTTAAGAACGATCGCGCCTTTATATCCCTGCTCGATGCTCATCATAACCGCTTTTTTAATAAGCGCGGTTCCTATTCCGTCGATTCCTTCGTGTTTTGCTTGACTGCACGATTCGATAAAATAGATTTCGGCGGCATCGATGTCTTCTTTCATTTCAACTGCCATCAATCCAAGTACTCTGCCTGTTGGAGATACAGCTTTATAAATAATATTCTCGTCATCGGCGATATCGTCCCAGATACTTGCAGGGAAAACTCTTTCAACACCGTATGAGAACCATTGCTCAACGTCGTTTTTTGTTGCTTCGTTAATAATAAACGCGGGCATGACGCCTTCGCCTTTATAATCGAATTTGCGCTGGTTTACCAACTCATCGAGAAACTCTATGTATAACCCGTTAGACTGATTGTTATCGTCTTTACCCATAATATAAGCGAGATTAAAAAATCCCTGCGGATCCCAGAATAGAAGTTCTCTGGCGGTACTTATCCCGGCAAAGCCGATGATGGATTTTATGCTCTTATAATCGATGTTCTCTTTTAAAAGTTCCCTGCGGTTAAACGGCGAATAATTCTGCATGAGTTCATCAATGGCATCTATGCCGAACAGCTCGGCGAGAATCATAAGTTTTTGTTTTTCCTCAATAGTTACTGTATAGGGTTTTGCCTCGTTCTTGGATTTGGCTGTGGCTGAATTGTGAATCAATTCGTGCGCTTTATCTGCCTCGAGTACCAAAGTCGGCGTGGGCGAACCCGGAAAAAGTTTCTTAAACCCGATATCGGAATAAAAAATTTCCGCTTCAGTTACGGGAAAAAGGATTATCCTTCCGTCAAACCCGCTATCGATACTTTTTCTTACCATTTCTTTCATTAATTCTTTGCCGATACTTTGTTTTCTGGCTGTGCGGCAAACTTCGAACGAATGTACCGCGATGGCATTCTTATCCGTGTTTGCCACACCGGAGAGAAGCCCGAGAATTTTACCTTCCGGTGATACCGCTTTTATGAAAATAGTCTCCTCTTTGAAGATAGAAACCCAGTTGTGCATACTCAAATCGCGATCAATATCATCCTGCATCCATTGGATAAGGTCTTCTTTTGCCGCAGGCTCAACAGTAAATTCAGGTACCGCGTTAGGCGCGTTGAAAACCTCGTTCAACGATTTCGCCCGGTCAAAATCCGATTGCGACCAGATACGGATATCACAATCAGGCATTGTCACTTTCTCCATCGTTTCCTGAAAATTCGCAAAACCGATTGATTTTTCATCCGAAGGCGATACAGTAATTACAAACTTCCGGGATTGATTGCCAGAAATGGTTACAGGCACAGCTAACGTTTTCTGGTAATATAAATGGTTCCCGTAATCGAACCGTATTTGATTCAGCGCTAACCTGAAACTCTGGATACGCGACTCGATTTCATCTTCCGATAAAATACCTTGCTCAATAAGGCTACGTGAATTCGCAATAAGAATTTTATTCAGTTTGGCAAGCCATTCGTTCTGGCGCCTGGCAAAAACTTCTCTCAACCGCGACATCGACATTTTCGCGATATCTTCCTGTTTATACTGAGCTAAAACACTTGTGAAAATTATCCATTTCGCTTTCAATATGGCTTTATTTTCAGGATAAATCAGGTTATTGAAATTCGACGACGGCATAAGCATGCCTGTTATACCGCCAAGCATCGTGTCTAAAGGAGATAAGGCATTGAGCATCACCGAATCGTATTCGGATTCGAGTTTAGGTGGAGTTACCGGCGATAAAACCACATACGATATATCCCGTTTTTTAAATATTTCAGCCAACCCGTCAGCATGAAACCCGCCGGATATGATAACCGCTGTTTTCCCTTTTAGCTTTTTATTCATCAGCAGGGTCGTTTCAGCCATGGACTCATCGCGTTTTATCGCGTGCTCGTAAAAGTTGCCCGCAAGGTTTAGCAGAAGGAGAATATCTCTTTTGCCCACCGATTGCGAGTCCGGTGAAAAAAGATTTTCGACAAACGATATAAACTCGTTTTCGTTATTCCTGAAAAATACGTATTCCGACCGGGACGCTCCAAGCGAGATCATCTTCCGTATGACAGCTATTTTCCTGAAATCCGAGAATAAACGCCGTTTGCTTTCGGAAAAATTCAGTTTCCGTATAATTTCCTCAACAATTGAATTCAGCTCAACATTCAGATCCGGTTCTTTGATCTCACTGGATATATCGATGGCTTTCTCGATCCTTGCCAGCTGGGTATTCTCGCCAATAGCAATATTGTTTGCACTCAAACACCGGATTATAATCCCATAGAATGTTTGAGCTGGTATTTTGCCTATGGAATATTCCATATCCGCTTTCAGTACCGGTGCAAACTCATCATCAGGCAGAATATTTTTGAGTTTTTTCATTACAGCGTATTTTTCGCATTCAAGAGCGTTTGAGTCTATTTTCGCCTGAATATCGGATGTTTCGCAGACCATCCTAAACTGAACCAATTTATTCGTATTGAGCAAAACTTTTTCGCAAACCATTTTTATATATTCGCAAAATTCTATACATGATATTGATCCGGTCAAAAAGTAAGAGTATTTCTGTAGAAAATCGAATTCATTTCTCTGTAATCTGTTTTTGTTGGAATTCACAAGAGCGGTTTCGGATTCATCAATTATTTTGAGCGAATTATCTTTGATCTCGCTCAAATCGTTCTGGAGACGCAGGTAAAATTCGGCGTTTTTGCGGTACAGTTGAGCGTCATCGATACCGTATATCAAAATATTTTTATCGGATACTATAGAATAATATTCCACACCGGATAAATATCCATTTTTTAATAAATAATGCGCAACAGAATCTCGTATATTCGCATCAGGGTATGATGCGCTAAACGATGTATCCAGCCATCCGCTTGTTCCCTCAAGGCCGATAAAGCTTAACTTGAGATTAATGTTATCGCTAAGAAGATCGTTGAGCAGAATACTGTAATTTTTCTGAACCGGGTAATTACAGTGTAAATCTTTAACTGTAATTACAGTTATATCGGATAACCCTTCATACCAGTCTGTTATCCTGAACAGTCCCTGCCCGGCATTGTGTTTTAAATAATCAACCGCAGATTTTTCGCCGGCATGTTTCTCAATCGCCACGCAAGGCAAACTTAACGCGGCAATCACCGCAAATTTAAAAATGAAATTTATTATTGTTCTCATAACACCCGCATTTTAAATATTTATTTTTACAAGGGCATATTATCGCCATTATATCATATTAATATACAATAGGATACGATATTTATGACATTTGAGTATTCATCTTTTTTATAAATTTTACAAATATTAATCATAATGATTATTTATCTGTATTGATTTATATATTTATTTAAACACTAATGATATATCGATATTATTTTATTCCATATTACATATTGCGTTATATATGAGCGTTTAAATATGGACTGAAAAATGCTAACAAAAGTATGATTATTCATGAAAAATATTTATAAGTTTCCTGTGGTAAAATAAGGTTTCCGGGTGGTAAAATATGATAATTTTTTTCAATGAGAAAAAAGAACGCTGTTTTCGTGAAAATGAAATATTTATTTAATGAAGAGGGATTTTTATAATGACAGATTATATCACATGGCATGCTTTGAGCATAGAAGATACCTTGAAAAACCTAAATTCGGTTCCTTCCGGGTTATCAGACGGCGAAGCGGTAAATCGATTATCGGAATATGGGCCCAATGAGCTTATCGAGCAGAAGAAACGCAAACCATGGCAAATATTTTTCGAGCAGTTGACTTCAACAATGGTGTTAATCTTGATAGGCGCTTCGGTATTATCTATTTTTCTCGGATCATACAAGGATGCTTCAGCAATACTCGCGATAGTTATATTATTCTCAATATTGGGATTTATACAGGATTACCGGGCGGAAAAAGCGATGGCCGCCTTAAAAAAACTCGCTGTACCTTTTGTGAGAGTGAAAAGATCCGGGAAAATAATAGAGGTTCCCGCTGTACAATTAGTTCCCGGAGATGAAATCCTGGTGGAAGCAGGCAATATTGTCCCGGCGGATTGCAGATTAATCGAGGGAGTAAACCTAAAGGTTCAGGAATCCGCGTTGACCGGCGAATCCGAACCGGTTGAAAAAGACGCCGGCATAATCTGCACCGAAGAGACAGCTCTTGCCGAAAGGTGCAACTCAATATTCATGGGAACGATAGTTACACAGGGCAGAGGCAAAGCCGTTGTCGTTTCTACCGGTATGAAAACCGAACTCGGCAAAATCGCCTCAATCCTGCAGGCTGTAAAACAGGAACCGACACCATTGCAAAGACGACTCGACAAACTCGGCAAAGCTCTCGCTCTGTTTGGGATACTCATATCTGTCATTATTATTATTCTCGGGATTCTTAGAGGTGAATCGATTGTTTTGCTACTACTTGCCGGAATAAGCGTTGCCGTAGCGGTAATTCCCGAAGGATTGCCTGCTGTGGTAACCATAACTTTAGCTATCGGCGCCCAGAGAATGCTCAAGCGAAAATCGCTGATAAGAAAACTTCCGGCGGTGGAATCTCTCGGTTCGGTTACCGTTATCTGTTCGGACAAAACAGGCACATTGACTCAGAACAAAATGACTGTGGTTGAGGTCAATACAATAAAAGAAGAAATAGATTTCACCAAAAACAAGAACGCGGATAAATGTTCCCTGATACTGACTGTAGCTTCGTTATGCAACGATGCCCGGTTGGACGGCAAAGGCGGATTTATCGGAGATCCTACTGAAGGAGCGCTTGTTGTAGCCGCGCACGAAATCGGCATAGATAAGGATAATTGCGATAAAGTGTTGCCCCGAACGGCTGAAATACCGTTTGATTCCGTGAGGAAACGGATGTCATCGATCCATAAAATAAACGATACCGCGGTATTAAAAGCTATGGGGTTAAACACGGATTCAGCTTACATCTCGTTTATCAAAGGATCTGTTGACGGTATCCTCGGCATTTCCGGAAAAGTGTTTATTGACGGCAGGGAAACCGATCTTACCGCGACTCTCAGACAGCAGATTACCGATTCGAACGAACAATCCGCCTCAAAAGGCAAACGCGTGCTCGGAATGGCATACAAGAAACTTGATTCTCCACACGCAAACGCCCACGATGTGGAAACCGATGTTGTTTTTATAGGTATGGTGAGCATGATCGACCCGCCGAGATCCGAGGTAAAATACGCTGTCGCAGAATGTAAAGAGGCTGGAATAACACCCGTAATGATAACCGGCGACCATCCGTTAACAGCAAACTATATCGCATCCGATCTTGGAATAACCGATCACAGGAGAATCCTGACCGGGACCGAACTTGATAAGATGAGTTTTGATGAACTTGAGGAGATTGTCGAAGAGATCTCCGTATTCGCAAGGGTATCTCCCGAACATAAACTAAAGATAGTAGAACTGCTCCAGAAAAAAGGCCATATTGTCGCCATGACCGGAGACGGAGTTAACGACGCCCCGGCACTCAAAAAAGCGGATATCGGAATCGCTATGGGAATTACCGGCACAGACGTTAGCAAAGAAGCTTCCGATATGGTATTGCTCGACGACAACTTCAGCACCATCGTAAACGCTGTCGAAGAAGGTAGAATCGTATATGACAACATTAAGAAATTCGTTAAGTTCTCTGTTGCGGGAAATATCGGCAAAGTGCTGGTTATGCTTGCCGGTTCGTTTGTGTGGACTGCGTTGCCGCTGTTACCCATCCAGCTTCTGTGGCTGAACCTGCTTACCGACGGATTATTGGGATTCGGGCTCGGAATGGAACGAGGCGAAAGCAATATAATGGCCAGGCCGCCGATCAAAATAAACGAAAGCGTATTCAGTAACGGCGGATGGCTCCAGGTTTCTCTGATCGGGATTCTGATAGGATTGGTTTCTATGGGTATCGGTATCTGGTACTATTATCAGGACAGCCCTGCGTGGCAAACAATGATATTCATGACAATCGCTTTCTGCCAGGTATGGCAGGTTTTGGCGGTCAGGTCTGAGAACGACCCCTCTTTTTCAAGCAGTTTCCTGCACAACAAAACAATGGCGGTTATGGTGATTTCGGTTATTGTTCTGCAATTATGCTCATGGTGGATACCATCACTGAAAGGGTTTTTGAGGATTTATCCGATATCTTATTCGGATATTCTAATATCGGTGGCATGTTCGTCCATTATCTTTATTTTCATCGAGTTACAAAAAATTGTGCGATCCGGCGGAAAACAAAGGTAACCCACGGATTCCGTATCGGGGTTTCGCGAAAGCTGGGAGTATGTAAACTTAATCTCGTTGCCGTTCCTTTTTTATGTCATTTCCTCTAAGGCGGTAATCCGGATACAGAACTAACAATATTTCAATTTGATATATTATTTTCAGAATATATTTTGCGATAATATTATAAGAAAACCAATGATTATATTTACCATCATAATAAAAATATAAAAATCAAACGCGAACCGGCATGAGCCAGCGGATTATATCATCCGCAAACCCGAGATCTTTCATGTCAAACTCAAGTGTGTGTTCGCAACCGGGATATGTTTTGGTCAGGTTACGGCCGCAGGTGAAATATTTTTCAAAATACTGTTTTGTCTGATGGTTATCGATAATCCTGTCGTCTCTGGCGAGAAGAAGAAGAGCCGCAAGGGCTGTTTCTTTCGGCGGAACCAGCGCTAATTTGTCTATTTTGTTTGAATTAAAGAAAAACCGCGCGGTACACTTGCGCAACGTATACGGATCATCATTGATATACCTGCGCCATCTTTGATCGCGGGTAAAATAATCCGCGCCCGGTATGGGTATGGTAAAAAAACCTTTTCCGCCGTTGAAAACCTGGTTCGCGGCAATTTTCAGTTTACCCGAAATCCCGAATCCGAGTTTAGATATTATACCGGGTGTTACAAATATTATTTTATTCAGCCATGGATAATCCCCGAGACATATTTTAACCGCGAGTTTGGCGCCCCATGATATCGCCATCAGAGTTGTGTTTACTCCGCATTGGAAATAACCTGCCGTTGCCTCGATATCGTTTATAAGATCCTGCCATGACGGGGTATCTCCCCTATTTTGCGTATTCAGCCCTGAACCGCGCCTGTCGGGGAAAATAACCCTGAACCCTGCTTGCGCGAGTTTTCGTGACGATCTGATATACCAGCCCGAATGGCTCTGAATCCCGTGAAGGCATATTATATCCGATACAGGGTCAGCGGGTGAAAATACCCTGCAGGCTGTCTCGTACCCGTCCCGGCATTTAATTTTTACTATTTTCTCATCGATGGCAATCATATTTGTATCGTTTCAACAGCAAGGCATTTGACTTTTTGCGGATCGACATCTATGCCTATACCGCTTTTGCGGATCAAATCCGCTTTCCCTTTAAAGCCGAACGTAATATCTTCCCCGCAAACATTTTGGGCGAGCAAAAATTTGTCAAACGACCCTTCAAGGTATTTTAGTGTCGGGCACAATGCCGCCATATGCCGTCCCGCCGCCGACAAAATAGCCGTTTCACCCACCTGGCAACTCAGCTGAACGGGAATATTTTCTTTTCGTGCAATATCGAATATCTCAAGGGCGTTCAATACACCGCCGGTTTTCGGCAGTTTGACACAGAAAACATCGCAGGTTTTGTCCGTAGCGAATTGTTTTGCCTGCTCTATTGTGCATAACGATTCGTCAAATATTATTTTCACATCCGCGATTTTCTTGAACTGATTGTTCAGCTCAAGCATATCTTTCATAAACGGCTGTTCCACCCCGCAGACTTTGTATTTGTCCAGATACGGCGCGATATTTTTCGCGTAATCCATATCCCATGCTTCGTTTGCGTCAACCCGAAGCCCTGTTTGGCGGGATAAGATCAGTCTTGTCAACTTGAGCCTTTTTATATCCGCAGGCAAATTTTTTTCAAGTTTGAGTTTGACATGTTTAAACCCGAACAACAGCATTTTCAGAGCGCTCACAACAGTTTTTATGCCGTCGCCCAACCCGATAGCTCCGCCGTAAAAAAACGGGCCTTCTGAAAAAACCTTCGCATTTGAGATATTATCCGCCAGATACCGGTAAAGGGGTTGTCCGGATTCTTTGGCGAGAAGATCGAGCAGCGCCAGCTCAATGGCGCAACGCGCACAGTTTCTACCGTTAAGTTCACTGCCGGACAAAACGGATTTAATATCGTCAACAGACCTTATATCCGCTCCGATCAATTGTGGAATAAAGCGGTTATAGAATGTCATCGTACCGTCGAGCGTCTCGCCGGTTACGTATTCGCGCGGTATGGTTTCGCCCCATCCGGATATACCGTTGTCGCTGTCGATGCGCACGATGATATTCTCGGCAAACACCCGTTGCGCGCTTGCGTGTTTAAATTTATGGCGCAGAGGTATTTTTATCCTGTATACGGATACCTTTCTCAATTTCATTTATCAGAATTTGTACTCCTTGTTGGCACGGTCGAAATCGTGGTCGGTTAGTCCGTTATTGAAAGAGAGGTTTCTGAAAGTGTATACTTCAATAACCTCGCTTTTATTTTTTGTTTTGTTCCATTCGTAAAAGATACATTTTGTAGGAAGAAGAAACTCTTTATCTATGTATGTTACGGATCTCTGGCAATAATATTGTTTCTTTTCTTTCGGCACTTCCGTCTCAAGTACCCAGCAGGGACGGTTATCTATCTTGTCCTCGCCATGATACCTTACGGTAAGTTCTTTATTGCTGTACGCGGTGTTTATATCGCGGATATATTTATCGATTATGTATCCGATACCGAATTCAAGAACTGAATGGCGGTTGTTGAGCATCGCCAGCGATCCTGTCGGGTCGATCTCGAAAGTCGGCAGGAACACGTTTGCCAGTCCAGATACGTGAACGATTACTTTATTGTTGTATTTACCGCTGGCGTATATGAGTTCCCATCCTTTGTTCGGGCCTTCTATCCATTGCATATACAGGTCAAACGGTTTGCGGAACTTTATTTTGAAAGTTTCGGGTTTCTGGAGGTTTTCTTTTATTTTTTCCTGTCTTTCAAACACACCGGTATAATCGTATATCCTGCTGTATTTCTCCGCACACAAATTGAATATGTTTTTCGTAACCTCATTTATCTTTGACGGGTTTGTGAGCAAAGATACATCTACAGAAGGTATATTTTCAACAACAATCCCTTCCAATTTTCTTTTTTCCGCGATTTTTTTATCGAAAAACAAAGAATCGATTTTCCTGTTTGCCTGAATATTGGTGTACTTTACGTTTTCAATAACCGATTGTGACGGCCCAAATAGGGTTATTTCACGCGGTATAGATGTTTTATCATTGACTATCAGGCTGATAGAATTGACTTTTTTACCTTCAAGATCTACCGGTTTGATAAAACTTATCATGTATTGGGCAATCTGTGTCTCTTCCATTTTTTTCGAGCCTTTGAACTCCCATTTCATGTTATTTTTATTCTGTTCGCACAAAGGAATGATTACGTTGTACAAAAAAGAAAGACTGCTGCCGGGGATTGATACTGCACACCCGTCGATTAGAAATTCACCGTTAGCCGATATTTTATATTCGCGCGGGTATAAAAATATTCTATCCACAAGCCCGTCAACAAATACAAATTCACGCAGAATACCGGATTTATCCTTAAAAGAAATAAGAAAATGTTCCGGTTTAAGATGAGTTATTTCCATATCGGGCAATTCTTTGGGTTCCATTTGTTCGCCTGATATGGTTTGCCTGGTTACAATACATGAATAGTCATTGATCTGCGAATAATTTTTCATGCTGTCGGAAAACATTGACCACAAAAGGGAGTCGTTTTCCATTATCGATTCTTTCGCATGGATACCCGATACCGGAACAAACAATATAGCGGCGAAAATCAGTTTCAGGAAACTTCTCATAAGTTTTTTCCATGTAAAGATTAGAATTTAATCAATCCGAATCTGTATTTTCCGTTGTTCGGGTCGAAATCTTTATCGGTTAAACCCTGATTAATTTTAACATTTTTGTAATAATATGCTTCTTCAAGGTTATAATCCCAGTTATAAGATATGACTCTGATGGGAATACCTGTTTCCTTGTCAATGTTTACGATACTTAAGTAACAGGAATACTGGTCTTTATTAGGGAGCCGTCTTCCGATAACGATAGTATCTTTGCCGTCAAGGTTTTCGGATCCGAGATAAAATGAGCTGAGTTCGTTGTTCGATTTTGCGAGTTCATATTGGGCAATCAGGCTGTTTATCATGTTGCCGATACCGGAACGGGTAATCGGGTGTTTGTTGTTGTTCATCGCAAGCGGATCGGTGGGTGATAACCACTTGGATATCGGAAACAGCGAAATCGCTCCGCCCAAATGCGCTATAAGTTTGTTGTTGTTTTTGCCGTCAACATAGATTACTTCTTTTCCGGAATCGGGAGTAATCCATTTATAGTATATCGCAAAAGGTTTTTTGAATTTGGTATATATCTGTTCCTCAACGGGGAATTTATCGCCGAACCTTTGTTTTTTTATGAATATGGCGGTATAGTCGTTTACCTTTTCAAATTTCGCCTGCGCCTGTTTTAAAATATCTAACGGGTCGGCAGGTGATTGTGATTGTGTTTGTGTTTGTTCACAAAATCCTGTTTGGGATATAGCAAACAATAAACATAACAATAAACCGATTAACGTTTTTGATTGCGATTTGGGCATAAAAAACTCCTTTTTTATAACTTTTTCATTATTTTTTCGCCGTTATCATGTGATAAATACCAAGGGGTTCCCGGGATACGTTCACTATTTTAAATCCCGTCTGGTTTAACAACGAAATTACATGATCTTTTGACCTATAATTTAGATGAAGGTTAAAAACTTTTCTTAAAAAAGGATCGATTCCATGTACCGGCTCGATACTGTGAGTATATACCGAGCCGTCTTCAGCCAGGTTGTGGTATCCGACTTTAAGAATTTCAAGCACCTGATCGTCAGTGAGATACTCGATTATACCGATCAGTTTTAAAATATGGGCGTTTTCAGGGATGTATTGTTCCAAATGGATGGCGTTTCCTTTAATAAACTTCACTCTGTCCGCGAGCCCCATATTGGCGGCTATTTCCATACCGGGTTCAATTGTTTTTTCGTCAAGATCGACAAAATACCCGTAGACATTTTTTAAATCCGATGCCGCCATTGCTTCAAGAGCGTTTACCGCCAGTCCAGCGCCTATACCTACAATGAGTATTTTATTTTTCCCCTTATAAGTATGAATGAGTTTCGTTAATTCCGCTGTGGCGAGTTTTTTCCGGTTGCGCAACCCTACGGGAAACGAGCCGAGTTTAAGAACGATTGTATCGATAATGTCTTTTGCCGGTTTGTTGTCGTAACAAATCTGCATGGAAACCCAGCTTCCCGGTGATATGAGCGATTCCTGAGCGAGTTCGCTTTTGCTTCCTTTGAGCACGTTTTTGAGTAGTTGCGGTGGAAGAATATGGTTTATGAACGGATTAAATATCGTCTTTTTCAGAAGTTTGCCGATAAAATGGAAATCCTCGTATTCTATTCCATCAATAATTACTTTAGCCATAAAAACCTCTTTTCTGATTGATATTAAACCTTCACCTCAGACAAAATCTCAAAATTTTTATGGTAATCGGTCTGGGGAGAAAGATAAATATGTTTATACTGCTCGCTTCGTCCTCCTGAGATAGAAATTTTCTCATTTTTAATTTTATCAAAAGATCCGTTTTTTACAACAATTATGACGGGTGTGCCAAGACGCAGAGTATCTCTTTTGTTCATATACTCGCAGTTAAGTTTTTTCAGATTCTCATCGAAACCGAAGATAAATTTTCGGGTGTCGATTGTGTTAATCCAGTCGTTGTTTTCCAGAATAATTCCGTAATACGGTATTTTATCCCAACAGGGCGATACAGTAAACTCCTGAAGTTTTATGTTCATTGATACGGCAGTTTCTTTTACCGCATTTATTATCTGGTACTCGGATACCTTTTCTCCGGTTAAAGACGATATATGTTTGCCTTTGTTTAAAAAACTTATTACCGGTGTATTTTCATAATAACCCTCCGCGCGAACCAGATCGTTTATGTCATAGCGGAAAAATCCGGCTGAATTAGTAAGAATTATGTAATAATTGTTACCGGGTTTCAATTGATGCGCAAGCAATGTCCGCATCGGTTTGCCGGGGTTATAATCTTCTTCAGGAACGAATTCGAAAAAGTGGCTCGATATATCAAGCACTCCGCCACTGCCGTTATCGGTGTTCGGGATACTCATTCGCCCTTCCGAAGCAATCAAGCCGAGGTCTCTGACGGCAATATCGCCGTAATACGGCGCCAGCATTTCTATATAATGGCTCAAAACACCGCCTTTCCATGTAGCGACGAATTGCAAATTACCCCATATCTTTTCCGGATACAAATTCCCGTTCAATCCGGCTATTTCCTCAAGCTGTTTTGCGCGCGCTGGGTTTTTCAGAATTTTTTTGCCCAGCGAATTTTTATTTCTGTTTATTATATCCGATTTAAAATAAAAGGTTCCGTCATGGATATCCTTTATGATCTGTTCTTTATATTTATCTGTAAAACAGGCGAGTTTAATCAGGGTACTGGGATTGGCTGTTGTGATAAATCCTATGTCCGGTTCCGCGCAGGCAATACGAAGCAGAGTATAATATTTTTCTTCTGCATCTGGAATCGAAAATACCCAGTACGGCATAATATAAAGGTTTCTCGCCAGCAGTTTCTGTGTTGCCGCCACAAGCCCTGAAATTGAACCGCATGGAACCCCGAGTTCAGTTTTCGATTCGTCGTATGGTGAAACTATTGTGAGAATCTTATACCTTAAAAAATCCGGGTGATCGATAAACGCCTGCAATCCCCATAAAAATGACGATTTTTTATATTCTTTAAGAAACCGTTTGGTTACAGGTATATATTTACAGCTGTCTGTAGTACCGCTTGTCAGGGCAAACATGATTATTTTCTGTCCCGGATTGAATAACGCGGATGGATCACCGTTTTTTACCTTTTCGACATATGGTTTCAGGTCTTCATATGAATGAATGGGAACAGCATTTCTAAACTCATCGACTGTTTTTATGGATTGGAATCCGTACTTTTTGCCGAACTCGGATTTAGCCGATGCTTTTAGTTTCGCCATCAGGTTTCTGTTCTGGACATTAATGGGATCAGATATATCCTCAAGGTACTTTTTAAATGCTTTCCCCGCTTCGAATGATAATAGTTTAAAGAGCAGGCTGTGTAAATTGTATCGGTCAAATATGGACATGTCAGATATATTTCTTAAAAAATTCCGTTACTTTGTTCTTATATTCTATCGGTTCTATTAAAACAGACTCGTTATGCCTTGCTTTAGGTATAACCCAGAAAAGTTTCGGCGACCGTGCCATCTCATATAACCGTTTTGCCTGATGTACTGAAATGTAATTATCTTTCTCACCGTGAATAAAAAATACAGGCACATCATTCATTTTTCTCAAAGCTTTTCCGATAGAAGGAAGTCTTTCTTTAAGAATCAGTTGCGCGCAAAATAAAGATATGCCGGTAAGAAAACGGTTCAAAAACAGCGGTATTTTTTTTATCGGCAGGAAAATGGATACCCATTTCGTTATATAATCATTGAGCGTCTCCGAAGTAGCAAAACAGCTGTCAGCCACAATGGCTTTTATCAGGCCGGTTTTTTTCGCCGCACAGATACCTATACCGCTTCCACGTGAAATACCTAGCAGTCCGATTTTATTCATATCTACGTCAGAACGGGTTCGCAAATAATCCATTGCACCAGCAATATCATACATTTCGAAATTGGTTACCCATTGATTGGGCGAGTACCCGTTTTTATTTCCGCTGTTGCCATGGCCCCTAAAATCAAAGGTAAGCACATTATAACCAGCAGGAGGCAAAAAATACGCGTATTTATGCCATGAACCCCATCCAGCACCGACCTCATGACAGAATATTATGGTTTCTCCTTTATTTTCTTTGCCGTAAACAAAATAGCCGGTTATAGGTATCCCGTCTTTTGAGGCAAACTTAATTTTCTCACCTTCGATTTCAGGCGATTCTTCCCTTGCCGTAGATATATTTATTTTAAAAAAGATATCGATTACTATCCGCATTGCCCAGATAGTAAGGCTGATAAATATTATTACCGGCACTGATAATATAGCGATTAAAAAAATTATGACAAATTTCATCGATTTCTCTTACCGTTAAATTTTTTTTTAAAATTATCCATAAAAAGACAAAAATGGCAACATTTCTTTGCGCCTGATAACATAATATGAAAGGTTTAATTGCCGTTTTCGTATTTACGGACGATAAGAGCTACATTTTGCCCGCCGAATCCGAAAGAATTGGATAACGCAATGTCAACTTTCTGGTTACGGCTGGTATTGGGTACGTAATCCAGGTCGCATTGCGGATCGGGATCCTGATAATTTATTGTGGGCGGTATGATAGAATCACGCATAGCCAGCATACATGTTATCAGTTCAACCGCTCCCGCAGCTGCTATAAGGTGTCCGAGCATAGATTTTATTGAACTGACAGGTACTTTATAAGCGTAATCCCCGAATACCTGTTTTATAGCGGACGTCTCAACGGTATCGTTTACGTTTGTGGATGTACCGTGCGCGTTTATATAATTAATATCCTCAACGGCAATTCCCGCGGTTTCAATAGCCATGTTCATCGCGGCTATGGCTCCGCGCCCGTCAGGATGTGCATCGGTTATACGATACGCGTCGGCGGATGTTCCGTAACCGATGATTTCGCCCAGGATTTTCGCTCCGCGTTTCAACGCGTGTTCAAGATCTTCCAGAATAAGGATACCCGCTCCTTCACCAAGCACAAACCCGTCGCGTTTTATATCAAACGGTTTGCTCGCCTGCTGGGGTATATCGTTCTGGGTAGATAACGCGGTAAGCAGATTAAACCCGACTACACCCAACGGGTGAATCATCGAATGCGAACCGCCGGTAACCATAATATCGGCATTGCCCCTTTTTATGGTCCACCACGCTTCGCCAATCGCCTGACTGCTCGCGGCGCAGGCGGTTAAACAATTCGAATTCGGGCCGTATACCCCGAATGAATTAGAAATATGAACAGACGGCCGGTTGGAATCGTGCTCAAATTCGCGTATCGGGTTCAATACATTCATTCCAACCTGAAGAAACTTGTTTATGTCCACTCTGTCGCCGTCCCATGATTCCATAATATCGCGTACAAAACCGTCGAAATCGAACTCACCTTCACCGGAACCAAGATAAACGCCCATTCTGCGACGGTTTATCGATTCAAGATCAATTCCAGCGTTTTCCAGAGCCATTTTCGCGGTGACAAGGGCAAACTGAGAATGTTTGCCAAGATATCTAAACTCGTGATTTTTATCGTGCCACAGTTCATCAAAATCGAAATTCTTAATTTCACCGGCTATTTGTGTATGAAACGATGCGCAATCGAATGAGGTTATCCGTCCAACTCCCGATTTGCCTGCCTTTAGGCCTTCCCACGTTGTATCCATCCCTATTCCAAGGGGAGTAATCATTTCCATACCTGTTACTACTACACGTCGGTCCATATATAAATCCCTCAAGATTCGAATTTCTTCACAACTAACGCGGCGCCCTGGCCGGAAAAATCAAATGTATTTACAAGCGCTATATTTACTTCATGATCCCTGCTTTTGCCGGGTACATAATCCAGATCACACTTCGGATCGGGTTCAGCTAAAAACATAGTTGGAGCAATTTTGTTCTCGTTAATCGCCATAAGAGCAGTTGCCAGATTGACGCTCCCTGTCGCCGCTCCAACATACCCGACCATGGAACTTATTGAACTGACAGGTATGGAATAAGCGTAATCACCGAATGCTTTTTTGTAGGCTAAACTTTCCGACAAATCACCAACCACGCTGGAACATCCATGTCCGGAAATATAATCTATATCAGTCGGCGCGATTCCGGCATCCTCAATCGCGCTTGATATCGCTATCGATTCGATAAACGCGCGTTTTTCCGGGTCTTTCTCACGAAACGCCGCTCCCGCTGACGATCCATACCCGATTATCTCACCATATATTTTCGCGCCCCGCTCAAGAGCGTGGCTCAAACTCTCTATCACAAAAATTCCCGCCGCTTCACCGGGTATCAGACCCGACCGGCGTTTATCGTACGGGCAATAGAAATTCTCTATTTTTCCGTTCTGTTCGCTGAACAATCCAAGCATTTTATATTTTAAGATATCCAACGGATGCGTTCTGCAATCCGCACCCCCGCAGAAATATACTTTCGCGTTCTGGCGCTCTATTATCCGTGACGCCTCTCCTATTGCCTGAAGCCCTGCGGATGAAGCGGTTGTAGGCGTATTACTCGGAGCCTGTGCATTATAAATTATAGATATATGTGAGGCAAGCATATTCGGAAGCTGTTTAAGCAACCACAACGGGAACAGGATCTGCATAGCTTCCTTGCCGAAATCGGATATGTCGAACTTACCATTTTTTGCTGAACCGGCTATGGATAATCCAAGCTCGTTTATGTCGGCGTGAATCATTCCCGCGCCGATAGTCACTCCGACTTGTGTCGGGTCTTCGGATTCAATATTAATACCCGCATCCTCGATAGCAAGTTTAGCCGCACCGACAGCTATCTGCATATCCCTCGACATAACTTTAAGCGATTTTCTTTGTGCGACAAAAGATTTCGGATCGAAATCCTTTATTATCCCCGCTAATATAGGGTCGGTCTCACCCGAATAATCGGTAAAATCTATATAATCAATTCCATGATTGGATGAAATAGCATTATTCCAGAAACAATCAATCCCAATTCCAATAGGAGTGATCATTCCCATACCTGTTACGACTACTCTCTGGTTATCATTTCTTTTCATCTGCGACAGAATAAACCCGTAATTAATTGTTATCCAGTTTCAGTCCCAAAGCCGCGAGAAGATCACTCGCGAATATAAAATCTTTTCCTATTTTTTTTGGGGATCCGTTATTGCCATTGGGATTTTCAAGCCCTACAAACATTATGTACGCCTGGGCAATAACTTTATCACCGACAGAAGTCTGCGCTTTTACTCTGCAGCCCTCTTCCCTTAAATCGTCTACCCATGCCTGCATAATCATCTGGTCACCAGGTATGACAATATCATTAAATGTTACTTTTTCAATTTTTGCAAGAAAAATCTGTCTTTTAAAACCAAGACTATATCCAGCCAGAATCCCTCCGGTCTGTGCCATTGCCTCTATAATCAGGGTATTTGGCATTATCGGATAGTTGGGAAACTGATCATGGATATGATCCTCGCCCAGAGTAACATTTTTTATTGTTTTAGCGTAAGATCCTTTTTCTAATTCAAGAAACCGGTCTACAAGTATCCAGCGCATGTTTTATCTATTCTCTTAACTATTTTCGTGATATAATTTTTCTGAATTATACAATAATAATACATTATGTCAATATATTTTAACCGCTATCGCCTGCGCAACGGCATAATGCCCGCAAAATCCCGATACCGCGAATACACCGGCGATACTTCTCGAATCCGAAATTATCTTCAATTTTCCGGATATCTTTATTTGCTGACTGTACTTTAAATCACCGGAAATTTCCACATCATGCCATGATACACCTTCCTGCCAGCCTGTGCCGCAGGCTTTTAAGACCGATTCCTTCATAGCGAATATCCGGCTTATATAAATATATTTACCGGGTGTGCGCGAAACTAACCGCGCGGCATGTAACTCATTTTCCGTCAAAAGTTTCTCAAGAACACCCGGATTTCTCTCAACTATTTTCCGGATACGGCTTATTTCAATTAAATCTATGCCCACAGCGGATATATTATGCATAAACAGATAATCCATCCGCGATATCAAAATTTTTATTGTAAAATCAATTTAGTTTTGTTGCTACGTAATTAACAAGAGTCTCCACGGTGAATAAATCGGCGAAATTGTTTACGTTTGGATCTTTTGAAAATTTCTCTATATCAAGATGAGGCATATTTTTTCTTAATTCATCGAGCCCGCTTGGAGTAACTTTTCCGTCTTTTACATATTCCGGATTAGATAGAATGTGTTCGGGAAACAACCCGCCGCGCGGTATTTTTATCCCGAAAGTTTTCTCAAGACGAAAAACAATATCGAGAAAATCGATTGATTCCGCACCGAGATCGCCGGTTAAAGTGGAATCGATACTGACTTCCTCTTCATCAACGCCAAGAGCCTCAACCAGACAATTAGTTACCTTGCTGTAAACTTCCTCCTTGTTCACCAAAAAACCCTCCTTAATATTATTTTAATTTTAGTTAGATTCCTATACCTAAAGTAATACCGCCATCAATTTTAATTATTTCACCCGTAATATAAGAAGCCTGATCCGAAGCCAGAAACTGAACAAGCCCAGCAACCTCATCCGTATTGCCAAACCTGCCCGCCGGAATTTGAGACAGAATCTGTTTGCTTGCCATTCCCCTGACCAGATCGCTCATATCGGTTTCAATCATACCCGGGGCGATAGCGTTTACTGTAATCCCTTTTTGAGCTACCTCAAGAGCAAGAACTTTTGTGAACGAATTAATCGCTCCTTTGGACGCGGAATAAGAAACCTGCCCGCGCCTTCCGTTATCAGCGGATACGGACGATATGTTTATAATCCGCCCTTTTTTCTGCATCATCATATAAGGAAGAACCGCTTTAGATAAAAACACCGCTCCCTCGAGGTTTGTGGATATAACTTTATCCCAGTCCGATTCGTCCAGGCTCATCAGCAACCCGTCTCTTGTAACACCGGCATTATTGACAAGTATATCGACGGTACCCCATTTATCTACCGTCTGCTCAACTATTTTTTCGCAATCCGCTCTCTGGGAAATATCCGCCTGAATTAATAATGCTTCTCCGCCGGAAATATTTATATCGTTAGCTACGGCGTTTGCCGCGTCCTGATTATGACAATAATTCACCGCAACTTTCGCGCCCTGCGCACCGAATTTTGCGGCGATAGCGTGCCCAATACCCCTTGAAGCACCAGTAACTATAACTACTTTACCGGCAAAACTCATATTTGCGCTCCTTTATGATTATATGTATCCGAATTGTAAAACCTATACCCGCCAAGATCGGAAAAAGATCTCCTCGCGGATTCAATTAACGCCATATCGTTTGCCTCAAGCGATTTGTCACGCGATTTAAGATTAAAAAACTTTAATTCAAACTGAACCGCAACAACCACCTGGCCCGCAACCAGCCCCACACCTTTGAAAGAAGCGGTATCATCCCCGATATCTTTCAATGTGATATCAACCTCAAGAGTATCTCCGGGAACAACAAACCTTCCATATTTAACATTCCTGGCTTCCGATAACACAATCATAGAAAAAGAAAAGTTTTTACGTATCCTGACAAGCCAGCTTGCCGCCTGAACCATAGACTCAATCATAAGCACTCCGGGCATTACCGGATACCCGGGGAAATGATCCGCGAGGTACTCTTCGCCCAGAGACAGGTTTTTCACCGCCCTGATTCTATCATGGCAATTGCATTCAATTATTTTATCAATCAGAGTGAATTTCATTTTTACTTAATAATAAGAGTTCGTTAACCCGTTTTAAAAATTTAAAAGGGTAATAATATTCACTTTGGGATTTTGAGTCAATAATAATTATTATATTATACAACAAACCCCGTATAACAAAACAATATTGTATCATTTTCGCGTGTAACCGGCAATTATTTCAGGTTAAGTACATTTGACTTGCGCTGATATTTCTGTGCAGGTTGCGGCATATTGTAAACCGGTTCTTCCGATTCCATAGAAGCGCCTTTCTGATGCGGTGTAAGCTGAATCGTTATTAAAGTCTTTGAAAACAGACCGCCGGTTTTCTCGGTTATCACCATGCATGTTTCGTTCTCTTTAACAAACTGCTGGATATTTTTATCGTAATCTATGAGTTTCACTTCTTCCCACTGGTATCCCTGCATTGTGTTCTGGTAAAACATTGATATTTCGTCGATTTTCGCTTTTCCTTTGTATCTGAGCAAAGCTATTCTCGACTGGCCGTCTTTAAACGCGTACGATTGATCACGTACCAACTTAAAACCTTTAGGTACAGGTATATCGCTAAATGTTAAATCGTTGGATACAGTATAACCGCCGCCGGAATATTCCTGAGGTATCTGTGCCTGTTTTTTGTTTTTCGCACATCCGGTTGTGCTTAATACAGTGTATGCCGCTAACGCTAACGCGGCGCAAATTAGTCCAGATTTGATTAATTTTTTCATGTAACCCTCCATTTTGTATTTAACTTTAATCTGAAACACCGATTTTTACCGAATAGTTTTCCTCAACATTATTTTTTACCAGAGTGAAATTGACTTTGTCGAGATTCCCGAAACTTCCTTCATAATAACCACAATAACAACCTCTGGATGTTTCCGTCATAGGTATTTTAACAAGGTTGCCGATAGAAAAATAAGCGCGTTTTTCACTGTCTCCTATAAGTACCAGATATAATGAATCCTGTCCAGATTCTTTTTTCTTCATTACAGCGCACGCGGTTATTATCAATGGCGCAATAGTGTCGGTTTGAAATGTATCTATGAACGGTTGAGCAAGGTTTCTTGAAAGCTCATTGGATAACTGGTACAAATACGATTTCTGCATACCTGTGATGGGCGTTACCGCCGCCTGGACGTATCCGGTGGGGATTCTGGTTAACCCTGAACTTTTCTTTTCTCCCTTGCTGACTTCAATTATAGTGTTTCCCGAAAAGGTATCGGCCATTTTTATTGTCGCCTCAACTTCAACCGATGATTCCACAACCGCGTAAACCCTGTTCCATTTATTTACTTTGCCCCAGATTACAGTATTGGAACTGAAAATCTCGCCGAACCTGCGCGGGTTGGAACTCATCAAAGCGTCAATCTGGCTTTGCGATGTTATGTTGTTGCGTTTAAGTAGAGAATCAACCACCGACAGTTCCATTATATCGAGATTGGATTCCTTCAGGTTTGCCGTAAACAGTTTGCGGATCAGATCGGCTCCTTCGCGCATCTCTTCGTTCTCTGCGGAAAACGGCAGTACAGCCACTTTCAGAGGATATGCACGTCTCGCGGCATCGGTTTTTTTCAGCTCCATTTTTCGGGCACAACCGGATGAGAGAATCGACGCTGATATTATTATAGGAACAAAAAGAATAAATGGTTTTCTGATAAATGATTTCATTTGACAACCACCTCCACCGGCCCTGCCGGTTTGCTGGAATTACCTGAAAAATCATAGGCGATTATCTGATATGTATACGTTTTTGCATCGGGATCGATGATTTTATCCTCAAAATAAGGTGTTTTTGTTACAAGAACCTGCTTAAATTCGGGATCCCGGTTTTTCGATCGGTATACGGTATAATGGCTGATCTCTTTTGCGATGAAACCCCATTTTAATTTTACAAGCTGGGTTTCTGATTTGAATTCGGCGTTCAATGATACGGTATCCGGCAACAGTTTCGCTTTGCATGAGAATACCGGATCGGAAAACTTTATTGATTCCATACCAAACCTGTTTTTAAGTTTGGCGGCAATAATCTGGCGTTCTGCCTCGTCGCCGTAATTAATCCAGTAACAACCACGGTAGTTTCCGGGCGATATTTCTTCCATGGGGATATTGGTTTTCCATGTGCCGATATCGAATGCGGCTTTCATACCCGGCGACCCTTGCATTGAGATGGATATTTTGTCGCCCGGCAACAGAGTTTTTGTCGCCAGGTTTTTTTCCTCAATATAAACCATATTAATCAGCGGCATCCGGCTCGAACCAACTGTTTTCTGACCTTCGTCCGGTATGGAATCGACTACTTTGCGCGAGAATTCCTCGGCTACCTTGATAAACGACATTTCTTTTTTCGCGTTTTGGATCTGCGATTCTATTAAATCCATTACCTGACTTGATTTGTATATTACCCCGCCTTTTTCCGATTCATAATGGTTCACCGACCAGAGCGATTGCCCTGTTTTTGTGCTGTACATATTCAGTTTACCGCTGAGAATCGTGTGCGAATATACACCTCCGGTAAAATTGCTTACCCTCTCTATTTCACCCATAATTACCGCGTCCGCTTTGAGCAGTTCGCCGAGTTTATAATATGGCGTATCATATAACTGGCGCACGTTTTTTATTCCTGAATCTACCAGTACCGCATCAACATAAGCAGGATCCATATCGGTATAACTCAAAGTGGAAAAAAATTTATAGAAAACTTTGCGCAGAATCTCGCATCCGACTTGTTCAGTTGACGGTTCAACTTCTCTTGATACAGCGCGCCCGATATAAAAATTGTCGCCGGGTTTTTTCGCGTATTTAAATGGAAGTACCGCCACAACTTTCGGGGCATTTTGCGTGAAATTATCGGCTACCTTACAATCGACAGGCACATCGACAAACGGTATTTTATAAATTTTTTCGATTTCACGCGCGACTTTTTTTTCTCCGCCTGCGCAACCGCATAGGAAAATCAGGGCAATACAAACTGTGATCAGGTGAAATTCAGATGAATTCCTCATTTACTTTACCGTAATTTTGCCGTTAATGTTTATGTTTGACCCGCAAATTATGTAATCGAACTCACCGCTGTGGTCAAAAAAGTAGCCGGCTACCATACCGGGAACCAGGATTCTGTATGTGGACAAATTATCCTCGGTTTTCGTGAAATTGATAGTCAGGGGATGCGGGCTTATTTCATATGGATAATTCCGGATTATTATCTGGATCGGGTCGCGGTAAACACCGTTACACCATATAACCGCTTCGCCTCTGGTTATAACCAGGTTCTTTTTGCCGATAATCGAGTTATCTTTAACTACAATCAGGTTTGATTCCGCATGTGATTTTCCCGCCGTGAATGAAGGCGACGCAAAAAAAGCCATAATCATCGCGAATACAATAAAGGTAATGGATTTTACAGTCATTAATTCACCTGAAGAAAAAAATAAATTGATTCATCGATTCCGATTTATCACTAAATTATGGTCAAGTGTATCATGCTGTCAATAAAAATAAATTCGGTTTGTTTTATTTTATAACTGATACTATCAATAGATACTCTAACTCATCGGATATTATATATTGATATATTGAAGAGTAAATGCCGATTATATTTTATAATGTATAAGATTATTCTCAAAACAACCTTTTTGATGAGCTTAAAAATGTTGACATGATAAAGGTAAAAATACTAATATTGCTTTCAGGAGGATCAAGTGGCACTACAATTTGAGCAAATACAAAAACAAACACAACAACTGGCAATGACGCCTCAGATGAAACAGGCGATCCAGTTGCTTCAGCTTCCGCTTCTGGAGCTACAGAACATGATTGAACAGGAACTGGTGACCAATCCTGTACTTGAAGAAACACAGAAACCGGAAGAACCAAAGGCGGAAGAAGAAACCATTGGCGCGACCGATACGGAAGAGCTCGATTTCAAAGAAGAATTCGACCGGTTGGCACAACTTGATGATGAATGGCGCGATTATTTTCGTCAGAGCGGTAGTTACAACAAATATTCCGAAGAAGACGAGGAAAAACGCCAGTTCCTCGAAAATTCCATTACCCGATCGGAAACAATTCAGGACCACTTGATTAACCAGCTTAATATAATGTCTCACACAGAAGAAGAAAAAGTTATCGGCGAACTGATTATCGGCAATATTGACGATAACGGGTACCTGAAATCTCCTTTGGAGGAAATTGCGTTACAGGCAAAAACCACTACAGAAAATGTGGAAACCGTATTAAAGCTGATTCAGGATTTTCATCCCATCGGAGTAGGAGCGCGCAACCTGAAAGAATGTCTGCTTATACAAATCAGGCGCCTTGGCAAATCCGGTTCAATCGCCGAGAGAATCGTTGAGGATTACCTTGATGATCTGGGCAGAAAAAAGTATCCTCTTATCGCAAAAGAGCTGAAAACATCACTTCAGGTAATACAGAAAGAAGCCGAGTTCATATCAACTCTGGAACCCAAACCCGGCAGGATGTTCTCGAGCGAATCCGCTCATTATGTGTTGCCCGACATAATATTGGAAAAAGTAGACGGCGAATATAAGATTATCATGAACGACGAGAAAATACCTCATCTCAGGATAAGCACTATTTATAAACGGCTTATGGCAAACCCGGATTCCGATACGACTACAAAACAGTATATCAAAGAGAAAATAAAGTCCGGCAAATGGCTGATGAAAAATATACACCAGCGCCAGCAGACAATACATAAAATCGCTCATGAAATATTGAAACGGCAAAGAAGGTTTTTCGATGACGGAATCGCGTATCTTAAACCGATGACCATGCAGGTTATCGCCAACGCTCTCGGACTTCACGAATCGACTGTCAGCAGGGCACTCAGCAATAAATATATCCAGACACCGCGCGGGATATTCCAGCTGAAATATTTTTTCACTACGCCAATCGCTACCGAATCGGGAAACGCCGCATCTGCCGCGAGCGTTAAAGATAAAATTCAGGATATAATCAAAGCCGAAGACTCTCAGAAACCGTACAGCGACTCAAAAATAATTGAGTTACTTAAAAAAGAAGGTATTCAGCTTGCAAGACGAACCGTGGCAAAATACAGAAAAGAACTCAATATTCTCCCTGCGAACCTGCGCAAAAAGTTCTGATTTACGCAAACTTTTTATCTCACATTAATTTAGGGATCATTTATTCAGGTTTTTGTTTTCCAATCGGTTTTTCAACTCGATCATAGGTTGTTGATTAATCATAAGGCCCCCTGATTGTGTGCGGTCAAGATCGGCTATCAGCAATATCACTGATGAGAAAACCAGCGCAAGCCCCGCGGACAAGATCCAGCTTGCTTTTCCAAACCTGCTGAACTGGTATCCGACGGCTAAATTCGATAACACAGTTACACCGATAAGTACTATCCAGATAATTGTGGGTATACGGTAAGAACCCACCGTAATCCTTGAATTATTCAGATCAATCATATTATTTAGCGATTCTACAAAAAGCGCGCCTATATCTGAGTTCAGATCTTTGCTCGCAATTGATTGCGCGTGTAACCACAACTGATCATTTAATTCATCCGCGTATTTAATTTTTTTTATAAGTTCTTTTTTTGAATATAGTTGTTTAAAAGCTCTGTTATCTATATACTTTATTATAAGCCCGCGTATTTGCGTGCAGTGAGGCTCAGATAATAAACCGGCTCTTAAATAGGTTGTTTCTATAGTGTTTACTTCCTCAAGAAGCAACTCTTTTCGTGTTTCAAAACGCGACGCGGTTATGCCGAATGTGAAAGCCAGCATAAAAGCCAATAACCCTAATGTCGCTCCTACAATCGTGCCGACAGACCCTTCATCTTCTTTTGTCTTCACTTTTTTTGTTATGTTGCCGATCAGCACCCCAATTTCAATGGAGATTAACACAACAATAACGCACCCGGTGTATACTCCCCATAAAGGTATCTTCTCAATATCAAACATATAAGAAATCTCCTTTTTTAATTTCTATACTGGGATATCGTATAATTTTTCTTATGTTAATTAATTGCTCTACAAAAATTTACACGACACGTTAATGATTAGTTCATTTGTTTTAGTTATAATATATAACTACACATTTATTTATATATGTATAATATTATCGAATTAATTTATATAATACAATTGTTTTAAGTAAATTTGGATCGGTGAAAAAGAATTTTCTGTCCCGTCATTGCGGAGTTACGAAGGAATCGTGGCAATCTCAGATCCGATGGTTTTTGATTACCACATCATTTCGCTTTCGCAAAACTCCTCGTGATAACATATCATTTTATGACTTTTTCAGCACTCTTAATTTATTATATATCCAATATATCTTATTTACATATTGTTAGTTACGCTTATACCCCCCCCTTAACGGGAATGACGAATTTAAAAGGTACGGCTTGTTTTTGCGAGTTGGTATTAGAAAGAATTATTGCGAATTTTATTCGTTATTGTTTTTTTGTTTTTCCAGAATCTCTTTCACGTCTTCGAGTGCTACGAAATCGAAATCCCTAAACAATTTTTATCGATATTTTCTTTTTCGATCGGCTTAAGAGCGTTTGTTGTTGCTTTGATGTTTCGATATCAATTACAGTATCGTCCTTGTTTACTTTATCGCCTGTGCGAAAAAATACTTTTGCTACGGTAATGAACTCCTCGTTCGTGGTTTCCGGGGAGCTGTGATTTCCTGAAGTATGTTCATGACAACGATTCCTTTATGGAATTAATTATTGTGCCCGTGCCCGGCAATACTTCATTCTCAAGAGACCTGACAGAAGGTATCGGCACAGGTAAGGAGGCAATACGTCTGGCAATAAAATTATCGCTCAGCTGTTCCCTGACCGAGGCGATAATTTCACTCCCGATACCGAAAGAAGCTGAACCTTCTTCTACAACATACAATTTTTTAGTATTACTGACAGATTCCAAAATATGCGTATAATCTACCGGATTAATTTTAGATAACACAATAATTTCCGGTATAATTTCAATCTCCAGGAAAAGATCTTTTATACAATCAAGCACAGTATCCGCCATTGCGCCGTAAGTTACTATAGTAGCGTTCGGTTTTGTCCGCTTTGGCTTTATTCTTACAACAGGGTATCCGGATATAGTTTTCTCAAAAATATAGTTGTCGATTTGTTTTGCCGCTATTTTTCTGCCATAATCCCTTTTATTCTCGATAACTATAACAGGGTGAGACTCGCTAACTAATATATTATTGTAGATTTCTCTCGGGTCAACAAGGCTGTTGAGCGCCACAACCGATACGTTATCGATTCCGGCGACAAATTTATCCAGCGATTGCGAATGCGTTGCGCCCATACCGCCTCCGCCTCCCGCAGGCATACGTACTACTATTGGGCAATACAGCTTTTTATTATACATATGATAAAATTTAGCCGCATGATTTATAATCTGGTCCATGCAGAGAGTTATAAAATCACCGAACATGATTTCCAGAAACGGCCTGAATCCCGTTATCGCAAGCCCGTTGGCTATACCTGCCATTGCCTGCTCACTGATCGGTGTTGAAAATACCCTGTCGGGATACTTTGTAGATAATCCTGAGGCTACTTTGAACACACCGCCAAATGGATCGAGCACGTCTTCACCCATGAATATAATCTTTTCGTCGTTCTCCATAGCCGAATGGAAAAACTCGTTAATCAATTTCACCTGCCGTTCATCTATATGTTTAACCGGTTCCCATTCATTAATTGTATCTGAGAGCGGTTCACAGGTGTAATAATCATCAATTTTCAATTCCCCGCAGTTTTCCAACTCGATAATTACGCCGTCTATCTTTCTCGATATTTCCTGTTCGATTTCAGAATAAACATCACGGTTATTCTCCGCAAGAATATTAAGCGGGTCGTTTTGCTCAAATAAACGGATTTCAGATTCGCCTCTGGTATCTTTGCAATGCGTTGAATGCGATTTGAGCCTGTAAGTATCGACTATATGAAACGCAGGCAAACAGTTATCGCGAACGTAATCGATAGATTTTTTAGCGTTTGCAAACAACTCGCCGGTATTCCATATATCGCTTTTGAATGTCCTGAGATTAAAAGACTCTGCCCGTTTCAGTATATCGCCCGCCAGATTGGTTTGAGGAGTTGTTGAGTAAGAATAAAAATTGTTCTCGCAGACTATTAATAGAGGCAGTCTCAATATTGACGCGATATTCATCGTCTCATACACGTTGCCTTGCCCTAAAGTTCCGTCACCAATAAAAATAACGGTTACTTTTTTGTTGCCAAGAATCCGGTTTGAATAAGCTACTCCAGCCGAAACCGGCACGAGCCCGCCAACAATTCCGTTGGATATGAACCCGGTATTGTATAAATTCATGCTTCCGCCGATACCCGCGCAAACACCTTTTTTCAAACCAAGTATTTCCGCAATAATTCCTTCGATATCATCTGTAAAAGAAATATAGTGTCCGTGATTCCTGTGATTGGATAACACGAAATCATCTTTGTCAAGCTGGGCGCAAAACGCCACAGCGGAAAATTCCTGTCCGATACACGAGTGGACTGTTCCTGTGATTTTCCCATGGGAATGAAGTTCAAGTAACTTTTCCTCAACTTTTCGTATCGTCAACGCTTTTTTAAGAATATCATAAAATGTTATTTCATATCCGGTAACCTGAATTGAATTATTGTAATTAATCATTGCGCGTATTATCCTTACAAAGAGTTTTCGTTTCTTTTCTCAAAAAGAAAAAGTATTTAAATAATCATCACGAGAAAGTTAGCGAAAAGCTAATCGGCGTGGTGATTTCAAAACTTCCATAACTGATGCCGCCACAGCTTATTTCACGGTTTCGAACTGAAAAAAAAACATTTCTTCAGCGGTCTCAAATTTATCTATATGAATTAATCTTATCAAGATTCATACCAACTTGTTTTATGCGTTAATCTGTTTAAAAACCTGACAGCTAAGATATAGAGGTAAGGCGCAATTCAAATCATTAACCTTTTTTAAATACAATAATAACCGGTGGTATATTTATTGCTTATTTCATTGAGTCATTTGCCAATTTTAATTGTTCAAATATGGAGTATTAGCGAAAATGAGGTGTTTTGCGCACAGGTATTACTGGTCGGCAGACAAAAAAGCCGATGGTGTTTACCGTATACTTTGTTTAGGCGATTCTGTTTTGTACGGTCAGGGAATCACCTATTTTGAAACATTGACTTACAAACTTGAGGAATTTCTCAACGCCAGAATTTACGGCAAAGAAATAGAAACCGTTAATTTAGGCCAATCGGGGTTTTCCATATACGATGAATGGCTCCAATATACCCGATGGGCAAAAAATATGGATCCGGATATGGTGATTATCTCTTTATCAAACAACGATCTTGAGCTATACAGGTTACCCGGTGAACGTGTTACGCAAACCTATTGGGAAAACGGCAGTATACACCTGCAATATTTCAAATTGGTTTTCGAGCATATAAGTGAATTTTGCGAAAAAACCGGTATCCCTGTTATCATCGCCTTTTTTGAATTCAATGACAACGATATTAAACAAAAAGCATGGTCTGCCATAAAAGAATTATGCGAGAATCACGGAATAGACCTCATCAATATTTCAAACGGTATTGAGAAAGATTTCCTGTACGATGAACACAACCTGCTTGTAAACAAAACCGACGGGCATCCCAACGCTTACGCCAGCGAGAAAGCCGCTTTGCGCCTCGGTGAAAAAATATTGGAAAAAGGATACCTTGATCAATATATAAAACCGGATGCCGACGTAAAAAAACTTTTTCGTCAACTCGCCGAGAATTCAGCGCAATCTTATCGGCACGGAAACCGTCCGGAGATATCGCTGTTTCGCCTGAACCATTTGCTTGAGAAAAAACATAAGAATCTATCATTCAGCAATATAATTGAACCTGAAGCGCTGAATGATCTCCTGAAAATTAAAAATGAAGTTTCACATGTATATCATGACAGCCTGAAAGTTCTTTTTCTGGAAGCATACGCGCAAGTTCTTATAAACGATTCCCCAAGAATCTATGACTTTCTCTACAATATCGATATGATAATGACAAGGCTGGCAAAGAATATATTCATCCATACAAAGAATCTGGAACATAAAAATCTTGCCTATTTCCCATACAACAATATAACCAAATCCAGTTTCAACACTAAAGTAATAAGCAAACTGACATCGGTTCTAAATCGCTGGATATCGGAATTTGAGGAATCGAAAGAAAAATTTTTAAACAATACTGTATCGGCTATAAATGAACTTGAGGTTTATACAGCCGATATAAATACCCGCAAAACAGTATCTGGCCTAGCAATAAATAAAATTTGGGATAACGCGCTCGTATTGATCGGTAATTTCGCGCAATTGCTGTTATCTATCGAAGATTTGTACAATAAATACAAACCCGAACTTTTTACGCAGGAACCGGGTAAAACTTTTATCGGCCTTCTTGATGATTCGATAAAAATATTTGAGCAAATTGAAGTTCTCATAGAGGTTCTTAACCTGAAAAAGATTGTTTCTTTGAATAATTTCGATATAGATAAACCGGTATGCAATTTTTTAATTTCATTGAAAAGCAACGCGCCAAAAGCCCAATTGCGCGTTCAGTTAAATTCACACATACCATATTATCAAACAATAACAGAATCCCATTGGCTTATCCGCGACGATCAGCCCCATATATATAAATCCCAGTTCCCGCTATTTGCCCTGGGCAACATACAACTGCTGATTTATGGACATGGAAACATCGATTTCGAATACCTGAAAATATTTATCAACGAAAATCGCCAGATCACATTAAATAAAGATAATTTCAGGCAAACCGGGGATAATACGTTTGAGTCCGGATTAATTTTTACTACTGTTTAACCCGTTACCGTTTTCTTTTGCTGTCATTTCTTTTTTACGAGTTCTGCATAACTAATACTTTTACTGTCATTGGCGTGAAAACAGAATCCCGTCAATAAATTTGCACAATGGTTTATCTAAAATATATCATTGCCAGAGATATATTGAATAACCAGAATATATTATTTATTCACAACAGGTTGCGCTCATGGATTCCCGCCTTCGCGGTAATGATGCGCACAATATTAATTTTGCAGAGGCCTTGTATTATGATTTATAGAAAAATTTCAGTTCTTTTCTCGATTTAACAAATTCCTCAACACCGGATAAATTCAGGTTCATTATCGAATTCTCCGGAATACGTTTGTTGGAATTTAGAAACCCCATAATACCTGAATCGTCGCCGAGTTCCCAGATGGTGTGGGCATCGCTGTTGAAAGCGAATAACCCGTTGTTTTCCAGAACCAGATCGATCATCCGGTTAAGGTTATCGGTATTGGTTTTGCCGGATTTGAGGTTCTTGTTGTTTATTTCAAAAACAACGCCTCGTTTTACCAGTTCGGGCACAACGGCAGAGAAAACCAGAGGAAACGTTTTTATCGACGAATGAGTTATTATGTCTATATATGGATGTTTATCGAAAAATTTGATCAGGTGTTCACTGTTTCTTTCCGCGGATTCCTCACCCGACAGTTTATAATGGTAACCGGCAAGAACCAGGTCGAATTCGTTCAGGTATTTTTTAGGTAACCCTATATCCTCAATTTTCTCATTGATATTGACTTCCACTCCCTTAAAAATCCTGACTCCCCTGTAGCATTCAGGTATCCTGAACAACGCCTGGGATATGTAACCGCCTGAACACGAACCGTGATCAGTGATGGCAATCGCCTGGAGCCCGATTTCAGCCGCCTGGTTCATCATCTCCAGATGAGAACAGTATCCGCACCGGCTTTTTATTGTGTGAACATGTAAATCGCAGTTTAACATCGTAATCCTCCGTGCGTATGAAAATAGGTTTAACCAGGGACTGAATCCGTTGCCATCAACATATCAGATGCGGTTATTTATATCGTCTATAAATTCCAGAACCCGTTGTCCTTCAGGTGTATCCTTACCTAAAATGCCTATGGCTTTGTTCAGATATTTTATCGCGTCTTTTTTACGGTTATGGATATTATAGATTGTCGCTATATTAATATACGCGCGGGCGTCTTTTTCGTCAAGCTCCAATGTTTTCAGGTAATATTTCATGGCATTATCGTAATCGGTTTTTATAAAGTATGCTACACCGAGATTGAAATAGTATTCGGGGTTTGATTTATCGAGCACAATTGCTTTTTCAAACGCCGATATCGCCTCGGTATGGAGCTGTTTTTTCCCGTAAGCGACTCCCAAATTGTTGTAAGCCATCGCGCTTTTTGGGTTTTGCCGGGCGGCTTCTTTAGCGTACATCACGGCTTTGTTGGGCTGGTTCAGGTTCAGGTATATCGGGCACAACTCGAAATTAAGGCGGAAACTATGTGGAGAATACCTGAGCCCTTCCTCAAGTATAACAGCCGCGTCGACATACCTTTTTGAATCGCTATATTGTTGCGCCAGTTTCACGCGGAGGTTTTCGTTGAGCGGATCCGATCTGAGCTGTGACCGCATCGCGGATATTGAATCCACGGTTTCACATTGTGCCGTTACGCATGATAGAACGGCAAATGCCACCGTAACCAAAACCGATTTTCCCATACCAAGAATATATTTCATAATATAAGTTCCGCTGAATAAATCGATCTATATATCATATTAATCGGATATTCCCTGTAGTCCCCGCCCGAGAGTAGATATATCTTCGCCTAATCCGTGTGCCGTATTACATCCGCTCAATCCAATTGCGATGATCGCGAGAACGAAAATCAAAAGTATTGCCGCAACAAAATTTTTCATAGTTTTCCTCCTTGATGGAATATAAAAATAGTAAGCTGTATTATAATTAATTTTTTTAATATCCATAGTTTCTATCGTTGTAGCTGTCGCGATATTCGCCGGAACGGTATGACCGGTTGCGGCGGTAACTGCGTGTGGTTCCGTAATCCTGATCGTCCGGGTTCTGATAACCGCTTGAGCTGTTATAGGTTGAGGATCGGGGAACACTACCTGTCGATGAACCGCTCGATACACCGGTACGTTGATCGAGCCAGTTGAGTATTCGCGGATAAACTTCCTGCGCGGCTCGCATACTGACGAGAGAATCGTTATGCCCGTAATTGATGGAATACCCGTTGGATGTACCGAGTATATCGAGAGTTTTGTCTTTTGAAGATACGTTTTGGTAAAGAAACTGCTGAACCTGCGGGGGCGCAAGTTCATCGGCTCCACCACCCATTATCAGATATGGTACAGTAATTTTACTGGCGTAATTTGAGAAGTTAAAAGTGTTGTTGTATGTTTTTAGTTCGCCCGACGATACCAGTTCCAGATACTGCCCAAGCACACCTACCGACGGCGTATCGGATCCGATAGAATGGAGCATGGATGCAATTTGAGGATCGCGGTTGTAAGGGTTATAGAACATATCGTCGGAAGTTGCCTGAGCGATTTCTTTGGCTTTGGCGATTTTGCTTGAGTCGCCCTGTAATTCCATCAACCGCAAAAACTGGAGTTGTTCTATATAAGTCTGCACGATTTTTCCGGGAGGCATAGTTAATTGTGAACCGACAGTAACAAGCCCCGCAATATCGGGATCGCTGTTTTTTATAAGGTAACAGAGCATTACTATACCGCCCATACTATGGCCGACCCAGTAAACTTTTCTCTGGCCTGTGGCGTTGCGCACATATTTTAAGACCGCGGGAACATCTTTGAAAGAATAATCGTCAAGTACCCAGTTAGCGTATTTAGGGTTGCCGCTTACGTTGGTGAGCTGATCTTGCGCCAGTTCGGACAGAAGTTTAATACCGCCTAATGCCGCACCGATAAGTTGTTCTGTGCCTTCACCTTCCTGAGTGGATTTATAAATCTCGTATCCTTCCATTCCGCGTTGAACCAGTTTATATGCCCATTTTGTGCTTGATCCGCTCCCGCGCAGTGATACAATCCACACATCATATCCGTTTTGAGCAAGATACGCCGGAAGGCTTGTGGAGGGAGACAAACTGTAGAACCTGTCGTTGTAACTCAGCCCGTGGCATAATATTACCGGCGGCTTGCCGGAACCGCCGCTGATACGTTTCAGGGCGATTTTCCAACCATCTTCGGTTACCGCGTAATGCATGCTGTTGCTTCCGGGCCCGCCCATCATCGTCCCCATTTCAGCGCACCCGATTAATGTTGCCATCATTGAGAAAACAATAGATAAATACAAAAATAACCTCATAAAAACCTCTCTTTTGTATTATTTCAGAATTATCAAACCTGACTTCGATTACACTTTGGAAAAGAATATAATTCTATAATTGTTTAATGAAAATTTCTATTAAAAAAATCATCCGTTAAAAAACATAATGTTTCAATTATAGTTAAGTATTTTGAAACCATTATATTTGTTTGTTAAACTTAATTATTAAAAAGCAACAACATAATTCAAATTATAATCCGCATAATGGAATAAACAGCGTATCTCCTTTATAATTAGAATAAAGCACAATTTTTAACGGCATTTCAATACCACATTAATATCAATGCTAATTTAACCATTATTTTAGATACCCGAATATTATTTTTTGCATTCCGAGCAGTTTAAACATATTACATTATATATTATATATGTAAATTAATAATATATATTTTTCTTGCATATCGCGCAATATTTGATATTATATTCCATATAATATAGATTATTTTGTATATTTTTGTATATATTTCACAAATTGTTTGTCTGTAAGGATATTATTAATAATAAATTATTTGTATACCATATGAGTATTTTTTATATTGCACATGCATTAAAGAATACTCGGAAAAGGAGGTAAAAATGAAGAAATATTTAATAATCATGATTCTTCTGTTTTTTATTACGCCTGTTTTCGCGCGTTCTATTCCAAACATTCCCAACGAAGTTAAAGACCCATGGTTTCTGGATATTCCTAACAACTGGTACACATTGGGCGATTACACCCTTATTCCCAATGGTGTTTATCTTCCGGGATACACTATAGATCCGGGAAGAAATAAAGATGATGCTGTTTTATTAAGCACAGTTATTGATAATGCATCTTCACCCGGCTGGAATCCAAATTATAATTTGAAAGAAATTGATTTTTCTTTCATAGGGCATATTGATGGAGGCAATATGATAATCGTTTTAAGGTATTGGGATCTCATTGATATCCCGCAACCACCAATTGATCCTTATGATGAGACATATCCATATCCTTATAATTGGACATACGTGGCTAATTCCGATCTGGACGTTTTTACAATCAGGGACGATCTTTTGAAACCGGGTGAAATTTTGCCTCCGGGCTATCATATCTACAATACTGATTTTTATCTTTCAAGTCAGCCGAGATGGCTACTTATTGAATTGTATTTATATATCGATGAGCCTGTTGGTGGAGAGATGTTGTTTACAGGGCTTGATATTGAAACAAGGTGTGTGGGTGAGCCTATTCCTGAACCAATAACAATTTTCCTCTTTGGGTTTAGCCTATTGGCATTGTTTTTTAAAAAAGGAAAATCGTAAAGATTGTATAACAAAAGAAAGCCCCTGCTAATTAAAAAATGTCGAGGATTTTTATTTTTTATATTGCGCATGCATTAAAGAATACTCGGAAAAGGAGGTAAAAATGAAGAAATATTTAATAATTATGATTCTTTTGTTTTTTATTACGCCTGTTTTCGCGCGTTCTATTCCAGACATTCCTAACGAAGTTAAAGACCCGTGGTTTCTGGATATTCCCAATAGCTGGTACACATTGGGAGATTACACCCTTATTCCCAATGGTGTTTATCTTCCGGGATACACTATAGATCCGGGAAATAAACCGACTGACAATGTTTATATACGGACAATAATTGACGATTCTCTATCTCCCGGTTGGAACCCGAATTATAATAATAAGGAGATTGATTTATCTTTTTTTGGTCATGTAAGCGGTGCGGGCGTAATATTTGTGATGTTTTATTACTGGACAGATAACAGTATTCCGCAACCGCCTCTTGATCCATTCACGCCGTTTCCTTATCCTCATGAAGAGACTTTAATGGTTTATGTGAATGAAAGTGACATTAGTGATTTTACAATCAGAAACGATCTTCTGAATCCGGGAGAGACATTGCCTCCAGGTTACAATCTGTATAACTTACATTTTTATTTGCCGTCTCAGCCAAGATGGATGAGCATTGAGATCTATTTAAACAAATATTTCAGTAATGAGGGTGAGGTGTCTCTTACGGGAGTAGATTTTGAGGCAAGGTGCGTTGAGGCGCCAATTCCTGAGCCAATGACAATTTGTCTATTTGGATTTAGTATCTTGGCATTGTTTTTTAAAAGATTGAGGTCATAGAAAATTATATAGCGAAAAAATCCCCGGTAAACTAAAAAACACTGGGGATTTTTTTTGCCAGTTACAGGAAAAATAGGAAAGCCGAATATTTGATAATTTCTTTATTTCCGCAAACGTGGTATCCAGGAAAATCAAATTTACCTTAACGGTCATGCCGTTCCATTTTAAATAAACAAAAAATTAATTTTTCCACCGAATCGCCGATTATTTTAGTATCAATAAAAAATCAACAATAAATGTTCAAGGGGTTGAACCGGTGAGTAAACAAAAATCAAAAAAAGTCCTTATCGTAGACGATTTCCCGGCAATGCGCCATTCAATTCAGGTACTTATGTCCGCAAAAGGGTATGATGCAACTGAAGCAAACAACGGGCTTGAGGCGTTGTCGGTACTGGAAAAAGAATCTTTCGATCTGATTATTACTGATCTTGTAATGCCCGAGATGGATGGATTCGATTTATGCGAAAAAGTAAAATCAAACAAAAATTATAAAAATATACCTGTGATTATCCTCTCTACGCAGAAAGATGTCCGTTTTATCATGAAAGCGCTCAAATTAGGAGCCGATGACTACCTCGTTAAACCGATTGAATCGGAACTGCTCGATAAAGTAATAGAAAGAGTATTCTAAAATAAAGGATTAAAATATGTCGACAGCTCTAAATACGGAAAAAAACAATCAGGTCGAAATCGACCAGATGCTGGTTGATATAACCAACCTCGACAACCTGTTGAATTTAACCGGGGAAATCATCATAACCGCCACCAATCTCGATATCATACGCAAAAACATACAGGACAGTTTCGTCAACAACTCCAAAATCTCAAAAGATTGCCTTGAGATGATGAAAGTGGCATCGCTTACCTCAAGGCGAATCTCGCAGGATCTTCATAACCTTGTTATGGATGTCCGGCTTGTAAAAATCAAGGAAGCGTTCCAGAGGTTTCGCCGCCCTGTACGCGCGCTGACAAAATCTATGGGCAAAGATATCCAGTTTAATATTGAAGGCGAGGAAACACCTATCGACAAAACCATAATCGAAAAAATCTGCAATCCGCTCGACCATCTTATAAGAAACGCTATCGATCACGGGCTTGAAGATCCGCTCGAACGCAAAAAAGCAGGCAAACCTATTCAGGGTACACTTACGCTAAAAGCGTATCCGAAAGAAAAAATCACCATTATTGAGGTAACCGATGACGGGCGCGGAATCGATCCGCAGAAAATAATCAGCAAAGCCTTGGAGAAAGGATTTATCACGCGTGACGAATCCGGTGAAATATCTCTGGCTGAAATATATGATCTGCTGTTTAAACCCGGTTTTACTACTGCGGGCAATATAACCGGCATTTCAGGACGAGGTGTCGGGCTCGATGTTGTCAAAACCGCTATCGAGGAACTCGGAGGAAACATAACTCTGGAATCTAAACCCGGTGAAGGCACAACGTTCCGCCTAAACATACCTCAGCTCACAGCTGTAAATATCACCGACGCGCTTACCGTAAAATGTAACGACAGCTATTTCGCCATACCGATAGATTCGGTTATAGCCACACTCGAAGTACAAAAATCCGATATTGCCACCATATGCAAAAACGAGGTGATCCAATATTACGGCAAAGTAATAAATGTCTTTCACCTTATGGAACTTCTCGAAGGACGCAAACTCGATAACATAGATAAAGACGATATATGGCGTATAGTGATTATTTCCACAAAGAAAGGGACTATCGGCTTAAAAGTTGACGAATTGCTCAACCCGCAGAAATTTGTACTGTTCCCATGGGATGAACTGTTTCAGGCAAAAGGCATCTCGGGAAGCACCATTATCGGAGGCAACAAACTTGGATTAATACTCAATCCGGCTGATCTGATCGAATTCACGCTCAGCGAAAGAGAAGAAATTTTCTCAGCGGAAAAAATCGATCCCGAAACCGAAAAATCAACGCCAGATACCGAAATAACACCACAACAGGAACAGTCAGCGGATGATACTGACGCAATCGACGCGAAACCAGAAAAAAGCACGGCTCCGGATACCGATATCCTGAACAAAAACAAAGAATTTTTCTTCGAGATAAAAAGCCTGCTCGCCGATGTAAACGATCAGATATTCAAACTGGAAAAAGACCCGCAAAACGATGAACTGCTCCATAGCGTATTCCGTTACCTGCACTCGATCAAAGGCGATATCATAATGATGGGGTTCGACTCGTACGCCGGGTTCGTGCACGATGTGGAAACCATACTCGACAGGATACGCGACAAAGAACTCATCATCTCAGAGAAAATAATCGATATCATGCTGGATACAGTTGAGGAACTAAATAAGTTTGTCGAATCAATCGGCAAAAATCAAATACCGGATACGATAGAAGACGATCTCAAACAAAGGATCGAAGAATTCAAACTCGCTCCCCAAATAGAACACGACATTGAAGTCAGCGAATCGGCATTCAATTTCAAACCATGGGAAGAATTCCTGTTGCAGTGCAAAATAAGAAACGGGTTCAATATTTATCAGATATATATTAATTTTGAGCCTGCAGGGCAGGAAAATATTGTCGTATCGTATCTTATACTTCGCAAACTATCCGCAATCGGAGATCTTGTTGCGACTATACCGGATATCGCCGAGCTCGAACGTGGTATCAGCTCTAATAACATGAAGATTATGCTCGCGTCTATGAATTCACAAACCGATATAGATTCGTTTATCAAAAAGGTGCTTGTAAAACATTATGGAGTTAAGGAATTTGAGATTTTACAAAACGAATAAACCATAAGCGGGACAAAAATGGAAGATAATAAAAAATATAATATTTTGGTAGCCGGAATAAAAGATAAAAACCTGATTAAAATAATTGATGAAGCCGGTTACAATGTAACCGGAATCGGAGAGATAGAATCCGTTCTGGAAAACCTCAACACTAAGAAAAAGTTTCATCTTCTTATTCTGCCATACCATACGGATGATTGTTCGAGCATAAAATTTTTATATCACATAAAAACGGCAAACCCATATCTTGAAATTCTGTTTCATTCAAAAAAAGAGATTCCATACGAACACCTCGCATACGCAATGGATGAAGGCGCAAGCGGATTTCTGGTTACCGGAATGGATCATGAAAAAATCCTTAACCTGATAGAGAAGAAAATAAAGATCAGCTCGCAGAACCAGAACCTTTTAATTCGCACGCAGATACTTGAGGCGAAAGTCAACCTTCTTGAAGACGACAACCAGTCAATCCGCGAAAAAATAAACGATATGGAATTGAGATTGCGAAACATAAACCTGCTTGTCGAGAATATCATGGAACGCGCGGAAATTTATACTTGCGAAAAGAAGATTCTGCTTGTAAGTGATTCCATGCCGCAAAAACAAGCGATTTCCAAATATTTGCAGAAAGTAAACATAGAAACCGAATTCGCTTCCACTATCGATGAGACACTTATTACCGCTCATCAGCTTGACCCGGCGGTTATTGTTACTGATTTTCAACTGGAAGACGGTACAGGCAAAGAACTTGCCGAACGCGTAAAATCCGAGAAAGCGATAAAAAACCCGTATGTCATAATATTTACAGCAGATATAAAGATTAAACAGGATTTGATCGCTCCGTTGGGACCGGCTGATGATTATTTGCTTAAACCATCGACAAAAAGAGGGTTAAGCGAATTATTAACAAGCATACTTTCCGGGTTTTACACTATTAACCGTAGAGCCACGTTATAGTCTTACAAAAATAAAAACATGATGCTTCGCATCATGTTTTAGAAATACTTAGCGAAAAATACGCATCATTTTATTGGCTCCGCACTGAAACTCATAACCAACTGTTTTTATCTCGATTCTATAACCTGATCTAGTCATTGCATCAACCAGAGGATCAATGTAAGGAGACTTATCGCCGTTAAGATCAAGCAAAGGAAATATTCGCGCTTCACCAGCGATTCTCATCATATCAAGAACAGATTGTATATGAAAATCTAAACTCAAATGCGATGAGTAAAGAAACAAAAAATGCGAACATAAAGCTATGTCGAAACTATCTTGCGGAAACGACATTCGAGGCAACGATTGAGCGATATACCGCCCTTCTTCTTTTCCCTGTTCATAATCTTTGAGGAATTCAACCATGGCTCTCATGCGTATTTTGCCCAGTTCATCTACCGATTTGATTTCAGTCCAGCAATACTTATCTTTGTTGAGCATGGTTTGTTCTTTTACGGATTCAAAACAATCTTTTATCCGTTTTTTTATCTCAATAGCGGAAAAAACATAGATCGGATCGCACGAAACAGCGGATAACCCTCTTTTTTTCATACTTGCGTTAAAACTTGCAGGCCCGTCGGCACAACATATGATTTTTTTTCGCAAATCTGCCTCATCAAGACCAAACATTTTTACATATTCATTAAACGACCTTCCCCATGGCACTATCTGATTGAGCTTAAACATTTTTCACCTTTATCCAGGCATTTGCGCGGATATAATTTTTTTTTTGATAACAGAAAAAAGATGATTATAGATAATTGTTTTTGATCTCTTTCGCTTTCTCAAAATCAAACGGTTTGACAAAATAGTCGCTACAACCGAGATTTCTGCACTGCGCGATAAAATTCGGGTTACTGCTGGCAGATACCATTATAACAGGTGTTTTTTGCAAACACGAATTTTTTTTCATAAATTCCAGTACACTGATACCATCGATTTTCGGCATACGTATATCCATAAGAATAATATATTTTTCCCACAACGGATCACCTTTGATCTCTTCTTGTTTCAGGAAATCAATCATTTCCTCGCCGTCGCAAAACCGTATTATCTGGTTTTTGATATCGGTTTTGCGCAAATATATCTCCTCAAGTATATAGCTGTCGTCATCGTCGTCGGCGATAATAATTATTTTTTTCCGGTCGATATCCAGTTTCATTTTACCCTGTCTTTCGGTAACGCTACGTAAAATTTGCTTCCCATACCTTTTTCCGATTCCACCCAGATTCTTCCATTAAGCCGAAAAAGTATTCTTTTTACTATGGTCAGCCCCAAACCTTCCCCGTCTTTGGAATCTTTCGGATTTAGCCTGTGGTACAGCTCAAATATCTTATCCTTATATTCCTGCGGAATCCCGATTCCGTTATCTTCTACACAATAAACGGATTCATCTTTTCTGTAACCGAATATTTTAATGAAACTATCGGTTTGCTTATTTCTGTATTTTATTGAATTGCTTATAAGATTAGTAAATATCTGGATTGTCATGTCCCTGTCTGAATAACATTGCGGCAGGTTTGGCGCAACATCAATTTTTATATTGTTTTCTTTAATCTGAAAACTCATCTGGTTCAATATATTGGCGATAAGACAATTCATATCCAGATACTCGAGGCTGATTTTTATATCGCCTATTCTTGATACACTGAGCAATCCATTTAGCAGGGTATCCATCCTTAGTATATTGGAGAAAACTATATTGAACGCGTATGGTATTTTCTCATTTATTATGTGCGATATTTCCTCGCTCATTTCTTTTAAATTTATATTTGCGGAAATAAATTGATTTAATTTATCAAAATATTCTTTATTGAGTTTATAGAACCCGTGAATATTTACAAGAGGTGTACGCAAATCATGAGAAGCGGCGTAAACTACGCTTTGAATCTCCTCGTTTTTGGATTCAAGCTCACATTTTGCTTTTGTGAGCCGTCTTTGAACCTTTTTTCGTTTTACGACATTGCTTATAAGAAGTATTATTATCGCTGTCTGAATTAATATTATAATGAATATCGAAAGTAGTTTCCTCTTATTCTCATAGTAAAACTTAAAAGGATCGTTTATAATTACACTCCCGGCAGGCAGGATATTTTTGTTTATATTCCACCTTTTCAACTGGTTATAATCATAAAAATTTGTATCGAACTTTTCATACATAACTGGTATGGAATTAATGTTTTTCCCTTTCAGAACGTCTATCGCTAAATTGGAGGTAATTTCACCGTGACGGAAAGGCGATTTAAGCGATCCGCCCACTATCCCGTAACCAAGCAAATATGAGATATATCCGTAAACAGGAACAGGCGAGTTATCAGATATTAGTTTTGTAACTTTTATATGGTCGAAAGATTTACCGTTTTTATCCTTTAAAAACGAGACAAGCAATATCGCCGTATCATCCGGAAGAACTTTTATTTTTTCTAACAAGGTTTCTTCAGTGAGATCATTCTCAATATGAAAACTGAGCCTGTTTTCGTAAGATGGAATAATATCAGCCAGAACTTTTTCCATATTTGTGCCGGTTGTTGTCTTGTCACTGACAACAAAGATATTTCTCACATTTTCATGCAGATGCAGGATATTATCGAAAATTTCTTTCAAATTGTATTCTTCGGCTACAACCGTGCAGTTGCTCTGCCCGGAAACAAGTGACGGTTCATAATTATTTATACCGCAATATATAACCGGTGTGCCGGGAAACAAATCGCCGCGGTATAAAGACAAAAACTTCAAGGCGTCGTTATCACATGATATTATAATATTGAATTTATCGGTTGAGTATTTATATTTATATATGGAATTCAGAATACTGAAATATTGTCCATTATAATAATGCTTTGTGTCCATATATTCAATTCGAATATCCAAGTCTAAACCGCTTTTCTTCAACGCAGTCAGAATACCCCGGTTCAATTCATCTGTCCATACATATCCCTGATGATATGAACATAGAATCAATACCTTTTTCTCGGCATACCCGTAAAGTGGTGTTGATAATCCGAGACATATATATATTAATAATCTGACAACTTTTATCATTTTGACCCTGTTAACATATAATATACCGGCTGTTATAATATTATAGAGCAACGCTCTCCTTTACGTATTATCATTTATGCGCGATTTCTCCAAAAATATAATCGATATGAATTAAATTATAAAGAATTTATTTATTTCATTTTATACACATATTATAATTTAATTATTACCAGCTTATTATACATTATATATTATTAATGTGATTTTTTATATAAAAAAATGATTTTTTTCGCCTTTATTAATTGCGTTTATAAAAAAATTATAAACACAATTAATTAGAATACATTTATTTACATATGCGAACATTTCTTTATTCATTAATAAGTTGATATCGAATTACTGTTTGATATATGATTGAATAATATTCTAATTTAAATATAAGGAGATAATTTATGGCTCTTTCTTTAGATAACATAACTCCATCTACTCCTATGGGAGCAACCATAATACCGCAAACAGGCACAACATTCAAAGTTTGGGCTCCATGCGCACTCGAGGTTTACGTAAACATAAAAAAAAATAATACCGCAGGCTGGGATACGCAAAAAGCAGAATCGCGAAAACTCACCAAAAATACAGACGGCTATTGGGAAGGGTTTGATCCTGATGCGGGTGACGGCGACGAGTATATATATTATATCTCGGGTACAGGCGGGGAAAGCAGAAAACGTGACCCTTATGCCCGCGAATTGACCACCATACCTGCGTTTCCGTGGTGTAACTGTATCATCCGCGACCCGAATTCGTTTCCATGGCAGTGCGTAAACTTTCAAACGCCCAAATTCCATGAACTTATTATATACCAGCTCCATATCGGCACTTTTTACGGTAAAGACAGAACCAAAGGCGACGGAAAATTTCTCGATATCATAAACCGTATAGAATATTTGCAATCTCTGGGCATAAACGCGATCCAGTTTCTGCCAGTGGTTGAGTTTCCCACTCAATACAGCCTCGGCTATAACGGTACCGATTACTATTCGCCTGAAATGGATTACGGAATTTACGAACAGGATCAACTCCAGAACCACCTTAACCAGATAAATTCACTTTTTGCCAAAAAAGGGTGTATGCCGCTTCAGATCGAACATATAACAGGATCCATGAACCAGCTTAAAACCCTCATTGACCTGTGCCACCTGTACGGCATCGCAGTGATACTGGATGTGGTATATAACCACGCCGGAGGCGATTTCGGTACGGAAAGCATATGGTTTTTCGATAAACAGCCTGAAGGCAACCCGAACAACAGCCTGTATTTTACCGATAAAGAATGGGCCGGCGGACAGGGATTCGCTCTATGGAAACAGGAAGTCCGCCAGTTCCTCATCGACAATGCACTGTTTTACCTGAACGAATACAAAGCCGACGGGTTTCGCTACGATGAAGTAAGTGTTATCGATCACCTTAACACAAACAACGGATGGACTTTCTGCCAGGATTTAACAAACACACTCCGGTTCACAAAAGCCGACGTTATCCAGAATGCCGAATACTGGCCCTGTAACACGTATATAGTAAAAAATACTTGCCACGGCGGAGCGGGATTCGACATGACCCAACACGACGGGCTCAGAAACATAGTACGAAACGCCATTCACCAATCGTCGTGGGGCAAAGATTCAAACGTCGATATGGGAAAGGTCGCCGAATCGTTATACCATCATGGGTTCGCTTCCTGGCAAACTGTAAACTGCGTTGAGAACCACGATATCGTACGCGCGGGAAGAGATAACCGCATCCCGGCGCTTGCCGATTCATCCAACACACGCTCATGGTATGCCAGAAGCAGATCAAGAGTAGCCACAGGCATACTTCTTACCGCTTCCGGTATTCCGATGCTCTTCATGGGACAGGAATTTCTCCAGGATAAACAATGGGACGACAACACCGACGCCAACCCCTGGTCACTCATCGACTGGGCCGGATTCGAATCGGGCAATAAAGCGATGACCGACCATTTTAAGTTTACTCAGGAACTCGCATGGCTCCGCAGGTATACCCCTGCGCTAAATGGCGAGTATACAAATGTTTTTCACTGCAATAATTACGATAGGGTAATCGCCTTTCACCGCTGGACCGACAATTCATGGAACAACGCCGTAATCGTAGCGAGTTTAAACGATATGACCTTACATAATTACCAGATCGGATTCCCGTTACAAGGGTTCTGGAAAGAGGTTTTCAACAGCGATGTTTATGATAACTGGGTTAATCCGAACGTAACCGGCAACTCAGGAGGCATAGAAACAATTAACACCGGAAGAGATAACCTGTGGTATAGCGCGTACATAACAATTCCGGCTAATTCCATTTTAGTTTTTGTTAAATAATACGGATAAGTATTTTTTCTGTTATCGAGAAACTCAAAAAAACCGTGCAAATTCCAATTGTTTTGCGATCTCCACGTAGTTTTGTTCTCATAACAACCTTTATCAGAACTTATCAGCACTTTCGATTTCCGATAAAATACTGGTATTAAATCCAAACATTTATTTTCTTTCAAACATACGATTTTATTGCGTAATAATTAATTTTCACGGTTTGTAATGAAATATGTTGTTATATTAATAATTACAGAAAGAAAAAATATTATATAATATAACAAAATTACGATAACCTTTAATAGTGATTGTATTATTGACAATAATATTTGCATAATTCAAAGATATGTATCTTTTTGCAAAATAACATGCCTTGAAACAATGAATAACGCAGGAACATTATTAAAATTACAGAACGTGGAGGATAATTAGTTCATGGGCATCGCAAAAAAGTCTCCCGAGGAGTTGCGTGCCGAAATTCGTAAACTCCGCAGAGAAATCCGGGAACTGAAAAATGCTAAAGCGGTTAATGGTCAGGCTCAACCATCAAAAGATGGATTCGCGAATTTGTCTGAGGATTCGGACACAAACAATCTGGGCCTGCTTGACCTTTTCAACCTGAATATGCTTCAGGAAATACAGGATGCCTTTTCCACCGCCACTGGTGTGGCGTCACTTATAACTGCTCCTGACGGTACTCCAATAACCAGTCCAAGTAACTTTTGCAGGTTGTGTAATGATATTATCCGCAAAACAGAAAAAGGGTTGCATAACTGTTATAACTCAGACTCGGTTTTGGGTACGCACAACCCGAATGGGATTAATATTCAAAATTGTTTGAGCGGCGGATTGATCGATGGAGGCGCAAGTATCTGTGTGGGCGATAAACATATCGCCAATTGGCTTGTCGGGCAGGTCAGAAACGAAACCATCGACGAGAAAAAAATACTTGATTACGCAAAAGAAATCGGAGCGGACGAAAACGAATTTAAAACGGCTCTGTCTGAGGTAACTGAAATGTCCGCCGAGCAGTTTGAGCATATATGCAAAGCAATGTTTCTCATTGCAAACCTCATGTCTGAAATAGCCTACAAAAATATTCAGCAGAGCAAACTTATATATCAGCTGAAACTCGCCGATAAAGAAAGACAGGATCATCAGAAACATCTTGAGAATATGAACGCCGAACTAAAACGGCTCGACAAACTCAAAGACGAATTTCTCGCCAATACTTCCCATGAACTGCGCACTCCGCTAAACGGAATTATCGGGCTTGCCGAATCGCTGATCGACGGGGCAACAGGCAACCTCAATGAAGAAACAACCGAAAATCTTTCTATGATAGCCGGATGCGCTAAACGCCTTTCCTCACTGGTAAACGATATTCTGGATTTCTCAAAACTTAAAAACAGCGATATCTCACTGCAAATCAAGTCAGTTGATATTTATTCGGTAGTAGATTCCACTCTGGCTATTTACCAGCCATCGGTTAAAAACAAAAAAGTAAAACTAATAAACAATGTCGAAAAGAATCTACCCTTAGTTGAAGCTGACGAGAAACGGTTACAGCAGATTCTTCATAACCTTATTGGAAACGCGGTAAAATTTACGGATAAAGGATTTGTAGAAATCTTTGCTCAATCCGACAACAATCATATAACCATAAAAGTTAAAGATACCGGTATAGGAATCGACAAAAAATATTTCGACAAAATATTCCAGTCATTTGAACAAGTCGATGGAACAATAGAGAGACAATTCGGTGGTACAGGGCTTGGTTTATCCATAACAAAACAGCTCGTTGAACTTCACGGCGGTAAAATTTATGTGGAATCCGATATCGGAAAAGGGACATGTTTTTCGTTCAGCCTGAAAAAAGCTGATCCAACAGCACAAATGAATAAAGTTATCGATATCAAAAACGAAACCAGGGTATTATCCACATTGCGCGAGTATATCGGCATTGAAAACGATTACGTAACTCATTCTTTTGAAAACAAATCGGTTGAACCTACTGATTACCAGAGTATTCTTGTTGTAGATGATGAACCGGTTAACCTCCAGGTGTTATCAAATCACCTGAAATTAAGGAACTGGAAAGTTTATACCGCAAATAATGGATTCGACGCGCTGAAACTTATTAAAAAACATAAAAAAGATAACCATTCCCTCGATCTTGTCCTGCTCGATGTCATGATGCCGAGAATATCAGGATACGAAGTATGCAGGATAATTCGAAAAGATTACAATATGAACAGATTACCTGTTATTATGCTGACAGCGAAGAATAATGTCGAAGACATGATCGCGGGATTTAATGCCGGAGCAAACGATTATATTTCCAAATCGTTTCTTAAAGAAGAACTTTTCGCGAGAATCGATAAACAAATCGCTATAAAAAAATTACACCATGACCTGGAATCAAAAAACCGCGACCTGGAACAATTAACATATACCGTTTCCCACGACTTGAAAAGCCCGCTTGTTACAATAAAAGGTTTTGTTGGAATTATCAATAAAGAGATGACTAACGGTAAAATAAACAATCTGGCAAATTATCTGGGGTTTATCGATAACGCGACGGATAAGATGTACGGCCTCCTTGAGGAACTCCTCGATTTCCTGAAAATAGGACAGAGATCTGTTGATTACCAGAAAATATCACTGGCGGATATAGCCGATGAAGCGCTAAAACTGATTTGCGGGAAAATAATCAATACGAATGTGATAATAAAAATATCGCCACATATGCCGGTAGTATATGTAGATAAACAGAGAATGATAGAAGTATTTCAAAATCTAATGGATAACGCGATTAAATTTATGGGGCCGCAACTAAATCCGCTGATTGAGATCGGACATTATATGGAACAGGAAAAAATTATCGTTTATGTGAAAGATAACGGTATCGGTATTGATCAAAAATATGCAGAAAAGATTTTCGGTTTATTCGAACAACTCGATCACAAAGCGGATGGATCGGGAATCGGGTTGGCTTTAGTATGGAAAATAATTGATATGCACGGAGGCAACACATGGGTAGAATCCAAAGGGCCGGGCAAAGGATCGACATTCTTTTTTTCTTTACCGCAGGAACTAAAAAATAAGTTCAATCGGGAGAATTGTTAATGATTGAAAACAAATTGTTCAATATTTTACTTGTTGAAGATAATCCCGCTCACGCGGAACTTGTCATTATCAATCTGTGCAACCACCCGGTTAAAAATAATATTTATCACGTATCCGATGGTGAGCAAGCGCTTGATTTCTTATACAATAAAGGCAATTTTGCCGATCCGCAAACCAATCCGCGGCCTGATCTCGTGCTCCTTGACCTGAAACTACCCAGATATAGCGGTCTGGAAGTACTCAAAAGAATAAAAACCGACGAAATACTCGTAGATATTCCCGTTGTTGTCCTTACAACATCCGATGCGGAAACCGACATGGCTCTCGCCTATCAGTATCATGCCAACAGTTTTCTTGTAAAACCATTTTATTATGACAAGTTTTCGAAAATGATGACTGATTTTGGGCATTACTGGATGAACTGGAACAAATCTATAAAAAATATATAATTGAGTAAAAAAAGGATGCAAAGCATCCATAGAAAAAGTTTTTGTTTCTTTTTTTAAAAAGAAAAAAGCCTTTTTTTATTATAATGTTTCATAATCCGATTAATTATAATATTTAATGCGAATCGATAAATTATATTTTTATATGATTTGCGCCTGAGCGGTTTTTATCCAGCCGGATTTTCCCTGCCCTATGGTAATAAGATACCAGTTTTCCCTTATCTGGCGGACAATAACTTTAGTACCTTTGTGAAGATAGAAGGCTATTTTGTCCTCATCGGTATCGCCCCATCGGACAGGCGCTTCATCGGGGATAATTATGGCATAGTCGGGTACCAGGTTACCTGTTTTATGGAGAACAAACACAGACGCGATCCATATAAAACAGCCGGCGAACAGGATCAAAACCCATTTAACCCAACGATAAGAATAACCCGTAAGAATATGCAAAAACCAGAAAACCATTACAATTAAGAAAACGGATATCGTAATAACAGATAACTCATTTTCGTTAAACAAAAAACCCGCGAATCCATATATTTTCATAAAAATATTTATATCAGGCACATCTGTTTTATCCTCGAGTTTTTGTTTTAGGTAATTTATGTTGCCTTTCAAATCGGTATCGCGCGGATTGAATTTTTGAGCGCGTTCGTAATAAAGCCGTGCTTTGGCAAGATCTCCTGTTTTGAAATATGCGTTACCGAGATTAAAGTATATGTTGCCGGAAACGATATTTTTATCGACAAGTTTTTTAAACTCAATAGCGCTCTGCATATATTTGCCTTCTTTATAAAGGTCGACGCCATGCTGAAACGAGCGGTTTATCTCGTCGCTACCGACAGCGAACAAATTGGTACATAAAAATAAAATAAGCAGAGTTGCCAGTCTTACCATTTTCTTTTCTCCAGAAGCGATATGATCTCTTTTACCTCGTTTATATCCTTGGCGGAATCGATGTTTTGTTTTGAAGGCATGAACCTCGCCATATCGGCTTTTCTATAAAAATTGATTATCCGCTCGATAATATCCACATCAACACCTTTTGTCTGCAGGTTGGCTTTTACCGTTTCCTCAGTTAAACCCGCTGACGGTATATTGAGTTTATCCGCCACGTACTCGTTTAACGCTTTGACCAGATTTGTGTAAAAATCGGTTATATTGTTTTTCCTCAAACTCGATTCCGCCTGGCGTACGTATTTTGACGAAAATTTGTAGGCAAACGTTTTTCGCCTGAGAACCGTATCGGATTTAAGCATGCGTTCTCTTCGCATATAAAAGCCAAACAGTATATTGAAAACCAGCGCGAACACAAAAATAGCTTTATACCAGATAGAATTCACATAATATCCATTATCGATGATTATTGTTCCCGGTGTAACCTTGATTGTTCCGGGAAGGTCACGGTATATGATCTGGATATTCTGCCCCGAAGGTTCCTCAGATGCCGCTCCGACAACCACAGGTTCCTCAGATACCGGTTTCGGGATAACCTTAACTGGTATCTGTTCGGAAGTAATACTGCGAAACTGATTGGTTGCCGGGTTGAAAAAATCCAGTTTGAGAGGTGGAATAAACTGGACCCGGTCGGATGTCGGAATCAGGAGAGTCTGAAACACCTTTTCGCCGGAAATTCCATCAGAGGTGATTTTTATATCGGTTTTCGCATCTTCATGAAACACGCGGAAATCTTTATCGGTTGTCAATATCGGTTCGTTTAGTCCTTCAATGTTGCCTGTTCCCTTAACAAGAATTGTAAGGGTTATCGGATCGCCGGTTTTTACTTCCTTCGGGTTAGCGGCGACAGTCATGCTGAAATCACCCACAGATATGTTCTGCGAAAACCCCGACGGCGCGGGAGGCAACGGTTCCACCACCAGGGTAACCGGTTTTGAGCTGACCGCTCTTCGCTCCACAACGGGCGAACTGGACGAGAAAAACCCGCCGAACCCGAAATCGTCAAACGGGTCTCTTGATTTACGGTACCCCTTAACAACATCGCATCGCAAAGTTACCGGATCAATGGTGAAAGTACCGGACGACGCCGGAATCAGAATCTTGCGTAAAGTCAGAGTGATGTAATTCTGACCGTTATACAGCTCAGTGGTTTTCTCGAAATACTCTATCACCTGATTGTTATACTGCACTTTCTCATAATTGTTTTGCGATGGGTCAGGCTCAATGTTTTTTATCAGAAAATTCTTGAAAGTCGGCAGAAACGGTATGTTAAGCGAATACCCGCTGATATCGCTTTTCAAATACCATTTCAACTCCAGCACCACAGGTTGTTCCAGATAACATTTTGTACTGCTTAAAGTTACCTCAAGGGCGACATCGGTAGAATCACCCTGAACAGCGGTGGACGTTTGCGATACTCTTACGCTAATAGGGTTTGTGCGAAATGTATACCCTCCTTCAACAACAGTTACAGGCGGTATCTGAAACATACCCGCCCGTTTCGGGATAAGCTCATACTGGTACGATATACTCTGTGTCCGCTCAAAATTTATTACCTCAACCCTGACTGACTGCCCCTGAAAATTCACCTCAAACGCGTCCATCGGAGGTAAAACTGGAGGTGCGGGAGGCTGAATCCCCATCGCCGTTATAGTTAAAATCACAGGTTCACCTATAATTACATTATTTCTCTGAACCGAGGCGTATAACCTTTTATTCTGCTGTGCGGAAATGGGTTGCGCTGACAACACAACACTTATCATAAAAATTAATGGTACAAAAAAGATGTTTTTCACCAGTTCTTTTCAACCTCCCCCAAATATCCTCGTTCAACGGGTTGTCGCCTCTTTTTTTCGTTATCTGCAAAACTTTTCAGAAGTCGCTGAGCTTCTTTTTTAGATAACTCGCCTTTGCTTTTGTTCTCTTTTTCTTTCGACCCGCCTTTGCCTTCATTGTCGCCTTCGTTTTCCTGCTCCTGAACTGCGGATTGCTGTTTGCCCTCGTTTTCTTTCTCCTGCCCTTCTTTGTTTTGCTCGGATTTCTGCCCTTCGTTCTCTTTTTCTTTATTTTCTCCCTGCTGCTGCTCTCCCTGCTGACCCTGTTGTCCTTGTTGTCCCTGTTGCTGTTGCCCTTGCTGGCCCTGTTGACCCTGTTGACCCTGTTGTTGCTGTTGATCCTGTTGCTGATCGCCTTGTTGGCCCTGTTGTCCCTGTTGCTGTTGTTTCTGAGCCTGTTCTTTGGCTTTGTCGAGTATACGTTTTATTTCTCGCTGGACAAACTCGATATTATATTTTATGTCCTGGTCATCAGGTTTTTTTTGCAGAGCGGATTTATAATGTTCGATCGCGTCTTTCATTTCCGCTACAGCTTTATCGAGCTGACCGGACTGCTCAATCTGAATCCCTTTGCCGTAAAGAGCGTTACCGATATTGTAATTTGATCTGGACTGAAGATCCGGATCGGCGTTAAGTATCGCTTTGTTATAGTTTTCTATAGCCTCGTCGTATTTTTTCTGATGATAATATGTATTACCTATATTGTAACTCAGTATCGAGTTACCCGGACGCTCAACCTCAAGATCGAGATACATTTTCTGCGCTTCGTCGTATTTTTTCTGCTGATACAATTTGTTAGCATCCTTTATTTTACCCGTAAACGATGCGTATACGCAGTTTTGGGCAACCAATATTAAGATAACCAATAATAGATTAAGCCTGGTTTTCATTAACTTTTTGTTTCCTTTTCTCACTTACGAAAAATTCGCCTATAATCAGGATTATAGCAAACAGAAGAGGTATTTGATACCTGTTTTCATATCTCTTTTGCATAGTGCTTTTCAGTTCTTTTTTCTCAAGATCCATTATTTTTTCGTTATATATTTTCTCGAGCCCAAGCCCTTCAGCCGCGTTTCCCCGCACATAAGCTCCGCCGGTGTAAAGGGCGATTTTCTGCAATGATGTCTCATCAAGTTTAGATAGAACCATTTTTCCTTCTTTATCGCGGACATAAACTTTGTTTCCCTGTTCGTCGGTTACAGGAATAGGCACTCCCTCGTTTGAACCGATACCGACCGCGAAAATTTTGATACCTTTCTTTTTCGCTTCTTCCGCCGCCTTTAAACCTTCGCCTTCGAGATCTTCACCGTCGGTAATGAGAATTATGATTTTATATTTGTTTTCGCCTTCGAGAAACGCCGATTGCGCTCTTCGTATCGCTCCGCCGATATCCGTACCGCCTCGCGATACGATATCGGTATCGACCTGGTCAAGAAACATTTTAAACGCTCCGTAATCGAGCGTAAGCGGGCACTGCGCAAACGCCGACCCGGCAAACACGACCAACCCGATTCTATCACCTTGCAGTTTGTCCGCCAGATCACTGATTTCGAGTTTCGCCCGTTCAAGCCTGCTCGGTTTGACATCCGCGGCAAGCATGCTTCGCGATACATCAAGGACAAGCATTATATCCACGCCTTTTCGTTTAACTTCCTGCCAGTGGTATCCCCATTTCGGTTCTGTCAGGCTGAAAACGATAAACAGCACGGATACACACAAAAACGCGGCTTTTAAATACTGGCGCGGGAAACTCACCCACACAAGAAGACGCGATAACACCTCGCTGTGAGCAAACTGCGCCAGCGCTTTCTTCTTTTTATCGAACGCGTATATGTAAAATATAACAAGTAAAGGTATAAGAAACAAAAACCATAAAAAATTAAGGTTACCAAACTGCATAATCACCTCACGGTATTTTTCTGAACCTTGTGTTGGCAAGGACAATTTCAGCTAAAAGGAAAAACAGTCCCGGCAACACGAAATAAACAAAAATTTCGTTGTATTCCATATAAACATTAGACTTTATCTCGGTTTTTTCGAGTTTATCTATTTCATTATAAATTTCTTTGAGCGATTTCGTATCTGTAGCGCGGAAATATTTGCCTCCGGTTATGGATGAGATTTCCCTTAGAGTATCCTCATCTATATCGATTCGCACAGGGCGGAAAACCTGCCTGCCGAGCAAATCCGTTACCGGATACGGTACTTCGCCGTAAGTTCCCGCTCCGATAGTGTATATTTTTATATCGAAAGTTTTGGCTATTTCCGCCGCGGTCATCGGATCGATATCGAATATATTGTTTCTGCCGTCGGTTAATAGAATGATCACTTTGCTTTTCGCCTTAAGATCCTTGATCCGTTTCACAGCTGTGGCTATAGCAGACCCGATTGCGGTTCCGTCCTCGGTTTCCTCAGTTACGATTTTCGACTGGCCAATCATTTGCAGAAGCACACCATAATCCAATGTCAGCGGGCATTGAGTATAAGCGTACCGCGCGAAAACAACAAGGCCGATCTGATCGTTGACTCTTTTATTGACAAAATCATGAACCACATCTTTCACTACTTCAAGCCTGTCAACCCGTTTGCCGTCTTTTGTGAAATCCATGCCGCGCATACTGCTGGATACGTCTATGGCGAGCATGATATCTATTCCCTCTGTCGATACTTTTGTGTTCTCGATACCTTTCTGCGGCCTTGCCAGTGCAAGCACAAGAAACGCCAGCGCAAGTGATCTTAGCACAATCAAAACAGACCGCAATTTGAACATCGCCGACGGTTTAAGGCGTTTGAGATTCTTTATGTCTGAAAACTTTATGCTGGTTGTGAACGTTTTTTTGCGGTAAAAATGTATCAGCACAGGTACAGCTAAAAGAAATATGAGGAACCATTTATTTAAAAAGATCATATTTTACTCTTCCTCTTCATCCTCTGTATAATCTTCGTCTTCAGCTTGCGTTTCTGTTAATACGGGTTTCGTTTCGTTTACAAAATCCTCGGCGGTTACGTATGCCTGCTCGATTTCATCCGAAACGGGTGCGTATTTGGCGAATTTCACCATATCGCAATGAGTAAGAAACTTTCTTAAAATATCTTTGTGTTTCAATTCGAGTATATTTGTATCGTTCAGCTCAATGAGAAACTCGTCCGTTGTCCGTTCCGGAGCCATCAGCCCAAATCGGTTTTCGATATAATGCCTGAGCACGTTAGATACAAGGAAATAGAATTCTTTTATCTGTCCCGATTCAATAAGCCCTCTGGATTTTATATCTTTGAGCGCCTCAAGCGCTATCAGGTGAGCAGGGCGTGGAGGCGGAATATAGTTCTTTCTCTTCATCCACCATAAATAAACAGCAACCGCCGCTCCGATAAGTAAAATCACGCAGACAACAATTAAAACGATGATTTTTTTGCTTATTTTCAATTCGGGCGCTACCGGTTGTTTAATATCCCTCAATTTAGCGTTCTCATCGGGGAGAATACTTTTCACTTCAACAAATACCGGCGCGGTAAAGATAGTCTGCGGTTCGCCGTTTGAGAGTTTGTATGTGATTTTCGCCGGCGGAATAACGTATTTGCCCGATAGATAAACATCAAGGGTATATTCGCGCATCCAGCTTGTCAAATCGCCCTGTTTGTCTGGACCGGTTACCTTAAAATCGGTTATGGCAAACCCGCCGAGCGATTCGCCGAAATCCGGGAACTCGATTTTTATATCTTTTTCCGCCAGTATTTTTATGCGGTATATAATTTTTTCGCCGATAGTTATTCTGGCTTTATCCGATTCAGTGATTACGGATATAAGCGGATTTTTCGCTTCAAACATGGCATTGAGTTGTTTTTCAGCCTGCGCGCCGGATTCTTCGGTATGTTCCTGAGCGGGCACGGATGTATCCTGATCGGGCGCGATGAGTTTTGCCTGCGGTTGCGCCTGCGGTTGCGCAGGAAGAACCGGAGGTTGATTTTGCGCCAGGGCAAATCCGGCAATAAAAAGTAAAATTGAGATTAATAATATCTTTTTCATTTTTGCGGTAACGTAAACGGCCTGTCTATGGGTTTAATTTGTACGCCTTCGTCTTTCTTGTCGGTATTATTACCCTGGCTTGTCTGCCCGAAAAACGCTTCCTGATTTATTTTTACTCCTTCTACCTGAAGGATTTCTCTTACCATATCGCCATAAATTTTTTCCGCTTTGAACATCTGGTAATCGCGCGCCACATCCTGAGCCACTTCCTCAAAACTCTTTTGTGTTTCCGGCTGTTTATCGAGAACCTTTACGATATGGTAACCTGAATTGTCTTTTATTACAGGGGTAAGTTCGCCGGGGTTGGTATTGAGGGCGGCTTTCACTATTTCATCTTTATCCGACGGTTTGGAAGGGTTATAGCTTAACCATTCATCGATCAACCCGCCATTATTTTTCGTCTTTTCGTCGGAAGAATCTGTTTTGGCAACCGAAGCGAAATCGGCGCCGTCTTTGATTTTTTTCAGTGTTTCGTCGGCTTCCTCCTGAGTGGAAACAAGAATATGGGCGATTTTAAGTTTCGCCGGCTCAACGTATTTCGCTTTGTTCGCGTCATAATATAGTTTTACGTCTTCGGGAGTAACGTTGACTTTCGTTTTGAACTCGTTCTGAACAAGTTGTTCGACCATTAGCCCTTTTTTCAGATCGTCGAGCCGTTCAAGGACATTTTTGTCTTTGTCGTACCCCATTTTCCGGGCTTTTTTCGCCAAAACTTCTCGCGATACGTATTGTTGCAGGAACTCAAATTTCTTTTGCGGGTTATCCCTGTACTCGGACCGTGTTTTCTCATCCATCAATTCGAGTTTTTCATCGATATCGCGCATGGTAATGTTCCTGTCGCCGATTTGAGCGATAACAACGCCTTCCGTGGTAGTTTTATTGTCTTTATCAAGCGAAGTTTTTGACTGCAAAGCGTATTCCGCCGAAAACTGCCTGCCTAACCGCTCGAGACAATTTACAATCTTTATATTTAGATCGTCTCTGATAACAGGCGATGCTCCAAGCAAATCCGCCATATAATACGCACTCAAGGCGTCTTCGTATTTATGGTTCTCGAAATACAGTTCGCCGATGGTATAATAGATATTCGCTTTCGTATCAGGCTCAATTTGCGCTGTCTGCAGATATTTCTGGTATGCGGCAACCGCCTGATCGTACATTTTTTCCGATTTGAGTTTGTTAGCAAGTTCACGATACAAATATTTATCCGATTTTTTGTCTTCTTTGCCAGGTGTCGCCGATTTAGTTAACATGTGCAACTGGAACACAACGAAACTGAACATCAAAAGGACTATAAGGCTGAAAAATATTGATCTCTGATCGAAAATTTTTTTCTTTCTTGGTTTTGCCGGTTCCATAAAAGTAAAACTCCCACACTATTATTTACGTTTTTCTCTCATTTTAAAAAATTTCAACAACGGATCGACATAATTTTTGTCGGTCCTGACTTCAATCATATCAACGTTTATGGAACGAAACATTGATTTTCGTTTTTGTATTTCGTCGGAAGAAAGAAGGGAAAACCCTTTTCTTACATTGGCGTCGTAAGTATCCACGATTATGGATTCGCCAGTTTCCGCGTCCATAAGCTCGATAAACCCGAGTGCCGGAAGTTCCATTTCACGCGGGTCAACGATATTTACCGCGATGACATCGTGTTTCTGGTTGGCGATCCGCAACCCTTTCTCAAAACCTTCCGACAGGAAATCCGATACAATAAACACGACTGCCCTTCTGGTTTGCACTTTATTCAAATAATTCAGCGCGAGGCTGATATCCGTTCTGCTTCGTTCTGGTTTAAACAGGAGCAGTTCACGGATTACCCTGAGCACATGCCGTTTCCCTTTTTTCGGCGGTATAAACTTTTCTATCCTGTCGGTAAAAATAATGAGCCCGACTTTATCGTTATTTTTTATCGCGGAAAACGCGAGTACCGCGGATAGTTCTGCGGCGATCTCGTTTTTCAGTTTATCAATGCTTCCGAAAGCGCCCGATGAGCTTGCGTCAACCATAAGCATCACGGTAAGTTCGCGTTCCTCGACAAACCGTTTTACAAACGGGTTGCCGTGCCGGGCGGTTACGTTCCAGTCGATGTTGCGGATATCGTCGCCGAACTGGTATTCGCGCACTTCATCGAACTCGATACCGCTTCCTTTGAATGTACTCTGGTATTCGCCTGCCATAACGTCGTTTACCATATGGCTGGTGAATATCTGAATCCGCTGGACTTTTTTCAGAATTTCTTTCGGGATCACGGTACCTCAACCTCGTCGAATATTTTTCTGATCACGTCTTCGGAAGTCATTTCTTCGGCTTCCGCTTCGTAAGTTATGATTATCCTGTGGCGTAGCACATCCATACCTATGGATTTGACGTCCTGAGGCGTAACGTATCCTCTGCCATGTATGAACGCATAAGCTTTTGCCGCAAGAGTTAGGGCAATCGACGCTCTCGGCGACGCCCCGTATGATATATAATCGCTCACCGCGATGTTATACGCGTGAGGTTCTCTGGTAGCGAACACGATATCGATTATATAATCCTTAACTTTCTCGTCAATATACACCTGATTGACAATTTCGCGGGCACGGAAAATATCTTTTGGCGAAATAACCGGATCCAGCGGGATCTGCGGATTGGTTTTCGCCATTCTCTCAAGAATCTCTTTTTCTTCTTTCTTGTTCGGATACGTAATTTTCAGTTTAAGCATGAACCTGTCTACCTGCGCTTCAGGCAGAGGATAGGTTCCTTCCTGTTCGATAGGATTTTGAGTAGCGAGCACCAGAAACGGCTGTTCGAGTTTAAATGTCTGTTCCCCGATGGTTACCTGTCGTTCCTGCATAGCTTCGAGCAACGCACTCTGTACTTTGGCGGGAGCGCGGTTAATTTCGTCGGCCAGGATGATATTGGCAAATACAGGGCCTTTTTTTACCGCGAACTCCATTGTTTTCTGGTTGTAAATCAACGTGCCGATAAGATCTGCGGGAAGCAGATCCGGCGTAAACTGAAGACGCTGGAACTTTGTGGAAATCACTTTTGCCAGTGTGCTTACCGATAACGTTTTCGCCAAACCAGGCACACCTTCAAGCAACACGTGCCCGTCGGCGAGAAGCCCCACAAGCAGGCGTTCCACAAGATAGTTCTGCCCGACAATAACTTTGCCGATCTCCGCGTATATTTTTTCCACGAACGCGCTTTCACGTTTAACCAGTTCATTGATTTCCATAATGTCGCCTGCCATGAAAAATCCTCCTTAATTATTTATCAATAATATCAAGGTTATCAAATTGTTCTTTTTGCGATTTATCAATAAAATACCGCACTATTCTTTCGGCGTGCCTGAGCCACCTGTCCATATCTTCGGGAGGCAGTTTCTCGCCGGAAAATTTTACTCGGTTGGATAACGCGGTTATATCTTTCAGTTCAATAAACATTTTTTCAGGAATATTTGCCGTGGACAACGCGGTTTTGTCGGTTCCGGATACCGCTTTGGAAAACGATATGCCGTATCGTTGTTCAAAATATTTGTTCAGGATCTCGACAATCGAATCAAGAAGTTTGTCGGCTTCGCCGGAGACTTTATATCTCTTCAGGTTTTTCAGTTCCGCGAGAATCTGGTGTTCAAGCCCGGCTTCGGCGCGCGAAACCATCAGCTTTTCATGAACAGCCCTGAATTTTCGCTTTCGAAGAACAAACACCACAACAATAATCAAACCAGCTATAATTAACGCTACGACACCATAAGTTACAAACAACGCGCTCTGACGCAACCAGTACCTGCCTGCCGACAAAACTGTTATGTCATACGGTTTGGTTTTCTCAACCCGTTTTACACCGGTTTGTTTATCAGTAAACTCAAGGGCAAAATAACTTATACGCCCCATACCCGTTTCGGATGCTTTGAATTTATATTCGAATACAGTTTTATTTATATTTTTATCCGGATACATCCTGAAAAAATTTTTCTGGCTGGCGCTCACAAGGTCAAGCAGGTAACTGTCGGGAGCTTTAGCAGGCTCGATCTCGATGGCATCGGATAAACCTGTCCAGTAAAACTCAATGGTTAAAACAAGTTCGCCTTTCGGAGCGACGATAGTTGTATTTACCGATGAGCTGATGCTGAATTCACTGGACGCGAATAAACTTGCCGCGCCTAAAATGAATAATACAATAAGTTGTACATACAAGTTGAAAATAATACGTTTAAAAAAACAGGTAATCATACGTCTCAATTTTTCTCTTCATCAATAGTTTCGGGCATTTTTTCTATTTTTATGGTAATAGTGTACTCTTTATTTTTCCTAATAATAATCAATTTTTTTTCTTCGTCAATATTTGTTTGCGCAATAGCTATTTGTAAATCTGTAATATCAAAAATCTCATAAGGCCCGAATCGGGTAATTATGTCACCGGCGGTTACTCCGGCTGTATACGCGGGTCCTTTGGGAAAAACATGGTTCACAAGTATTCCGTTTTTAAAATCAGTTAATTTCATCCGCGATGCCTCTTCTGTGGATATGTTTTGTACTTCCACGCCAAGCCATCCGTGGTTAATTCTGCCTGACCGGATAAAATCGGGTATATTGTCGCGGATAAAATCGATTGGAATAGCGAACGATATCCCCAGCGGTTGAAAGAAGTTGTGTTTCTGTTTAAAATCGGAGTTATCATCCACTAAAACAGCAGTCATTATGCCGATAACTTCGCCGTCGTGATTAAACAGAGGCGAGCCGATATCACCCGGATTGAGCGGGATTGTTGTCTGGATATAGTTTTCCACCTGTCCTGTTTTGAATCCTCCCCTGCATTTTCCGCTGATGAACCCGATCGACATTGAGTTTGTGAGCCCGTAAGGGTTATTTATAGACACCACTGTTTTACCCGGACACATATCCATAGATGACCCGAATTCAACCACAGGAAGGTTTTCGGCATCGATTTTAATCAGGGAAATATTCAGTTTCTCGTCTATTCCTTTTATTTTTCCTGTGTAACATGTATCATCATATAGAAAAATTTTGATTTTTTCTGCTTCCTGAGTCACATCGGCTGTAGTAATAATATATCCTTTCGGATCCACAATAAATCCTGAACCAAGCCTTGTGCACCGTTTGCCATCCAGATCGGTCACAGTGGATTTGGAACATGATTCTATTCGAACAACAGCAGGTGAGTTTTTCGAGTATATTGAGCTTAACACGTCCTCAAGGCGATCAATGCATGAGCTGTTGTCTTCATTACCGGAATGATTTTCCATGGCGCAACAGAAATTGATACCGGTAAAAAACAATATTGAGCTCAATAACAGCGAAAATAAGAAACCCATCTTAAATAAAACCTCTTATTTAATCAAAAAATAGTTTTTACTGATAAATTTTAACTTGTTTTGAAGGATATATATTTTTTACTGAAACCGGCCTGAGCAGAAATGAGTTCCGCTGATTGTTTCCGGTCTGCATGGAAGCAGGATGAACCATACTGCCCCAGTTATTCGAATACGGAGTGTTTTGCGCAGTATTATAGAAAATCTGCGGGTCAGGTTCAGCCTGGGTATCTTGATCATCCTGTTGGATATTCGATGCCAGGCTGAGTTGACTCGAACTTAATGAATTGTTGGCGGATTGTTTAACAAAAAACATCACATTCAGTGATACGGAAACAAGCAGAAATACAGATATTGCCGCTGTAAGAACCCATGAGGGCTGTGTAAAATACCTCGATATCGCCTCATGCCAGGATATCACATCCTGTGATATTATACGTCTTCGGATATTCCTTTTTAAATGGTCAAAATATTCAGATTGAGGTTTTTCGTAACTTTTTACTTTAAAAAGTTCCCTCATCTCAACCAGGTCTTTGTACAGTTTACCGCATTGAGGACATTTCTTAAGGTGCTCTTCAATTTTCTGATTCATGACAAGGTTAAGCCGATTATCGACATACTCGGAAATGTAGTAACTATACTCCGAACATTCCATGGATTATCCTCCCGACACATTGTTTCTTATAGATTAAATTTAGCTTTATCTTCTTTGCTTGTCTTCAAAAACTCATTCATTGAGCTTCTTATTTTTAATCTTGCGTGATGCAACCTTGATTTTATAGTTCCGGGAGACGTTTTCATTATCTCCGCTATATCCTGAATGCTGAGCCCCTGAAACTCAAACATTATTAAGGCCGTTTTATGTTTCAAAGGGAGTTTATCGATCGATTTAGCCAGATAATCCATGGTTTCTTTCATTTCAAGAAGCTTATAGGGCGACTTGTTAGCAAACCGATGGCTTATAGTTTCATCGGCGTAAACCATAGGGTCTATTTCATTTGTAACTTTTTTGAGAAACGTCATGTTTTTTCGCAAATATCGATATGAACAGTTTATTGTTATCCTGTACAACCATGTAAAAAATGAGCATTTCCCGAGAAATTTGGGTAATCCTCTATAAGCCCTTATGAAAACTTCCTGAGTCACGTCATCGGCGCTCGCGTGATCGCCTATCATCTGATAAGCAAGAGAATAGACCCTCTCCTTATATCTATCAACCAGTAAATCAAATGAGTCAACGTTTCCACGCTGACACTCTTTTATTATTTTCTCTTCGTCTTTTAAAAGTCCCATGATGCAACCCTCTCTAATAAATATTAAATTGAAATCATAAATTAGACAATACATTTTAGATGAAGGTTTAATTATTAATAAAAAAAATTACGCCGGATATTATTCAGCCGGCGTAATTTTTTATCTTTGAAACCTATAGAAGGGACAGTTTATTCCAGTATTTTTTTTATCAGCGCATTGAAATCGTAATCCATCTCATCATCAGTTATATATTCCATTTTATGGAATTTGAGGAACTCGGAAAAATCGGTAAATTCCTTAAATGAATTCCGGTTGATTTTCCCCAATAGAATCTCGCTTTTGGAAATAAATATAGTCTGTTTGTGTTCCGGTGGTTTTTCCGGTTTTTCTTTATTCTCTTCCTTGGCTTTTTTTATCTGGTCGTTAAGCTGATTCAACCTCGATTCAGCAAGCCGTTTTCTCACTTCCTCAAGCCGTTTTAGCGCGCCAAGAAGTTTATCGTTCATCTCCCTGAGTTTTTCTTTGTTTTCATTCTGTATGCGTGATATATTGCGCATTTTTTCCGCGCTCTCATTTATTTTATCAGCGGATTTTTTCAATCCATCGATGAAATCGTGAATGTTTTTTTTAGGAGTCTCTTCTTCATTGTGGTTTTCATGATTTTCGTTTTTTTCCGGATCTGCCATTTTTAAGCTCCTTTCAAATTATCGCGCCTTCTTTTCCGTTATATTAATCTTTAGTTCCATCCGTAAAATCAAGTTATATTATCAATATAACATATAAAGAGCTTCTTTAAAAGCGGCACGGAAAAAAAAGTGGATTTTTTTGATGTTTTAATGTATTTTAACAGAACTTATTATATCGCTTATTTATTAAAAAGATCTATATGCCGGAATTTCTGTTTGTTATACGTATCGACGATTTGATATAGAGTTCCCGGCTGTCGTTATATAAAAATTAGACTAACAAACATCGGATAAATGTTTATATTTAAATGAAAAATATGGAATCGAAAGCCAATTTAAATAATGTTCATATAATTTTAGTGGAGCCGAAAGAACCGGGTAATATCGGTTCTTGTTGCAGGGCAATGAAAAATATGGGGATAACAAAACTCCGCCTTGTCAACCCTGTACCGTATCTTGTGCCGGAAACATTCCGATTGTGTTACGGCGCCGATGACCTGATCCTCAATTCCGAAGTGTACCCCGATTTAAAAAGCGCGGTCGCGGATTTAGGTTTCGTCGTGGGGACAACCCGCAGGCACGGAAAATTCAGAAAAGTCGAGTGGATAAGCGATGTCGTACCCGATATAATCAATTATTCGCAGGATAATAAAGTCGCTGTTGTTTTCGGCAGGGAAGCAAAAGGTTTATTCAACGATGAACTATCTCTATGCCAGGCTCAGGCGGCAATACCCACAAAAACCGATTTTCCAACATTAAACCTCGCGCAAGCAGTACTGGTTGTATGTTACGAACTGTTTTTGTCACGCCACAAATCAGATAACCCGCCGAAAAAACTTGTATCTCAAGATGAACTCGCCAGGATGTACGATCATATTAAAGAAGCCCTATTTCTTCTCGGATACGGATTTTCCGGTTCAAGAGATTTGCGCAGAAGAATTATAGATGAGATAAAGGAAATCGCCAACAAAATCGGGCTCGAAAACAGAGATATACAGATGGTTCACGGGTTATGCTCACAAATTGAAATCAAGCTCAAAGAAAAATAAAGTTTTTTCTTTCTCTAAAAAATATTTTCTACCTGATCACAAGCCTGTCTCAAATAAACACGAAATACCGCAAAAAAAACCCTGCCCCGTTTAACCGGAGCAGGGTAAAATCAACTTTATTTATCTCAAAGTTAGTTTACGCGCCGAACTTCATCAGTTTGTTGGAGTGCGCTAATGCCAGCGGCATAAGGTCTTTGGAATACAACCCATTGAGACATCCTTTTCTGCAGGTATATTCATCAAAACGGTCTACCCTGTCGGGCCTGCAGTTGGATGCAAGAATAAGAGCCGGGATTTTATGCCAGCTGTGCCCTTTCATTTTCGCCGGGGTAGAGTGGTCGCAGGTGAATATAAACACCTCCGGTTTCAATTTCAATATTTTCGGTATGATTTCGTCTATCGATTCGATTACTTTGACTTTACGCTGGAAATCGCCGTCTTCGCCTGAAGAATCGGTTCCTTTTATATGGATGAAGAAGAAATCGTAGTTATTCCATTGTTTCTCAAGTTCGTTCATCTGTTCTTCAGCGCTGGTAATCTGCCAGTTTACGTCCATACCGATGAGTTTTGCCAATCCGCGGTACATAGGGTATGTGGCAAGCGCCAGACATCTCAGTTTGAATTTGTCGTGCATGGTTGTGAACTTCTTAAATTCGGCGAATCCGCGAAGCAGGACCATGTTAGCTTTTTGTTCATCAGCCAGTATATTTTTTACCTGGGCGATTATATCGTTTAGGATACCGGCGGTTTCTTTACCTGCCTGCGGATCACAAGCGGTAACAAGCAGTGGTTCGAGCCCTTCTTTCTGCGGATCGGTATCCGCCAGAGCCTCATAGAATTTTCTTCCGCGCAATATAAGCGCGACTCTATGTTCTTTTTCAGTAACAAGAAACAGTTCAACACCCTGAGGCAACTTTATATTGTCGAGAATTTTTTTGCAGATCCGTTTGTTTTCATCGGTGGCGATTCTTCCTGCTCTCCGGTCAGTGATTTTGCCGGATTTGTCTATGGTGCAGAAATTTATGCGCGCGCATAAATCGCCGTGGCGCAAATCAAAGTTCACACCCAGCGCCGACAACACGCCCCGCCCGATATTCGCTTGAATCGGATCGTAACCGAACAACCCCAGATGAGCGGGCCCGCTACCCGGAGTTATCCCCGGCGATATCGGTTCAAGCAACCCGACGGAACAATGCGGCACAATCTTTTGCAAATTCGGCATATTCGCTGATTCAAGCTCGGTTTTGCCGTCGGGCAACAACGGCATACCGCCTAAACCGTCTGCCACCAACATAACTATTTTTGAGTCGGTTTCGGTAACAAGTTCATGTATAACTTTTTCTATTTCCATTACTCATCTCCTCTGTTTTAAATTTCCCTGAAAATATTTTTTTCGCTTATGTTCGGCAATAGAGATAGCATAGAATATTTTTTTACCAAGAGTTATCAAAAAACAGGAAACCATGCGCCAATACAATAATTTTAAAGATGAAACAATCTTTTTTTATTATTGCCGTACGGGTTATTCTTTTATAGCTCCTATCGGTTGAACATAAATCGGTGATTCTTCGCCTTCGAGCCCTAAAAGACCTTTCATTGAATCCTGATTGAATGCGCCGACAGATACCGTACCGAGATTCATTGAAGTAGCCTCGAGATAAATGTTCTGGCTTATATGCCCTGCTTCCATAAAAATATAAATGTATCCGCGGTCACCGTAAACCGATACTGTCCGCTTGGGTACCGCAGATAGTATAAAACAGCATGCCGCTCCGGCGATAAATTCCTGGTTAGCACATATAACCACCAGTTTCTGGACAAAATCGCCTTTTTTCACGAGTTCGATCTCGTGTTGTGCCGGCAGATAATGGTATATCCCTTTTTCCAATCCATCGACTCTGTTTGCCACAAAATAAATCTCATATGGATACGTCGCACCCGATGACGGAGCGGATCGTTTTTCAATATCGTTTTTTGAATACGTTATTCCCTGGGCGGCAAAGAGTAATTGAGACAACTGCGCCTGAGTTAACGGTTTGTCAGAATAACTTCGTACAGACCGGCGTTTTTTTATCGCCTCCTCAACAGTTAAACCGGAATATTCCGGTTTAGGGAGTTTTATTGCCTTAACGGTTTTTGAGATTTGCGATTCGTTATTTTTTTCTTCTTCCGGTAAAGTGGCTTGCGCGCTTATTGAAAATAAAAGTACCAACAATGCAGCCAAAGCAAAATTTATTTTCATACCAAATGCCTCCAGTATTATGTATTATCCTTATCTTTCAAATTTTTAAAATAATCTTTATTGAGTCTGGATACCATTGACGACAACAAAATCAATGCCGTCAGGTTAGGTATAGCCATAAGACCGTTCATCGAATCGCAAAAATTTATGATTGCCGGAAACGTCGAGATCGATCCGATAAAAACAAATATAACATAAATCAATCTATAATAGAAAACAGCTTTTTTGCCGAAAAGGTAATCTGTAGCCCTGTCGCCGTAATATGACCATGAAATAATTGTGGAATACGCGAATAGAATTATGCCGACAGATACCATCCATCCGCAACCCGGTAACCCTTTTTCAAACGCCATATGGGTGAGTTTGCCGCTGTGCCCTCCGTTATTAAATACGCCTGTGCACACGATAACAAGCCCGGTAATGGAACATACGACTATAGTATCGATGAACGGCCCGAGCATAGCGATCAATCCTTCCCGTACGGGTTCTTTTGTTTTTGCCGCTCCGTGAGCTATCGGAGCAGATCCCATCCCAGCTTCGTTGGAGAACAACCCGCGCGCAACACCCGATCGGATAACACCGCCGAGCAATCCGCCTGCAACCGATTCCGGCGCCACAAACGCCGATTTGAAAATAAGTTCCAGACTGGGCAATATCGACTGATAATTTTTCGCGAGAATTATCAGCCCGCATATAATATACGACCAGCACATCAACGGCACAATCTTAGACGAAAACCCGGCGATTCTTTTTATACCACCAAGTATTACCGCTCCCGCCATCAGAGCCGATATTATGCCAACAACATAGTTTACAACAACGTTTTTCTCATGATCCAGACCGAATATGAGCGAATTGAACGCCGTGGCGACATTGTTGCTCTGAAACATGTTGCCGATACCGAGGCTGGCAAACATCGTAAACACCGCGAACATCACCGCCATCCATTTGAAATTTTTGCCGAGACCAAGCTCAATATAATGCATTGGGCCACCATGCACCTCGCCTTTGGAGTCGATTCTGCGCAGATGAACAGCCAGTGTACAGCAGGTAAATTTCGTTGCCATACCTACAAACGCGGTTACCCACATCCAAAACAGAGCGCCGGGCCCGCCGGCGAGTATCGCGGCGGCTACACCAACTATGTTTCCGGTACCAATAGTCGCGGAAAGAGCTGTGGCAAGTGCTTTTCCATGTGTTACTTCGCCGGGATCGTCCTGCTTGTCGAATCTCCCGCTTAGAATCTGCCACGAGTGCCTGAACCCGCGAATCTGCACAAACCGATTGCGGAAAGTTAGATAAATTCCTGTTCCCACAAGAAGGATAATCAGCGGTGTACCCCATACGAAAGAATTCAGTTTCTCAATCAAACCTGATAAATTCATAATACCCTTTTAAAAAAATCGCGAAATTTAAACTTATTTAACGGAAAATCTTTTTTACCCTTTACGTTAGCAGAAAGTTACCTTAAGAAACTTTCAGCGTTGCGAATTATATAATATTCGGAAAAATATTGAAATATAAAAACCCAGATATAAAAAAAAGCGCCGGTTTTTCTGCCGGCGCCCATATTATTTCTATATTTTTATGGCGTGATCATTTTTTCTTTCTGATGAAACGAAGCCCCGCAAGCCCCACAAACAGTGTTATTACTGATAAAGGTTCGGGGATTGGTGTTTGGTTTTCGCCCTCGTATATTGTTCCGTAGATATCGAACCTGTAGTTGCTGTCGGGAAGAGTCATCGGCCTTCCATCCGACCATATAACCACATAGTCTTTACCGTTATAAGCAATATTTGGGTATCTCTGGTATCCGGTTGTATAATCGTTAATCTTGAATTCTTCTCCGATTTTCTCGCCGGTTAAAGACAGCAGTTGCCCGTAAACCCCGAAATAATGTCCATCCTGTCCTTCAGAAAACCATACCAAGAGATAATCTTCTCCGGATGAGGCTATTTGTACATATTGCTGACTGCCGGTTGTGAACGTGTTTATAAGCAATTCTCCGGTCGCAAAGTTTCCATTAGCGTCTATCAGCCTGGCGATAACCCCGTAACCGCTACCATCCTGGGTGGTATAGGATGTTTCATAATGCGAGCTGTGCCATCCGACAATATAGTTTTCGCCGTCAGTAGCAATGCTTGGGTTACACTGAAAATTTGTCGTATACGTATTTATCCTGAATTCACCCTGATTTGGGTCGCCGGGTGTATAAACAGGATTACCGTTCAAATCGAGATATTTTCCTGTAAGATCCCAGTTACTGCTTGATACTATGTCGTGATAAACAAGAAAATAGTTTTGTCCGTTGGATGCTATCGCGCCGTTTATTTCTTCGTTGTTTTCTCCTTCAAGAACAAGATAATCGGTTTTAAAACTTTTTGTTGATCCATTTATAATACGGCCGGTAAGATCCCAGTGATAATCTTCAAATTGATCACCGCAGGTTGCCCTGTCAAATGTTACGAAATAATCGGTTCCGGCGGTTGCGATGGACACTTTAGCGGTATCATTCATCATACTTCTGCCAGTATCGATTCGGAATGAAGTTCCTTCCACCGATCCGTCAGCGTTATAAAACTGCCCGTAAACCGCCTGAGTATTATCGCCCATTAAAATATCGTCAGGGTTAGAGCCTATCCATGTTACCAGATAATTATCGCCATTTGAAGCAACCATGGGACTACCGCCTGCAGCGCCGAATCCATCGGTAGATATACGAAAAATATCGTTTTCCCCTTCGCCGAGGAACTTCCCGTATATATAACGCGGTCCGATCAGGTTTGCGGATGTCCATACGGCAAAAGACGTATCGCCGTTTGAAGCTAAAGATGGACTCAGGTTACTGCTAAACAGATACGAACTGCTTCCGCTATCATTTACGTTAACCTTAAAATCAGGTGTTTCCGTGTAAGCTGTTGTTTCTGCGGCAATAGCTGATAGAATTATCATGCACGCTACCGATAAGCCGGTACACCCAAACAAGATACCGCTGTTTTTCATTTCTTTCCCCTTCACGATATGAATAATCTCGATTTAATATCCCTCTTTATAAGATTATACGTTATGAACCGTCATATGTCAAATTGTATTATTTATTTGCTGATTAAGTAATTATGCATTTATTTGACGAACCGGAATAAACGATGGGAACACAACTTAACAGGTTCTTTTATATTATGGAATAGCCGAAAAAGAAACTTATCGCGCGGAAAATTTTATTCAGGGATTTATTCGGGTTTGATTCCGCCGAATAAACAGAGCTCAAATATTTTCAGGTAACAGTCAACCTCAACAAACCCGATTTTTTTGAGCCAGGAACATTGTTTATCTACCGGTGCAAGAATATTGGCTTCCCTAACAGGCGCGCTGTAAAAATCTCCTGCGATTTCTTCGCGTTTTTTATCCACACCAGTGGAAATGTGGTAACTGTATAATGAATCGATAAAAAATTCGTCGAAAACGGTTTTCAGCCATGGAGTCGGTGATGAACAATGTTCGAGATTAAGAAAAAATCCGCCCGGCAAAAGAAGATCGAATATTTCCCTGTAAATTTCCTTTTTCCGCTTATCGGTCTGGTGATGTATCGAGAACCCGGATATTATCAGATCGAATTTGCCGAATTCCACGATTGATTTTGTCCAGCCGATTCCGCCGTAATCCTCAATGACAAAATGAAGTTTGTCGTTATCGGAAGACACATTTTTTTTTGCCGCATCTATCATTGTATCGGATATATCAAGGAAAACACAGGATGCCGATGGGTATTTTTCAAGCACAGATCTGCCGAGAATACCGTCACCACACCCGATATCGAGTATATTGTTTATTTGCCGGTTACGTTGTTTAAGCAAATAAAGTATAACCTTTATCTGATACTCTGCCAGAGGTATGGCGCTTCGTATCCCTTCGAGATACCGTTTTCCAAGATCTTCACGTTTCCAGAGTTTATCTTTGGATTCCATATTCTATCCTTAAAAACCGATTTTCCGAATATGATACTTTTTCATGATAAAAAAGTAACCAAAAAAAACACGGAACAATTTTTTATATCAGTATGGGTTCGATATTATCAAATATCCTTTTTTTGTTTTAAATATCTGATATAGATTGAGTTACTTTCGCCACATCACTTTTCTGTTCTGAGGTGGATTCAGCTACGTCATTTATAATGGCCGCCACATTTTCCACAGAATTGATCAGTTCAAGCATAACTCCGTTAACATCCTCAACAAGGACAACTCCGGCGCCGATTTTCTTATTCACGTCTTTTATAATATCGGTGATTTGTTTAGTCGCGCTGGATGATTGTTCCGCGAGATTCCGCACTTCATCGGCTACAACAGCGAATCCTTTGCCAAGTTCTCCCGCACGAGCCGCCTCAATAGCGGCATTGAGCGCAAGAAGGTTTGTCTGCGACGATATGCTTGTGATAAGATCGATTATGTTTCTTATTTTCTCCGCACTGGCGGATATATCTTTTATCGCCAGCACAGTTTCTTTGATCGCACTGTTGCTTTTGCCCGCCTTCTGGTTGACTTCAGACGCTATCTCGTTGGCTTTCGTGAGTTTATCGGACATATCCTTGATAGATGTTATCAGATTTTCCAGAGACGATTTGCTCCGGGTCAAATGTTCTCTTTTTTCATCAAGCATATCTTCACGGTTCCGTATTTCCTCTTTCATCTGGCGGTTGGTTGTGTCTACCTCACTGATGAGTTTTTCTTTTTCCAGCTCAAGGGAAACACGGCTGTCTCTCAGTTCCGATTCGATTAACCTCAGTTTTTCGTTATCCTTGAGAACAATTTTCTTCTGGTAATAATAACAGTTTTCCGGTTTGTTAAGTTTATTGTGAATAGCCACAGCCATTTTCTCGCACGTATTATAACCGCAACATGCACAATTGAGAAAATCCGATTCGTTTTCCTTGAGCATTTGTTCATAGACTTTCTCAAGTTCAGATTTGGATGGAATTTTTATATTGTTGTTTGATTTCAAATCGGCATAACTACGGTTATAGAGGTTGCTGTCATAATATTTGTCGATAGTTTTAACAAGACGTTTTCTCGCACGTTGTTTCGCGAACAACCCTTTTTCCTTATATTTTTCTTCCATCTGCTGACGCCGTTGTTCGATGAGCGACTCGATATATTCCTGGGATGCGTGCTGGTTAATTGTAGCGGTTCCGCCGTTGCATCCATGTTCGCAGTTGAGACAGTCGACAAGCAAAGTATTGATTTTTTGCGATTTTTCCATTGTTTCGGCTAACTTATCGAGATACTCGTAAATTACATGAGACCCCTCGATTTTTCTGGTTTTACTGCGAATACCAGGCACTTCCCGTTCGGCTGTCTCCAGCAACCCGCCGGGAGTTGAGAACAACACCGCCCTCTCCGCCGGAGGGTTATCGTAATCCACCGCAGGATAACTTGATAACGATATGTTTTTATCATTTATATATTTATCGATCGCTGACATTGTCACGTTATAATCGCCTATTCCTATTTCCTCAAATTCCCTTTTTTTCGCCGCGCAAGGCGATATAACCGCAAACCTGCATGATCCGTATTCCGAAGAATAGAATTTGCGCACCATTTTCATTGTGTGCGCCATCGGGCTGTCTTTCGGAGCAAGGTATTTTAATAGTTGCGGTTTGTATATCTGAATAAAAGATACTATCGCCGGACAGGGTTGAGCGATAACCAGTTTCGGATTATTCTGTTTCACATGATCCAGATACGACTTAACCGTAAGCTCCGCGCCGAAACTCACATCGAAACAGGCTTTAACCCCCAGCGATTTCAGCCAACCATTCAGATTCAGGTATTTTTCCGGGAAATTCGACGCCACAGCCGGCGCCACTATCGCCACAATGTTTTCTCTTCTCTTTAACGCATCCATAAAACTATCGAAATCATCTTTTATGAACCTGGCGTTATGTGTGCAGGCTTTAATACAGTTGCCGCATCCGATACACAAATCGGAATTCAGTTTTACATAATCGCCACTACCGTCGTTACAGTATTTGACAGGACAAACAGATATGCATTGATGACAGTTGGTACACTTTTGAGCTTCTACTTCAATAACTTTTGACAATTTCATAATATCATCCTTTATAAAATTTAATTAAGTTGATTAATATGGCCAATTCAATCGCGATAACAACAAATCATATAAATGATTATTTGTATTTTTGTTTACGATCTGTTGTAAAAAACGTCATTCTGCGGAATTGCTTAATGTGTATAATTCATCTAAGTAACATATAGAAAATCTACATGTTATTTAATTTCGGATAATATTAATTTGAACTGTTCAGGTAGGTATAAAGATTCGTATCGGAATTAACCAGACCGAGTTTACGCCTTATACTGTTTCGGTATGTCTCTATTGTACCGAAAGATATATTGAGCAACCCGGATATTTCCTTGGTCGACATCCCTGACTTTATCATATTACATACTTCTATTTCCCTGTGAGTTAAAGAAGGCGATAATTTAACACCGTAAGAAGACGTTATGTTCCTGATATTATCTTCCAGCACATCTATTATTTTTTGATCGGTTCCTTTTAATGGAAGCTTTTTTATTACTGGCAACAGTGATTTTGAGATATTCGCTTTAATATTCTCATGTAATCGTATTTTTTCTGTTTCGATTTCCTCTATTATATTGTTAAACACAATAGTTTTTTGTTCAAGGGCGATTTTGCTCTCTTTTAGCTGTGATTCTGTCTCTTTTAAGATAATTTCAGCTTTCTTATACCTTATTATTTCCTCTATGCGCGAAACAACTTCTTCTAAAATATCCTGGAACGGCCTCGCGAAAACAGATTGGGTTTTTTCGCTATAAAAAAACTCAATAGATAATGTCAAATTATCACCAATACATAATTTCTTTTTATATTTTATATCGTCCTCCAGAAATTTTGGTGATTCATAAATATGTTCATTTAATAACAATCTGGCATGAAAACAAGGGTAAACCGATGGCATAATATTCACTATATTGCCTGTTATTTGCGAAATTGAATTAAAATTATCAATATTTTTTGAAATGTCGGACAGAAAGTTCATATGTTTTATATGGGATTCAAGATGAAATTTCTTTGTTTCAAGTTTTAAATTCGTGTTTCTCAGTTTCTCGGAAAGATAATATACGACTATCGCTATAACATTAAACATTACTGTGCGGATGCAATCAATTATTAAATTCTCGGAATAAGGTAACAGGAAATGTGACAAAATAAGTAAAAAAGCGAAAATTAGCGATACGGCAATTCCTTTTTCGCGCCACCACAATACAGCCAGAATAATAGGGATATAAAAAACGTGAGTAAACAACATATCCGTTTTCAATACAGCGTGAAAATAATAAATCAAAAAACACGCTGTGATTATCAGTAAAACCATACTCACAACTTTTATTCGATCTCTCGTAATCAATAAATGCCTCGATTTTTTATTAAGGTTTTATAATTGATATACAGAATAACGACATATAATTATTTTTATTAAGCATATTATATACCATATATGTAGCTTATATGTCAACCTTAAAAGAAATTTAGCCATTTTTTATAAAACATAGAATGCTGAAATATGTAATCTGAAACCAAGGATCCGCCTGAATTATAATTTAGGATTGTCTGTGTTACATAAAAATAGAGATACCCGCGTAAGCAATATCATTCTCATCTGATTACCGCGAAAGAGTAAATCGGTAAATATATTTACACTGGTTTTTCTCAGAATATTATAGGCAAATATATTGCTTTAAAACCGCAAATTTAATATTTCCAGCAACCATCAATATATATCGTAAACTATTGGATAACGCTGGTTTCTGGCATACAGGAGCAGGTTATTCTTATTTACGGCGATTATAACGGGCCGGTATTTGTTGTCGTTAAACTCGAAATCTTTGGTAAAGAGAAGATTGCACTGAGCGTCGTATTTCCTTATACATTTCTCGATATAACCTGAGGATACATAAAAAGAGTCTGTTTGCCCGCTGTAACCGATGGATTCGCCCGTTAATTCCGTCTGTTGAAACTTGTTGCCGGCAAACACGGATATATTGCGTCCTGTTTTCAGGTTCAACGTTTTAAACAGATCCGCGATATACAGTTTTCCTTTCGCATACACTATTTGATAAGGGGATGTGAATTCGCCTTGAAACGATGAAACCACGCCGTTTTTATCAAGATAATGCGTGATTCCTGTCATATCTTCGCAAAAATACATTCCGCCGATATCGTCTTTGGCGAAAGAGAGTATCGGTTTGCCCGCGAAATATGGATACCGTTCTTCAAGCGTGCAGATCAGGCTGAAATCAGCAGAAAATATCTTCACGTTACGCATCACCTTTGACGCTGAAACAGACACCGCGCCTCCAACAAAAAAATCTCCGTTATATTTCTGAAAACAAAACATATTCCATGGATAATGCCGGCTAAGATCGAATCTATTTATAAAATTATAATCTTTATCTGTAATAATGACTTCTTTTTGTTTGCGGTCTGCTGAACTGGCAAGGAATAAAACAAAATCGGTTTCAACCATTGTATCCCGAAAAAACAAATCGGACAACGCGGATATTTTAGAGGTAACCGTTTCATTAGCGGAAAAAAAATATTTTTCTTTTACCTGATTTATCCTTAAACTTAAATTTTCTTTATTTTCGCTCATAATTCTCTATCTTTTATTAAAAAGGTTACTTTTCAATTTATATCTTTCGCGCATTCTATCAAAATTTGTTTTTTACAATCACATTATACTTTTATATTAATGATAAATTCATCATTTACTTATTTCCCGCCCTATATTGCCGGCAGTATTTTTTATATCCCTTGCAGTATCTTCCACAGCTTTCCCGATACTATTAATTCTTTCATGTATCTTTTCTTCAGTAGTTTTTTCTTTACATCCCGAGATAAAAATCATTGATAAAAATAGAAAATATAGATATTTCATTTATTTGCCTCATTGATTGGTCATACTATTTGGCTGACCGGTAGCTTCCAGTACGGAAAACCAGAACCCGCCTTCAGGATTTATCATTTTGCGTATATTTACAACTTTATCTAACGGTATATGGACAAACACCGTTTTTCTCCAACCGATCAACAACCCTGTTTTCCCCGCCATTCCGGCGTGTACCGCGTTTCGGGCAAGGCTGTTGCAGAATACCGAATCGCCCGCCGTAGCAGGTACGCTCCGAATAATATAACTCGGATCAAAATATTTCACGGAAACCTCGACGCCTTTATCTTTCATATACTTTTTTATTTCCGAATTGAGCAGGATCCCTATATCTCCATGGAGTTTGTTTCCTGATGAATCGTATTCGACATAATCTTTAAAATATTGCTGTCCGGCTCCTTCAGATACCACAATAACAGCATGATGGCGGGCCTCGAGCCGTTTTCTGAGCGTTTCAAGAAAACCGTTGTCTCCATACAAATCAAACGGCACTTCAGGTATAAGCACAAAATTGACCTCGTTTATGGCTACAGACGCGTAAGCGGCGATATATCCTGAATCCCTTCCCATAAGTTTTACCAGCCCCACACCATTATAAGCGCCCCTCGCCTCCATATGCGCGCAACGAATCGCCTCCGTTGCTTTGGTAACAGCAGTTTCAAACCCAAAACTTTTCTCAATAAGATGAATGTCATTATCAATAGTTTTAGGGATCCCCACAACGGCTATCTTTTTGCCCCGGCGGGTAATCTCTTTATAGATATCATAATTACCCCTCTGTGTTCCATCACCTCCGACAGAAAAAAGAATATCCACACCAAGCCTTTCCAGTTCGTCTACCATAACCGCCACATCCGGCGCGCCGCGCGATGAACCGAGAACGCTTCCGCCCAAATCGTGTATATAGTCGACATATGCCGGTGTAAGCTGTACCGGTTCGTGCCCTTTTGCGGGATTGAGCCCCGCAAATCCATATCGGATACCAAGGATATTTGTGATTTTGTAATGATAAAACAACTCAAATACAATCGATCTGATAACGTTGTTAAGCCCAGGGCATAATCCACCGCATGTTACTATGGCACAAGTACATTTTCCCGGATCAAAAAATATTTTTTCCCGGGGCCCCGCAATCTCGAGATCCTCATTAGTATATTGCGGATCAACACAATCATCCTGAGATGGGTCGTTGGCGGTAAATATATTAAATTTCACCCGGTCACTGTTGCGCACATAGTCGAATAATTTGTCTCCTTTTACCTTTGACAAATGTAATGGGGAATCGAAAAGAGGACTGCCCAAATCAGGTATGTCAAAAAATCCCATTTCTTTCTCCTTCAATATAATAATTTACACGATAATTATATAATAATTTGATCATGCCGATAGATATTTTATATTCGATGGCAAAGAACTTTCAAGATAAAAGATGTCACCAAGCAAATTTCAAAATATGTATTCGGCATAATATTTAGTTATTGACATTACATTTTATTTCAGTATAGTAATTAATTAAAAAACAGGAGATCCGAAAATAAAAGTATCTATAGTTACCCCCACATACAATCGTAGCTCATTATTGGAGAACCTGATCAAGTGTATCGCGGGTTCCAATTTGCCGCCGGAGATTGTCGAATACATTGTTGTTGATAATAAATGTACTGACAATACTGAACAAACTGTAATAAGTTATCAGAAATTGTTCACTAATATTGAGTTTATTTATGTCTGCGAAAAAAATCAGGGGTGCAATTACGCGCGAAATACCGGATTACACATCAGCAAAGGCGATTACATAATTTTTCTCGATGACGACGTTGTTTTTAATAAAGATTTTTTTATCAATTATATAAACGCTTTTCGCGCTTACCCTGATTATGAGATATTCGGCGGTAAAATAATATTGCCCAAACCTAATTTTGCGTTGCCACATTGGCTTGTTACCGAAGGGAAATACCTTCGCCCCATGATACTTATAAATCTGGACAAGGGGAGCGAAAACAAGATCCAGCCGCTTGATAATGATTATCCCGTATCGTTAAACATGGCTATAAAAAGATCGGCTTTTGAAAAATGCGGTTTTTTTAAAACCGATCTGGGATTGAGCGGAAAAAAACTTCTGCCGGGAGCGGATTACGAATTGTTTAAACGGTTTTCCAAACAGATACATTCATGGATTTATGTGGCTGACGCGTCGGTTGAACATTCAATGAAACAATGCCAGGCGCATAAATCGTATTTCCGCAGAAGACTCTTTGGTGTAGGCCGAGTAAGTTACAGGTTAAACAGTTTCGACGCGAAAAAGAAACTGTTCGGACTGCCCCTTTATGTTGTTGAATCCGCCTTGAAAAATATGGTGTTGTGGATAAAATACCTGATAAAAAACAAACCTGTCGAAAGTTTCTTCTATGAAACTGAAATGATTCAATATATCGGATGTATTTACGAACATTTTTACAGGCTAAAAAAAAATGATTTACCAGTGTGATAATCCAATGCCGGTTAATAATAATGCTGGTTACATTTATTTTAAAATTTATATTATGGTATAAAAATTTATGAATTCAAAAATTTATGGTATTTTGGAAAAACTAAAGAAACATTCTCCCTCTGAAATACCTGCGCTGATTTATAAAAACATGGTTTATAAATTATCTGATTTTAAATACCCTTTATATTTTCATTTGCCGTTTGGTTTCGCTCCAAAACCTAAATCGGTAAATATAAAACTGACCAACCGTTGTAATTTGAGTTGCCTTATGTGCGGGCAAACCAAACTGCGCAAATCACAGTGGCAGGACGAAGAGCTGAAACCTGCCCAGTGGGTTGATTTTATAAACAAAATAGCTCATTTAAAACCCTTCATATCTCTATGGGGAGGGGAACCTCTTATCTACGAAGGTGTAATAGATATTATAAACGCCGCGCACAAACACAACCTCAATATCGGAATAATAACCAACGGTACCATGATCGGACAACTATCCGGCGAACTGGCAAAATACGATAACATCAACCTCGGTTTGTCTTTAGACGGCCCGCCGGAGATACATGATAAAATCAGAAACAAAACAGGGGTTTTCGATAAACTCAAATCCGGATTCGACCTGCTCCAGCACGAACGCGCCAGATTAGGCAAACCGAAAATGAATGTGAGCCTTATTTTCTCTACGCTCACGCCGGAAAACCAGTACCATATACCTCAGCTTATAGAAACAGCGAGGTATTTTTCTCCCCGGCAAATGTTCATATCGTACCTGACATTCGTTTTTCCCGGAATGGATAAAGCCACCAACGCTCTTATGTCAAAAAAACTTAACACCCGGTTTCCCGGGCTGGAGGCGTTCGTGTCGGATACATCCAAATATGATTTGCCTCATATCGAAAAACTTACGGATATAATGAATGACGGCGGGTTTACGAAAGACTTTCATGTCCAGTTCAATCCGCAATTGTATGCGTCTGAAATAAAAAGATATTACACCGACCCGAAATTTACAATGGGTAGAAAAACATGTTTCCGTCCATGGTTTATCGCTGAAATTTTACCCGACGGGCAAATGAATTTCTGCCCGGATTATACCGGATACAGTTTCGGCGACGTAACAAAAGAGGATTTGCTCAAAATCTGGAACAGCTCTGAGGCGAGAAAATTCAGAATGCTTCTCAAAGATAAAAAGATGTTTCCGATGTGTTACCGGTGCTGTGGGTTGCTGACACATCAACCGAACTCAGTTTTAAGATAATAGCGGAGGTTTCTGTTTGAATACAGTAGAGTTTACCAGAAAATCGGGGTTATGCACCTCATGCAGCGCCTGCAGGGCAGTATGCCCGAAAAACTCTATATCAATGGTATTTGAAAACGGGCAGTTTGTTCCTGAAATCGATAAGAAAACCTGTGTTAATTGCGCGGTATGCCTCAATGTCTGCGCGGGACATGTTATTTTTCCTGAAAAACTACGGGCAAAAACACCGTCTGAAATTATTTTTGAGCAAAACAACTTTATTGAATCTTACAACACATATACGAAAAACGAGAATATCAGGAATAATTCCACCAGCGGCGGGATAATTACAACTTTATTGACTCAACTGCTGGAAAACAACGAGTGCGATTCGGTTTTTACCGTTAACTTTTCTAATTTCGACGGGAATCAGGTTTTTCTTGAAGAAACATCCTCAGTTGACGATGTACTACACACCGCCGGCTCAAAATATGTTCCCGTTTCGGCAGAAAAAGCGATTGAAGCTATTCGCAAAAATCCCGATAAAAAATACGCCATGGTAGTAACCCCATGCCTTCTGGAATCGGTAAAAAACGCGCTTAAATTTTATAATATTAACGATGACAACATACTATACCTTGGGTTATTCTGCCATAAAACACTCAATTTTAACGCGGTAAAATATTTTGAGTACAAATATCGGCAACCCGGTGAGAAACTGGATCATATCGATTACCGGACAAAAGAAAAGTTCGGATGGCCGGGATACACAAGGCTCAGGTTTTCTTCGGGTAGAGAAAAATTTGTCCATGAAAACGAGCGTATGTTATGCAAAACATTTTTTCAGCTCAAACGATGCCTGTATTGTCTTGATAAATTCAATTCCGGAGCGGATATATCTTTCGGCGACGGATATCTTGAAGGCGAACACGACAGTAAAGGGAAATCGAATATCATTATCCGCACAAAAAAAGGTAAACATATTTTCGATAAATACTCGGACATATTTTACCGTGAACATATTGATCTGGAAGAAATAAAAGTTCCGCAGAATTTTGTTGATGAGCGAAAGGAGCGGCTTCGGAACACCGTAATTTTCGCAGAAAAATCCGGTATTGAAATCCCGCAAAATCTCAAAGGTTTCGCCAATAATTCTTTTTTCGCACAAAGATTAGCCAAAAAGCTGAAATATATCTCGTGGGGTGAAAAAAAATCGTTCCTGAAAATCAGGTTGAAATCAATAATGATGAAATTATCGGAAAACAGCAGTATTGTCTGGCATACAGATACTTTTAAATTCGCGATTCTTTTTTTGACGGGCTTGATAGTCAAATTGAGGCAAAAAATACCGAAAGATCCCCATAGCGGAGAAAATATCATCATTGTCGGCGGTGAATTGTTTAACAAAGGCGCTCAGGCAATGTCGTTTACCACCATAGATACTATCCTGCGCAAATTTCCCGATAAGAAAATTTATTTTTTCTCAAAATTCGATTACGAACGCCCTGATTTTGAGAAGAACATGTACAATTTCGAAATACTGCCGTGGGATATCTCTTTGCAGGCAAGGATAATCGCCCCGTGGACAAAATTCGTTTTCAGGGAACGCCAATACGCCCATCTTGAACCACAAATAAGGAATGTGATTGATAACGCTTACTGTATTATAGATATAAGCGGATTCGGGTTATCATCTCAATTCGGCGATACGAAATCGTTCTTTTATATGATGAATATTGTAACGGCAAAAAATTCGGCTGTTCCTTATTATGTAATGCCGCAATCGATGGGGCCGTTCGACTATTCGCGCTCAAGAAAAATTTTTCTCACCATTCTTATTAAAATTTATCTCAAATACCCAAAAAAAATTTTTCTGCGGGAGAACGAGTCTATATCAGACGCATACTATTACACATCAGGCAATATTGTTAAATCGCCGGATATTGTGCTTTTAAACACAAACTATTTAGTTTTAAACATATATAAAACAATGCCTCAATTCAAGGGGATTATCGCTCCGGCTGATTCTGTCGCGGTTATCCCAAGTATGAGAATAACTTCTCAATCCGATCAGAATACCGTTTACGGTTTGTATAAAGATATAATATCGAATTTGCTTGAGGCAAAAAAGAAGGTATACCTTTTGCGCCATTCTTTTGAGGATCTCGTTATTTGCAGAAAACTGAAAAATCTTTTTTCAGATACACGTAAAGTAGTTTATCTGAACGAGGATTTCAATTGTATCGAGCTTGAAAAAATTATCTCCCAGTTCGATTTTATAATCGCCTCAAGGTATCATTCCATAATCCACGCGTATAAGAACGGTGTTCCATCGTATGTTATTGGCTGGGCAACAAAGTATCCGGAGTTGATGGAGATGTTCGGCCAGTCCGATTACTTTTTCGATATGCGCAAAAATCCTGACCGGAATAAAATGATCCAATCTCTTAATAAGATTATCAGCGATTTTTCTATCGAGAAGAAAAAAATTCTCACTGTGTTGACTACTCTCGAAAACAACCGGAATCCATTTGACAATATCTGGGAATACCAACCTCTTCAGGAAAAAGCGAAATCATTCGTTTGACCAGCGGATAGTTTTAATCTTTATTTATTGTTATTCAAGCAAAAGCAAGTTTATGCTGAATCATTTTTATGCTGGAATCGTCCATAGGTTTGGTGATGTATCCGCTACAGCCGTATTCGTTGAATAATTTGATATTTTCTTCCGTTTGGCATGCAGAAATTAAAAAAAAGGGTGTATTTTTAAATTCAATGTTTGATTTGAGTTTTTTCATGATTTCAATTCCATCAAATTTAGGCAATTTTACATCCATAAGCAAAATATATTTTATGTTTTCTTTTGAGAAATTATCTGAATTCATAAAAAAATTCAGCACTTCATTCCCATCGGAAAACCGAATTATATCATCATTGATCCCGGCTTTTCGCAACGCTATTGTTTCCAATATAAAATGGCTTTCGTCATCTTCCGCTAAAAGAATCACATTTTTTATTTCCATGATAAATCCTTAGAATCAGGAATCAGGTATAGATATAAAAAATTTACTGCCTTTTCCTTTTTCCGATTCAAGCCATATTTTTCCATTTAAACTATTGACAATACGTTTAATAATACTCAGCCCTATACCTTTTCCATCTGTTTCGTTCGGGTTTAACCTTTGAAAAAGCTCAAATATTTTTTTATGAAAATTTTTATCGATTCCTATTCCGTTGTCCTCAACACAATAGATGGATGAATCGCCGTCAACATGTCCATAAATTCTGATTTCCAATTTTCTTTTTGGATCACGGTATTTTATGCTATTCATTATCAGGTTGGTGAAAATCTGGTTGATTTTCTTTGAGTCGCTTTTGCAGGGAGGCAAATTATCAATACTTATGGATGTGTCGATCTCTTTAAGAAAAAACGACAGGTCATTAATTACATTCGACATGACTGAATTCATATCCAAACGCTCCATTGATATAGGCGATGAACCGATTCTCGATACTTCCAATATTGCCTCAATAAGTATTTCCATTTTTTGGATATTAACAAACACAAAATTTAGTGAATCAGAAATATTTTTATTCATTTCCATATATTTTTTGTTTTTATTCTCAATACCGGAGAACTCCGGACTCATATCAATTAATTTTTTGAATGATTCGTCAATGATTTTCGTAAATCCCAATATGCTGACTATCGGCGCTCGCAAATCATGCGAGGTAGCATAAACAATGCTTTGCATATCCTCATTTTTGTTTTCGAGTAATTTCAATGCGTTATGCAGTTTTTTTTCTGCTTGTTTGCGAATCGAAATATTATAAAAGAGAATCAATATGATACCGAGTTGAGCAATTATGCATATTATAGCTGTTGTGTGCCCCAATATATAATCTTGAGGATGGTTCAATATGATACTCCCTTTAGGCAACCTCTTAAAATTTACTTTCCATTTTTTTAGCGCGTTATAATCGAATATTATTTTATCGAACTTCTCGACCTCAGGGGGGATTTCATTTATATTTTTGCCCATAAGAACATCATACCCGATTTTAGCGGCAGGCTTGCCATGTTCAAATCCGCTTTTCATAAGCCCGCCTATTATTCCATATCCTACATGAAAATCCTGCAACCCATATACGGGAACGGACGATTTTGATGAAATCAGAGATACAACTTCGCGTTGTTCAAATATATGCCCTGATTTATCTTTGGCAAATACTAAAAAAAGTACAATGGTGTTTTCGGGCAAAGACGATACTTTTCTAAGTAAATCATCGATAGATATGTCATCCACTACTTTGAAAGTGACTTTGTTTCTGTAATTATCGATTATTTTATACAATTCGGCAGTACGAGCTTTTCCTGTTGTTGTGGAATCACTTATTACAAATATACTTTTTGTGCCGGGATGTAGGCTCAAAGCCATATCGACGGTTATCTTCAGATTTGAATCTTCGGAAAGAAGCGTGTAATTTGTCTGCCCCGATAATCGCGAAGAATCATATGAATTTATACCGCAGTATACTACAGGCGTATTGCCAAACAATTCGCTACGGTATTTGCACAGAAAACTCATCGCGTCATTGTCGCATGAAAAAATAATATCAAATTTACGTCCGGCATACTTGTTCTTATAAAGATTGAACAAATTTTCCATATGGATGTTATTAGAAATATTTTTTGCATCCATATACTCGTAACTGAACTCACAGCGGATATCGTTCTTTTTATCCCTTAAATAAGATATTATTCCGTCCATCAGGGTATCTGACCAGTAATAATCTTTATGATATGAATTAAGAATGAGAATTTGTTTTTCCTCTTGTCCAAAGATATCGTTTGAAAAAAAAGGAAAAACGATTAATGAAATAAATAATATATAAATTTTATGTTTTATTAAATACATATAGTTTCAATCCGATTTTATACCCGACATTCACTAATATTTATAAATATAACATTTTTTTATCTTTATTTGTAAACTATATTTTTATTTTTTTATCTCATTTCTGTATAAATTATTCATACATATGACATGATTATTTATCTTATTCAAACAAAAACTAAATAATTCAAATAAGCGCATAATATTTCTATAAAAATGATTTTTGAAGAAAACATAATATTTATTGTCCGTCCCAATAAACAAATCTAATAATCAGGTAAACTGAATCAACATGATTGAAGAAGATAAATCAAAAAAATATTGATTCCAGTAATGATGAATATAAATTGAAAACTTCAGGGTTCGCCGCGTTTAAAAACAAGGGTTTAAATTTTCTTGACTCTTATGGCTGATGAATCTAAAGTGTATTATTATGATTATCTAAAAAATTAAGATTTAATAGGGAAGGGCTTTTTTACAGTGATCATGGACAAACATAAATTTCAGTTTATATGTGTTATGCTTGGTGGTACTTTCGGCGGGTTAATTTCAGGTATAATTCTGCTTATGATCAACACGCAAAATTTTATCATCAAATCATGTATCATCGGCGCGACAATACCGTCTTTTATTTTTATGGCGTTTATACTGGCAAACATTATCTATAACAAACTAAACTCACGCTGACCCGTAATAGATATAATATTAATTTCTTATTTAATCTCCTGCTATTTCGAATACTCTTATTCTCTTTTTTATTAAAAAGATTACGGACTGTTACTCAACCAACCCATATATCCAAATAATATTTTATATGTAATAACGTTTTTTATTATTTATACGCATCTTTTGAATATTATACACATCATAGAAAAAAAATACAGTAAAACATTTTCTGAATTATCCGATTATATTTATGGACAATTATATTTGGAGAAAACATGATCCGTATAAAAATAGTGACTCTATTTCTGGCATTCGCTGTTATTTTTTCTGCGTTAGTTGCTGTAATCAACAGGTTTTACCTTATTCCGTGCCTTATTAAACTGGAACAGGTTGAGGCGAAACGGAATCTAATCCAGTTTAAAGACCTATTGAATCGAGAATTAACACATCTTGACGTATTGTGCCGTGACTGGGCAAGCTGGGACGATACTTATGAGTTTATACAGGATAAAAATAAAGATTATGCCGAATCAAATCTGATTAACAGTTCATTTTATTTAAATAAAATAGATATTGTCTTTTATTTTGATAACAATAGAAACATTGTTTGGAGCGGGCAATTCGGTTTATCCGCGAATGATCCGAAATATCTGACTGATAACTGGTATTCAGATTACGGGAATCTTATTTTTAATAATAATGATACCAGCAACTTAACAGGCATAATTGTTTCCGGCAAAAATATTATTTTCATAAGTTCACGTCCGATTTTAAAATCCGATGGAAGCGGGCCGATTCGTGGAACTATGGTGATGGGACGTGTACTAAACAAAAAATATAAGAACGTTTTAAAACAAATAACAAAAATTCCTTTCGAAATGTGGCTTGCCTGTGATAAATCAATTCCACCGGATGTTTTAGCCGCGAAAGAGAAAATAAGTCATAAAAACGATATATATATAGATAGTTCTGTTGATAAAATAATGAACATATTCACTTTTTTAAAAGATATAAACGGCGATAATAAAATAGTTCTGGAAGCACATTTTAAAAAGGAAATTGTTAGCAGGGCAACCGTTATTTTTAATGTCGTTCTGGTTATTTTGCTGATATGCCCGATTTTACTTTTTACAATTCTTTATCTCCTGATTAATAAGATTATAATAACGCGCCTGAGCGCAATTATTAACCATATCCGGACTATTAAACAATCGAATGATCTGACACTAAAAATGGAGAAGACTGAAAAAGATGAAATAGGTATACTATCAAATGAACTTGACATCCTGTTCGATCAGCTGAATATGCTTAATATGGCTAATGAGGAAATACAAAGACATCTTAACGAGAAAAACGAAATACTCAATCAGCTTAACATAACCGATGTATTGACAAATGTATATAATAAACGGCACCTCATCGAAGTCGCAAACATACAGTTCAATTGCGCCAGACGCCATAATTATCCGTTATCCTTATTGATTCTCGATATCGATAACTTTAAAAAAATTAACGACTATTTCGGGCATCAGGTAGGCGACACTGTCCTGAAAAGTATTGCTTTCCTGTTAAAAGAAACTATCCGCAAGGAAGATTATGTCGCCAGATTCGGCGGAGAAGAATTCGTTGTTCTTGCTCCGCTTACGGACCAGAATGGAATACATCAATTGGCAGAGAGATTGCGTATCGCTGTTGAACAGAATAAAGTAGAAATAGAAAAAGATGTTTTTGTCAGTGTTACAGCAAGTTTTGGAGTGGCAACTTATACAAACAACAATTACCATAACATCGATTCGTTACTGCGCGACGCTGATGACGCTTTACTCAAATCAAAACGCAACGGCAAAAACCAGGTTACCCATTTCTCCGATCAAAAAACACAAGCCGAATAAAATTGATGTTTGACATTATAATGTTACTTTTCAAATAACCTGACTTCACAGATTTTAATTTTATAAAATACTTTTTTCTTTTTGAAAAAAGAAACAAAAACTTTTTGTAAGGATGCTTCGCATCCTCTTTATGAAAAATTATTTTTTGCGCAGGCGGTCACGCACCAGATACGATACCGCCGCAAACGGCTCTATCGTACGCTTTAACACTCCCTGCAAATACGATATCGCCACACCATAATTCGTAATCGGTACACCCTGATTGCGCGCATAGAGAATACGGCTCAACATCGCGCGACGGTTAATCATGCACGAGCCGCAATGTATTACCAGCCTGTACTCGGATAAATTTGCGGGATAATCATGACCGGAATATTTCTCGAATATTATGTCTTTACCGGTATACTGCCTCACCCATCGGGGAATTTTCACCGATCCGATATCATCGGCTATCGCGTGATGCGAACACGCCTCGCCAATAAGCACCTTATCACCATCTTCCAGCGAATCGATAGCGAATACACCCTCAACCAGCGTCTTTAAATCACCTTTGTACCGCGCGAACAACATCGAAAACGTGGTAACAGGTATCGGCGAAGGCACATCAGCACAAACTTTCAGTACCGCCTGCGAATCGGTAACCACAATAACCGGCGGTTCCTTAAGGTTCTGAAGCGCATAATAGAGTTCACGTTCCTTAACAACCATCGCAGAGGCGTCACAATCAAGCACCTCCCGAATCACCTGAACCTGAGGCAGGATAAGCCGCCCTCTGGGCGCCTCAAGGTCTATCGGAATCACCATCACAGCCGTCTGGCCGGACGATATCAGATCGGATATCAATGTCGGCGGGTTGATCCAATCATCCGGAGCCTTGGCGATAATCAGGTTCTTCAGGTCGAATATGCCGTCACCGGATTTCGCGTTGCATAAAGCAAAATCAATTTTATTTTCCCTTAATTTATTAAGAAATGCATCCGCCGGCGCGGATAAATCTATTTTATTTATTACAAGAATATAAGGAATACTCTTTTTCGCGAGATCCGCGATTATTTCATTCTCGAAATTATCGAATTTGTCCGACTCAGATACAACTATGGCAAGGTCGGTACGGTCGAAAACCTTTTTTGTTTTCTCGATGCGCAGTTCGCCGAGCGCACCGGTATCGTCGATTCCAGCGGTATCGATGAATACCACAGGGCCGAGCGGCAAAAGCTCAAGCGGTTTTTCTACCGGATCAGTTGTGGTGCCGGGTATATCGGATACTATGGATACCTGCTGTTCGCAAAGAGCGTTAATAAGCGTGGATTTCCCCGCGTTTCTTCGCCCGAAAATCGCTATATGAAGCCTCAACCCTTTAGGTGTTGTCAACATTTCCGGCGTCTCCTGTCTCATCCGGGTTAAACCCGAGTTTATTAAAATTTTCCGGTGTCAGATACCGTTGTATTTCGTCTCGTGTCATAATATCGCGTTTCACAATAACATCAACAGGCGCTTCCCCTGTCTTCGCGCAGTGCGACGCAATATTCTGCACGGTTTCGTACCCTAATTTCGGCACAAGCCCTGTAAGCATACCGAAACTGTTTATAACATTGAGCCTGCAAACATCCTCGTTCGCCTGAATTGTCTGTATACATTTCTCATTAAATATTTTCGCGGTTTTTATAATTAAATTAAACGATTCCATCAGCGCATGGCACATAAGCGGCAAAAAAGCGTTCAGCTCAAGTTCACCCCGCGAGGCGGTTTCAGCGATAATAAAATCGTTGGCGAAAATTTTAACGGCGCATTGTTCAATCATCTCAGGAATTACAGGGTTCACTTTGCCCGGCATAATCGACGATCCCGCCTGCAATGGTTGCAGAACAATTTCACCCATACCGGTTTTCGGCCCGCAGGAAAGAATGCGCAAATCCGTGGCAATTTTGCGTATTGTCGCGGCGTATGCTTTCATAATCCCAGACACCTCCACAAACGCGTCGTGATTCTGTGTTGCGTCGATTAAATTTTCCGCACGGCTTAAATTCAATCCGGTAATATCGCGCAGTTTGTCCGCGACCATAAAAATATAGTCCCTCGGAGCGGATATTCCCGTACCGATCATTGTACCTCCGAGGTTAATCACCCTCAGGCGTTCCCTGCACTTAAATATGCGCCAGCGGTCTCTGCTGACTGCATCGGAATAGGCGGAAAACAGGCGTCCGAGAGTTGTCGGTACAGCGTCCTGCAGTTCGGTGCGAGATACTTTTATCACATGAGAAAACTCTTTTTCTTTCAGCTGAAGCTGATTCTGCAGTTCGGCTATGGCGTATTCCGCCTCATTTAGCAGAATCATCGCCGCCACTTTCATCGCCGTAGGGTATACATCGTTTGTAGACTGGTGCATATTGATATCGCGCAACGGATGAATGAACTCGTAATCGCCCTTTTGCCTGCCCGCTATTTCGAGCGCACGGTTGGCGATAACCTCGTTTACATTCATGTTGGTTGATGTACCCGCTCCACCCTGAAGTGCATCGGCGACAATATGTGAATCGAGTTTGTTTGCGATCAGATCATCTAATGCCTGAAAAATAAAACTACTTTTCGGTTCCCGGATATATCCGAGTTCAGAGTTTGCAAATAAACACGCTTTTTTAACCAATCCCATTGATTTTATAAAAACAGGGTCGAGCCTCAACCCGGAAACAGAGAAATTTTCCATCGCGCGAACCGTGTGTATACCGTATAGAGCGTCGGCGGGTACGTTGCGTTCTCCAATCAAATCTTTTTCCACCCGGTAATTCATATCAGTCAACTTTCTCAGATGTTTGAATTAATCTTAAGGCATGCCCGTAATCGGTGGCGATAGTTCTTCCCAACCCTTTTATCATCGCGCGGATACAATAGTTGCATTTGTTGCCTTCTTCGTCAATACATCTTTTATTTGGATATATGGAATAATTTTTCCGGTAATCGAGCGGGGTAAAATTCGGCATCACGACGTTCGCACCTGCCTGAAGGGCTTTTTCCCGCCCGTATGGATCTATTGACCCCGCGGCGGTTGTAGCGGGTATATGCGCCTTTGGGCATACGATCCGGGCAAGAGCGACCATTCGCAACGTCGCCTCGATTGTCCCACCGGTAAATTGGCCGAGCGGAGTATCGCCATGAGGTATAAACGGGCCGAGCCCGATCATATCCGGCTGAAATTTCTGCAGAAGAAGAATATCCTGCGCAAGATCATCTTCCGTCTGGTAAGGCAACCCTACCATCGAACCGATACCAACCTGAAAACCCGCTCCGAACAAATCTTTTATGCACTGGATGCGTTGCTCATATACCGAATCAGGATGAAGTTTGTTGTAAAGTTCAGGCGACGCGGTTTCGTGCCGGAGCAGATACCTATCCGCTCCGGCGAGTTTCAGGGCGATATACTCGTCTTTGGTTTTCTCGCCGATAGACAGGGTAATGGCTATATCCGCATCCCGTTTGATTCTTTTTATGATGTCGCACATCACATCTATATTATAAAAGTTATCTTCACCGGATTGAAGAACCACGGTTTTTATATTTTGCGATGCAATCGATTTGGCTATCTCCACAATATCGTCGGGCATAATGCGGTAGCGGATAACGTTTTTGTTATGTTTTCGAATCCCGCAGTAAGCACAACTCCGTTTGCAGTAATTGGAGAATTCCAGTAACCCGCGCAGGTGTACGGCATCACCGACATTATTTTTCCGGATCCTGTCAGCGCACATAAGAATTTTTCTTACGAAAGAATCGTCGGACGAACCCAGTATGAATATTATATCGGATTTTTCAAGCGCGATATTGTTATCTATTTTATTTACAATGGATTGAGCGATTGCCATTAGTTAAACAACCTCAAACGATAATATCTCTTTCCCCATCAACAATTTTCTGAAATTTTTCATGGACCGCCGGAATATTTATTGAGCCGAGCATCTTATTGATCAGTTCCATTCCTGCACTTTTTGTTTCCGGCGACGCGTAATCCATGAGATATTCCCCGAAAGTCAAAACGGCGTTCGGATCGCAGAATTTTTTTATCAGGCCCGGTTTGGCAAGTTCCATGAAATCCAACCCTGTTCGTCCGGCACGGTAACAGCTTGTACAGAAAGACGGTATATACCCGTGAGATACGACATCGCGGATAACCACATCCAGAGGCCTTGTATCCCCGAGCGAGAACTGTTCTGCCATAGCCGGTTCTTTATCTTCCGCCGATACATGATAACCGCCGGGATTGGTTTTGCTCCCCGCGCTTATTTGAGATATCCCCATATCAAACGCCTGCGCCCGAATAGCAGGGTTTTCTCTGGTACTTAATATCATACCTGTATACGGCACGCTGATTCTTAAAACCGCTATTATCTTTTTAAAATCTATATCCGATACCTGATACGGCGGATGCGAAGCCACATCCGATGAATCCGCAGGTTCAATGCGCGGTACTGATATTGTATGCGGGCCGAGCCCGAAATTTTTTTCCATATGAGCGATATGCATCCGCATGGCAATCACTTCAAACCGGTAATCATAAAGCCCGAACAGGATACCTATGCCGACATCGTCGATACCGGCCTGAAACGCGCGGTCCATGGCACGGAGCCTGTATTTGAAGTTCCGTTTGACCCCGCCTTTGTGCATATTCTTGTAGGTATCGTAATGATAAGTTTCCTGAAACAGCTGGTATGTGCCTATTTTCGCGTCTTTTATCCGTTTGAACTCGTCTATTTCCAGAGGAGCGATATTGACGTTTACCCGCCGTATATTTTTGCCCGGCCCGCGGTTTACGGAATATATCGTATCTATAGATTTTATCACATAATCAAGCCCTTCCGCAGGGTAACTTTCACCGGCTACAAGCAAAACCCTTTTATGTCCCTGATCGATAAGAGTAGTTATTTCCTGAGTAATTTCATCCTGATTGAGCACTTTGCGTTTAAGATGTTTATTGGTCGCGCGGAATGCGCAGTAAAGGCATTCGTTTGAACACAGGTTAGATATATATAACGGTGCGAACAGAACAAGGCGTTTACCGTAAATTTCCTCCTTGATTTTTTTCGCGGTACTAAATATTTCATCAAGCAGTTCAGTATCCTCAACCATAAGAAGTTTCGCGGTTTTCTCAATCGATACGCCTTTTAGTTCCATAGCCTCAGCAAGAATATCCCTTATTTCCTGCACGGAAACGTTTCTGCCCGATTCAATAATCGAGTTGATCCTGCTGTCGTCTATGATTTCGAGATCCCTGTCGTTTACATAATCATTCATATCACACCACCTGTGTTGAAATTGATTTTAAGCAGATAAAGCGGCCTTCTATTTAGTGTCAGGCCGCCTTATCTGATATTGGGTTTATTTAAAACCGGTTATGAGTACAATCAACGATTTTTGTAACTGGATATAATCACCGCCACGTCATCCGGCGTAACATTGCTGTAAACCTTTTCGCCGATCATTACCACAGGAGCAAGCCCGCAGGTACCGAGACACCTTGTTGATTTCAAAGTGAATAATCCATCTTCGGTTGTCTCGCCAAGTTTTATTTTAAGAGCGGTCTCAAAAGCGTTCAAAACCTGTTGCGCGCCTTTTACATAACACGCTGTACCAAGACAAATGTTAATCGCGTGTTTCCCTTCCGGTTTAAGTTTGAACATATGATAAAAAGTCGCCACACCATAAATTTTAGATGTAGGTATTTCAAGCCTTTCGGCTACTTCTTCCATCATGCTTTGCGGAAGGTATCCGAAAACTTCCTGAATTTTGTGAAGAACAGCTATAAGATAACTTTTGTATTCTTCTTTCTGCTTGCATTCATCAATATAATTTTCCAGTTCAGGAGTAAGTTTAAAATCAGTCATTGTGTTTACCCTCTTTATATAAAAAGTTTATATTCCTTTAGGAAATCTCTGTTTGTAATGTGTATGCAAAAGATGATGCGACACTTCGGATAACGGTTCTCCCAGAAATTCCTTGTAAAGTCTCTGTATGTATGGATTCTCATGAGATTTCCTCAGGACTTTGCCATGATCGATATCGTAGAGTGCTTTTGCTCTGGCTTTAAGCATCTCCTGATCAAGAGGTATTACATCTGTACCCGCGTAAGGCTGGCCGCCACCGCCGATACATCCGCCCGGACACCCCATGACCTCAATAAAGTGGTATGGAGACGTTCCGTTTTTCGCCTGGTCCATAAGTATTCTTGCATTCCCAAGACCATGAGCAACAGCAACTTTCACTTTTGTACCGTTAATATCTATTTCCGCTTCTTTTATTCCTTTCATACCTCTCACAGGAACAAAATCGATATCGACAAGAGTTTCATTGGTGATTATTTCGTAAGCTGTTCTTAAAGCGGCTTCCATAACTCCGCCTGTCGCGCCGAATATCGCGCCGGCGCCTGTTGAAAACCCTAAAACCGGATCGAAATCGGATTTTTCCAGGTTAACAAAATCTATACCCTGCGATTTTACCATCCAGACGAATTCCCGGGTAGTTACTACCGCATCAGTGTATGCCTTTCCGTTCTCATCAGCCATTTCCGGGCGTGCCGCCTCGAATTTTTTCGCTGTGCAACACATTACCGCAAGGTTGAATATCTTTTTCGGATCCAGATTTTTCTTTTTCGCATAAAATGTTTTTGTCAAAGCAGATACCATGCCCATCGGAGACTTGCAGGTTGACAGGTTATCGAGAAGTTCCGGGTAGAACTGTTCTATATATTTCATCCATGCCGCTGAACACGAAGTAAGCATCGGAAGTTTACCGCCTTGTGTAAACCTTTTTACGAATTCGTTTGCTTCTTCCATAATTGTCAGGTCTGCTCCGAACTGGGTATCGAATACTATATCGACACCGAGCCTGCGCAGAGCGGTTACTGTCTGGCCTTCCATATTGTGCCCCGGCTCCAGTCCAAACCCTTCGCCTACTGCCGCTCTAACTGACGGAGCGAACTGGGCGATTACCGTAACTTCGGGATTAGATATGGCATCCCAAACCTTTTTTGTCGATTCTTTTTCCAAAAATGCGGCTGTCGGGCAAACATTTATGCATTGTCCGCAGGTTACGCACACGGATTCGCTGAAGGGCAGGTCAAATGCCGGCATAACAACCGTATTGAACCCTCTGTGCGCCTGGCAAAGAGCTGTTACACCTTGTACTTCCTCGCAAACCCTGACGCATCTCTGGCATAAAATACATTTGTTCGGATCACGTATTACGGCAGGCGATGACAGGTCTTTTTCGTAATTTTTCCTTTCACCCTCGAAGTATCTGTTGCGCACACCCATAGCATACGCGAGCCTCTGGAGTTCGCAATTGCCGTCTCTATCACATGTCTGGCAATCTTTGGGATGATTATCGAGGATGAGTTCCACTATATCCCTGCGCGCCTGTCGGATAGATGGCGATGTCGTTGTTACTTCCATACCTTCAGCCACAGGTGTGGCGCATGAGGCAATAAAGTTTCTTGCTCCTTTAACTTCAACTATACAAACCCTGCATGCCCCTTCAATGCTCAAATAAGGATGGTAACAGAGTCTCGGCACTTTTATTCCGATAACTTCTGCGGCATGCATAATTGATGTGCCTTCAGGCACTTCTACATTTTTACCATCTATAATTAATTTCACCATTTTATTTTCAGTCATTTTATTCACCACTCTATGATTATTGTTTTTTTACAGCGTCAAATTTACAGGTATCAAAACATACACCGCATTTAATACATTGTTCCTGATCGATAACATGCAGTTTTTTCGGTGAACCTGATATACACTGAACCGGGCACCTTCTGGAACAGGCTGTGCAACCGACGCATTTTTCGGCGTCTATTTCATAGCGGATAAGTTTCCTGCAACTTTTGGCAGGGCATCTTTTATTGATAACATGCTCAATGTATTCATCCTTGAAATGCCGCATCGTGCTTAAAACCGGATTCGGCGCCGTCTGGCCTAATCCACAGAGTGAAGCGCGTTTAATCAGATTACCGAGCCGCTCAAGGTTGTTGAGGTCTTCCATAGTACCTTTGCCTTCGGTAATCTTTATGAGAATCTCAAGCATTCTCTTTGTACCTTCCCTGCAAGGAGTACATTTTCCGCAAGATTCATTCTGAGTGAACTCAAGGAAAAATTTGGCGATATCAACCATACAATCGCTTTCGTCAAGTACAATCATACCGCCCGATCCCATAATTGAACCGGCTTTATTAAGTGAATCGTAATCGACGATGGTATCGAGGTATTCTTCCGGCAGACATCCGCCTGAAGGGCCTCCGGTTTGCACGGCTTTGAATTTTTTGCCGCCGATAATACCGCCGCCGTTTTTGAAAATTATGTCTCTGAGCGTTGTTCCCATGGGAACTTCCACAAGCCCTGTCTGATTAACTTTACCGGCAAGGGCGAACACTTTTGTTCCTTTGGATCCTTCGGTTCCGATGCTGGCGAACCACTGCGGGCCATCAAGCATAACCACAGGTACGTTGGCTAATGTCTCAACATTGTTGATCATGGTCGGTTTATCCCACAATCCTTTTGTCGATGGATACGGCGGCCTCGGGCGAGGCATGCCTCTCTGCCCCTCAATAGAATGAATCAGCGCCGTCTCTTCACCGCAAACAAACGCTCCGGCACCAAGACGCAACTCGATATCGAAATCATACCCGGAACCTAAAATATTTTTTCCCAGGAACCCTGCTTGCCTTGCCAATTTTATGGCGTTCTCAAGCCTTTTTATCGCAAGTGGATACTCCGCGCGAATATAAACAAACCCGCGTTTGGCTTTTATAGCGTACCCGCCGATTATCATCCCCTCGATCACAGAAAACGGGTCGCCCTCAAGCATGCTTCTATCCATAAACGCGCCCGGATCACCTTCGTCGGCATTGCATATGATAAACTTTTCATCACCTTTTGCTTTTGCAGTATTTTGCCATTTAAGGCCGGTCGGGTAGCCGCCGCCGCCTCTTCCACGCAACCCCGACGCAAGAATCTTATCTATGATCGACTGCTGTGTCTCATTCTCCAAAGCTTTCGCCATAGCCTCAAACCCACGGTAATATAAATATTCCTCTATACTTTCCGGATCGATAATACCGCAGTTTTTCAAAGTCAGCCTCAACTGATGATTGAAATACTCCACATCGCCGTAATGGTCGAAGAAATGGTTAGCTATTTTATCTATATTGAATACGAGCCTGTCGATAATTTGTTTGTCGAGCACGTGTTTGTCTATAAGCTCATCAAGATCGGATTCTTTAAGGTTGCCGTAACAAACCCTTTCCGGGAAAACATAACATGCCGGAGCTATCGGTTTTTCCTGTTCCGCGCAAATTCCCAAACATACACCTTCGGCGACTTTTATCTGATCCTCAAGCCCCCGTTCAGCTACTTTTTTGCGGAATATATCTATCAGTTTCTCGGTTTGCGCCGCGCATGCCGTACCTTTCCCGCAGAAAATAAATTCATTGGCATAAAGACGATCTGTTTTTTTATCGAGAATATATTCCACCACCGGTCCGTTTGAACTTTGCACATGATTGGTGAAAATCTCAAAAGCTTTCTGGGTATTGACAGAACCATATTTTACCGGGATTTTGCCCGGCTTGAATATTCCCACGATAGGTTCACTGCTACAGTGCCCGGTACAACCGGTTTTATGCAGTAGAATATCGTTTCTCCCCGACGCTTTGATCATTTTTTCAAATTCACGATAAACATCTTCCGCTCCTGAGGCGTTCTCACAGGTAGCAGAACCTACCTGAATCCTGATGCGGTCGAAAAAACCGTTGCTTTTGAGCTTCTCGACACATTCATTCTTGATTCTGAAATAATTGTTCAAGATACCTTTTTCACTCACTTTAGCATTCACCTTATTTTAAAGTTTAATTCTGGTTATCCGTTTTAACCGACCTGCTGAAATAAGACAGCAGTTCAAGTTTGTCGGTAAAATCAACTGTCCTTACCATTATACCGCTTCCAGCCATAATATGACGCTGTGTAAAATTTAAAATAGACTTTATGCCTGTTTCCATAATCTTCTCAACCACAGCATCAACCGCATCATCGGGCACGGCAAGAATAGCGATCTTTATCCCTTCCTTTTCGACCACCTCCCTGATGTCGGAAATGGAATAACACACTCTCCCGTTAAAAGTTTTTCCAATTTTCTCCACGTCGTTATCAAAAATCGCCGAAACATAAAAACCTCTGGATAAAAACCCCTGATACCGCAAAAGAGCCCGCCCGAGATTACCTACACCGAACAACCCGATTTTGTTGTCCGTGGCAAGACCCAGAATCTCGCGCAAACTGTCGTAAAGCGCCTTCACATCATACCCTTTTTTACGTTTGCCAAACTTGCCGAAATACGATAAATCCTTCCTCACCTGTGTCGGATTTAATCCAAGCATATTGGCGAGTTCTTTGGATAACACTATATCCTTCCGGTCATCGATCAGAATTCGCAACTGCTTGCTGTATAAGCTCAACCTTTTTATTGTGGCATCCGGTATTTTTATGTTCATTGGCATAATATTTTATCACCCGATGATTTATTCGTTTTTTATTTTGTGATATTATTCACAATTTCTAATAAGTGAATATTATCACATATCTGCAAAAAGTCAATATATTTTATCAAATTGTTATTTTTTTCACTTATTAGACGGCATTATTGGATATCGAGTTAATTATTTTTTATCGGTGGTTATCATTAAACCTCGGTAAGACCGTTGTATGTAAAATTTATGGATTGAATCATATTCATGAGTTTCTGTTTTTGATCGGGGTTCTTGTAGGAGATCAGAAAACATATCGCGTAACCGTTTATCATTATTGTATGATAAATCTGATTTATTGTTTCATCCTTGATTTTTACTGCTGTGGCGAGAACACCGAATTCCCTTGAATCGATATACTGAGGGTGGATGTCTTCCACAATAGTTGTTGAAGGGTCATTTAAAAGGCTTGTTTTCAACTCTTCCAGACAATGGCTTCCGTTTTTTACATCCGGATTTGATCTTAAATCATCCCAGGTTATAATGATTGATGAATTGAAGTCTATTTTTGTGCCGAGCGGTTTTTCAATAACCATCAGTAAACTGCCGAAATCATGGGATGGTGTTATACCGGCTTGTCCGGCTCCCCATTCCATAAGTTTATTTGAGATATACTTATCGAGAACAGTCCATCCTTCGGGTATTTTCATGCTGAACTGGAAATAATCATTGATATATAATGAATTCTCTATCCGGATCTTCTCAAATTCTTTGTCCTCTTTAATAACCAGCCCGACACATCCGCATAACAGAAAAGCGATAACAAAACTCATCGCAAGACAAATATATTTTTTCATATCAACCCCTTTTGATGCACAATTTATACTGATTGAACACTGTTTTTTACATTGATTACAAAAAAATTTATAAATAAACAACAACAGCTTAATTTTTTGATCATATATAAATATAGATCTATTTTCGGCACAATACAACAAAGAATCTCTTTCTGATACGAAGTTTTATCCGATAATTTGAGAGTGCTGTAAATATCTTTGAATATCAGCTAATTACGAGTAAACACGAAAAGTTTTACTTAATCAAAAAAGCGCACACCGGAGTTTAGATTACACGGATAATCCGGAGTCTCGCAATGGCAGAATCGAAAATACTTTTTCAATAATCACACATTTTGGAATTGATTATTATTTTTGAATTGTCTAATAAATCTATCTGTCATTCTCGATTTCTTTTTATGTCATTAAATCAGTTATATATATTATAAAAATACAAGGTACGGGTGGTTTTCAACAAAAAAAGCGTCTTGATTTTATGGTTTTTTGCTGATATTATTATCAGATTACTTCTCAAAAAATTTTAGCAATGATTATTTTATTTACGATCGGGTCCTGTGCAGCAGACAAACCGTGAAACTCCGTCAGGACCGGAAGGTAGCAGCGGCAAGCGGTTATGGCTGTGTGCTCGGGTAACCCGATCTATAATATCACTCGAAACTATATCAGGACTTTTTATGGATACCGAAACCGTACAGCAGGATTTTCTCGTTATCGCCCGAAAATGGCGCCCTCAGTTTTTCGATGACGTTATCGGTCAGGAACATATTACAACCACACTGAAAAACGCCATCTTATTTAATCGAGTCGCACACGGTTACCTTTTCTGCGGATCACGTGGAGTCGGCAAGACAAGTACCGCCCGCATATTTGCGCGCGCGTTGAACTGCGTCAACGGCCCGACATTGACCCCTTGCGGACAATGCCCGGCTTGTATTGAAATCATTCAGGGCAACTGCCTTGACGTGATCGAAATCGACGGCGCCTCAAACAGGGGTATCGAGCAGATCAGGGAACTGCGCGAAAGCGTCAAGTTCGTGCCAAATTATACCAAATATAAAATATATATTGTCGATGAAGTACATATGCTTACCAAAGAAGCGTTTAACGCCCTGCTCAAAACTCTTGAGGAACCACCCGCCCATGCGATTTTCATTTTCGCCACAACCGAGCCGCATGAGGTTCCGCAGACAATCTTATCGCGATGCCAGGTATTTGAGTTTCACAGAATCAACTCAGCCCATATCGCCGCTCAACTTGGCAAAATCGCCCGATCCGAAGGTATTGAAACCGAACCCGGAGTGCTGGAAGCGGTTGCCAAAGCAGGCGACGGATCAATGCGCGATTCGCAATCCATGTTTGACCAGGTAATATCGTTTTGCGGTAATAAAATCACGTTCAACCAGTTATCAAATGTACTCGGATTATACGAACGCGACACCTTTTTCGATATTACCGATTTCGCATACAACGGAAATATCGCAGAAGGAATAAAAATTATCGGTTCGATCATATCGAGCGGAAAAAACCTGAACCATTTTATCGACGGGTTATTAAACCATTTCAGATACCTGCTAATGGTTAAAATACTGGAAGAAAAATCAGGTATACTCGATTGCCCGCAGGAGTTTCTGGACAAATACTCCCGCCAATCGGATCTGTATACCGCAGGCGAACTGGAATTCGCCGTAGAACTGATTTCGGAAACCGGAATCAAATTGAGGTATGCCTTATCGAGGCAGATTGTAATCGAACTGTTATTTTTGAAACTGAGCAGGCTGAAAACCCTGATGACTGTAGACCAGGCGCTATACAAACTCGAGGAACTCGACGCGATGTTTCGCAAATCAGGCATGAAAATACCACAAACACAGGTACCTTTACGCGCGAAATCAACTCCGCCTGTGAATATTGAGGATAAGACTGGACCCGTAAACAATCCTCCCCAACCAATCAAAACAGATAACAGCGAACCACCGGTAAATTCCGGTATGCCGGATGAACCGTTTTTGCTTGATTCAGATCCTCTACCTCAAACATTAACTCAACAGCAACCTCAACAGGTTTCAAACCCTGTAGCGGTAATTGAGTTTGAAGAGGAACCACAACAGGAGAAAACTTTTTTTCAACAATCACCTCCATCACCTGCAAACAACATGGATGAAACCAAACCGCAATCCGCATTAAGTTTAAATACTATCGAAAAATCATGGCATTCGTTTTGCAAATCCTGTGAGAATCAGTTATTGAGCCTTATTCTGGAAAATAACGCGAAACTTGAAGGGTTTGAGTCCGGACTATTATACATCGGCATAGATGAGTTCAATTTCAGTCTTTTCAGGGAGAGGGAACAGGAAATATCCTCTTTTCTGAGAAAATATTTCGGTGAGAATATTAATGCGAAATTCAAATTAGCGAACAATAACGCGAAACCCAAACCTGTTTTTGAAGAAAAACAAGAAGATACCTCGGATATGCCTCAAACCAAACCTGCAGGCACGACCCGCCGGGAAGACCAGATCCTGAACGACCCCGCGATTCAGAAACTTGTGGACGCGTTTGACGCCAAGATAATAACCGTAAGGAGGAAACAATAATGTCAGGCATAGGCAAAATGATCAAACAGGCAAAAAAAATGCACGATGAAATGACAAAAGTGCAGGAAGAAGTCGCCAAACAGGAAACTGAAATTACCGCCGGAGGCGGCATGGTAACAGTTCGTGTAACAGGCAACCAGCATATAATTAAACTTAAAATTGACCCGAAAGTTGTTGACCCGGATGATGTTGAGATGCTCGAAGACCTCATTACCGCGGCGGTTAACCAGGCTATAGAACAATCACAGAAAATGATGCAGGATCAGATGGAGAAAATCACCGGTGGTTTAAAAATACCGGGACTCGGTTTTTAATAGATGCGACAGTATCCCCAATCCATAGAACAAGTTATAAAATGGTTTTCCAAGCTGCCCGGAGTGGGTTATAAAAGCGCAGAACGCATGGCACTGAAACTGATAGATATGCCTGAACGGGAAGTGGATCAGTTCGCCCAATCAATGATAGAGATGAAACAGAAAATCCGCGCCTGCCAACAGTGTAACGGTATATCCGATACCCAACTTTGCGAAGTATGTGCCGACCCGATGCGTGACAAGACTATTGTCTGCGTTGTGGAACAATCCAAAGACATGATTGCGATAGAACGAGGCGGCGGATACCGCGGAGTTTATTTTGTGCTCGGCGGAAAACTGTCACCGATAAATGGAGTCGGGCCCGATGAACTTGCTTTCGATAAACTCATCGAGTATGTTACATCCGCCAAAGTCGTCGAGGCGATTCTCGCTACCGGCTCGGACGTTGAGGGCGAAGCAACAGCCATATACGCAGGGCGGATCCTGCGCGCCCATGTAAATAAAGTATCTCGCATAGCTTATGGCGTACCCGTAGGAAGCAGTCTCGATTTCGCTGATGAGATGACACTTATGAAAGCCATCGACGGCCGGCGCGAATATTAGGTTCCATAAGGCTTATTTCTATTTGAAATAAGAAAAAACCTTTTATTTATATAAATTAAAATCTGTTATTGGCAACCGGCGATTTGATTTTCGCGGTTATCGTTTCATTGCGTATTCGTAGTTTCTGTTGAAGTAGCCCGCAAGGTCTTTTTTGATGGCGTCCTGTACGATGGATTTGCTCAAAAGCAGGTTTTTTTTCTTTTTCGCAGCGATAGAATGAATCACCTGCCTGATTTCACTGCTGGATAAATCCGGATACCTTCCTTTGAGAAGCGATATCATACCTGCGAGCCGTGCGGTAGATACCGATGTCCCTTTTTCGCGAAACCAGGTACCGTCGGCCGATACTTCGCCGGTATCCCTGGCGAAATCCGCTTTATCTCCCCAGAAATTCAGAGCGCCGACGGCAATCACGTTACCCATATTCGCCGGGAACCCTCTGCCACCGTTATAAGAACTTGAGTTATAAACATAGTTGTCCGATCCGATAACAAATCCCCATGAACTGTTGACGTTGCCAACCGCCGCAACCACGGTTACATTGTTGGCAGCCAACCTGTTGATCTCGTTACGGACCTCATAATCTTCTGATATCGTAAAAGAGAGGCTTACTATCTCTATATCGTTTTCCCTGCACCATTTGAGGCCTCTGCTGATCAGGTGGCCGTCGAAATCGCCTTTTGTTTCGGATACTTTAACCATATGAAGGTCTACATTCGGATTTGTTTCCAGTATGATTTTGGTCATCAGTGTCCCGTGGCCCGCATGATCCTCAAACGGTGATGAACCGGTGAAACTTACTCCCTGGACAGAATCGATGTTGCATCCAGTATCGAGCAGAGCCACTTTAGGTGTGTATTTTCGTATCGTTGCCCATGACCAGTTTCCCGACAGGAGAACAAAATTAAAAACGAGATTCAATAATACTAATATAATCGCGAACAGTTTACTTTTCATGTTATTTTTTTCGGAATTATAAGTAAAAACCTTAATAGATATTTTGCGTCCTATACCGTTTTTTTAAGCACAAATTCGACTTACTAAACATGCTTTTGTAATGATTTTTTCGCGTAAACTGCTTATGCGGGTTTGTGTAACTGGTTCATCATTAAAATCCGGTTTTCACATAATTATCCGCGTAATAATATAATACGGCAATAAACCATTATACTTGAGTTTGTTTGTATAGAAAAACGATTTCAGTAAACCAGAAAAATTTTTTCTTTTTACTGTAAAACACAAGATTTATGGTTCGGCTTAAAAAATCATGACCGCGAAAATTACGAAAATACCGTCACCCGGCACAAATAGATAGAATTTCCATAACTTCTTTTCTGCCGATATTCTGGTGTTCGCCGAGTATCATGCCTCTATCGTCGAGCCTGTCGGCGATTTCGGCAAAATTTTCGGGTACAATGTTGTATTCTTTCAGTGTTGTTGCCACACCAAGCGATTTGAAGAACTCGATTGTTTTATTTATGGCGGATTCGATTTTCTCGTCATCGTAACCGGATTCAATTCGCCAAACTCGGGATGCGTATTTGAGCAGTTTGGACCGTTTATTATCCCATTGATGGCGCCATACAGCCGGGGCTAAAACCGCCAGCGACTGCCCGTGATCTATACCGAACATGGCTGTCAGTTCATGGCCGATCATGTGGGTTGCCCAATCCTGAGGTACACCGCATCCGATGATTCCGTTGAGCGCTTGAGTTGCACACCACATAAAATTCGCTCTGTAATCGTAATCGGTAGGGTAAGTTAGTGTTAATGGGCCTATCTCGATGAGTGTTTTCAATATAGATTCCGCCTGCCTGTCCTGCAGGATGGCGTTTACGTCGTAAGTTAAGTATTGTTCGGTTGTATGAACAAACGCATCGACGATTCCGTTGCTAACCTGCCTGTGCGGAAGAGAAAAAGTTGATTCCGGATCAAGAATAGAAAATTTAGGGAACACATGCGGGCTTGAAAAATGGAGTTTTTGTATTCTTGATGATCTCGATACCACCGCGAACGAGTTCATTTCCGAGCCTGTGGCGGGCAGAGTCAACACGCTTGCCAGAGGTATGGCGCGGTTAACCTCAGCGCCCTGTGCGCAGATATCCCACGGGTCGTCGCCATCGTAACAGATAGCCGCCGCGATAAACTTTGTTCCGTCGAGTACCGAACCTCCACCTACGGCCAGCAGGAAATCTATATTTTCCGAACGTGCCAGTTCAACCGCTTTCATCAGCGTATCGTATTCGGGGTTGGGCTGGATACCACCAAACTCAAATACAGTATAATCCGCGAGAGCCGATTTCACCTGATCGTATACACCGTTTCGCATAATTGATCCGCCACCATATGTTATGAGCACTTTTGAACCGGCCGGAACAAGGTTTTTCAGTTCAGATATGGTTCCTTTGCCAAACACAATTTTTACCGGGTTATAATATTGGAAATTGAACATTTAAACCTCCTTATGACTACATATCGGGTTAATACTTTTTGTCAATTCCTACATTATAATATTTAACGCGGTTTATTACCAATACCAAAATAAGGTTTCGGCATAACAAATATTGATTCATATCATTGCTGTGAAGTCGGCAAATGAGATATTATTTTTTTTTCATAATGTTATTATCGTATTTAAATACAACAAGCCGTAATTCCTGCTTTTGCTGGAATTACGGCTTGAGTTACAGGATGTGAAGCATCCATAGAAAAAGTTTTTTGACGCCGTGTCAATACTCGATTCAAAGAATTATTTTTTTAGCCTGCGCCATAACCCAAGAACGCTTAAACAAATAAGCGACAATGTAGCCGGTTCAGGAACATTAGACGTATAGTATACCGGCGCATTGCCATGTATGTTGTCGTCAATGTAAGTACCGTATTCAACTAAAAAATATCGAGGAGTGCCGCCATACATGCTATCATCGTCCCAATATCCATCGTGATAGTAATAAAGAACGTCCTGACCAGCATAATTATCCGCAGAAACTCTATCAAAACTGAAAGCTTCGCCTGTTACCCAGCAGTATCCTCCATTCGGTTCATGGCTTCCCGCAGGCTGATACCCGCCTATATAGTAATCTCCCACACCGAAATTAGATCGTATCCAGATATCTTCAGCTTCACTTGTTATTGTGGCAAGATACCCGCACGTTCCATTATAAGTTAACCCTTGTGCGATTGAACGTGCGTTTGCCCACTCTGTTGCAGTATAAATATATTCGTAATAATGATTGTTTGTTGCCCATTTAACCGGTACGGAAAAAGCAGGTAGATTGTAAAATAACGCGCCAGCTAATACAATGTTTACAACAATAGACTTTAATTTCATAATTCTCTCCCTTTTAAAATGTTATAAAATAATGTGAAATTTATCGTGTTATAATCAATATAAACCATAAATATCTCTTTTGCAATATACGCCCGAAATATTTACGCAATATGCATAACTAAAAAAATTTCTCAAAGTTATAATATTATTGTGATTCTGATAACACACGAGTAAAACAATTATTTGATTCTTTCCAAAATCAGCGGTTTCGGATATTATTATTAGCAAAATATTAAATAATTAAAATCCTTTATCGTGTGGAGTAAAATCATGGATTCCCAACCGGATATTATGGCAATCGCCAATAGTTATCAGCAACAGGCTTACAAGGTAATCGAGGATACCGCCGTTATCGACGCGTGGAAATCTGTCGGCGCGCAAATCAATCTTGTCGGTTCAGTTAAAATGGGGTTGCTGATAAAAAAACGCGATATTGATTTTCATATATACACAAATCCATTTTCACTCAAAGATAGTTTCGCGGCAATTGCCAGATTAGCTGAAAACAAACGAATAAAAGATATCTGCTACACAAATCTGCTTGAGACCGACGAAAAGTGTATCGAGTGGCATGCATGGTATATTGACGACCAATCTAATCAATGGCAGATCGACATGATCCATATTCTCACACAATCGCAGTATGCCGGCAAATTCGAGGCGGTAGCGGATCAGATCATGTCAATGTTAACCGATGAGACAAGAAAAACCATTCTTGAGATAAAAAATTCCATACCTGAAGGTGAAAGAATTAAGGGTATAGAAATTTATAAAGCTGTGCTCAAATACGGGATACGCGATTATAACGGCATGATCAAATGGAGAGAAGCCAACCCGAATCCCGGAATTGTGGATTTTGATATCTGATAATAAGGTTTATTTATTTTTGAATAAAAAGAAAAGTTTTTTGCCTTTGTTTTTGAAATTTCTAATGTCTATTTTATCAAAGAATATAATATCAGGCAAAAAAGTTGAGGTACAAAATTACAATAAGATAAAGAGGTAAAATGAGAATAGCTGTTTTTATATTTTTCCTGATTTTCGCGACCCGCAGTTTCGCGCACTCACATGTTAAAGTTGATGAAATTCACGGGAATAAAGTGTTTTCCGGAACGTACAGAACCGTAAATATAACTTCAGGGGAACCCATGCCGGATATATACGAGGATGTTTACCGCAACGATACAAATTATATCATGACACGATACAAAAAAACCGGTAGTGAAGAGAAATTCCTGTTGTGTAAATTCGATGCCGTTACCGATGAACTTGTATACGCGAAAGTGGAACGCAAAAAAAACTCAAAAACGTTTCAGACCGTGGAATTCAATACTGACGAAAATAAAGTAAAACTAATTACCTCCGGCGAATCGAGCGGTATTCTTGAACTGAAAAAGAAAAAAGGGTTTTCATATACCGTTCCCGACGCGATACATGTAAGTTTAAGCCGGTGGATCCTTAAAAAGGATGAGAGCAAAAACCTGTATATAATCGACTGGAGCGGAAAACATCACGGGTTCCAGCTAAAATCAAAAGGAATTCGCGAAGACGAATCCGGCACAAGATACAGCGAGGTGGTTTTACTTGCTGTGTTGCCGGAAAATATATTGCGTCTGCTCGGATGGTATAACTCCTTTTTTATATCGGAAGAAAATCCCCGTTGCCAGCTTATGTTTCACGGCAAACAAGGCCCGTTCGCTCCTGAAGTAAAAATCTGGCTTGAAGGAAAATGGGACCCGCATATAGAAAAATAAATCTCACACAGCGGTATCTTATTGCCGAATAAATAGTATCATGGAGACCATATGAGACATAACTTTCTTTCATTTGCCGCGATTCTTTTCTTTTTCGCAAGCATCACTTCAGCGCAAAATAAAACAATTGCCCGCCAGACCGAACTATTTGAAATAAACCATCCGCTATGGATTACAGACTCAATTAAGGTAAGCCCCGATAAAACACGAATCGCTTACACCGTTACCGACGGCAACAAAATGTTTGTTGTTGAAAACGGAAAAGAACACAAGAAATACGATTTTGTCGACTACCGCTCATTGAAGTATTCTCCGGATAACACAAAATTAATATATGTGGCTTCCATAAAAAACAAATTTTTCGTGGTCGAAAACTCAACCGAACATAAATATTACGATAAAATCATAGAGGGAACCCCGGTTATCAGCTCAAAAGGCCACACGGTCGCCTATGGCGCCATAGACGGAACCGACAGGATAATTGTGATAAACAGCAAAGAAGTGTCCAAACATACCGGAATGGGGAAATATACGCTTCAGTTAAGTGAAAATGGCGATAAATTCGCCTATGTCGCCGTATCGGGCGATAAAATCGGTGTGTTTGTAAACGGCAAACTCGTATCGGCACATTATGCCATCGGCAACCGCAACCTTGTATTGACACGCGACGGGAAAAACCTTGCGTTTATTGCTATAGATAACGGCAAATCATATGTTGTCGCCAACGGAAAACACGGCAAAAAATATGACGCCATAGGTGATGGCACATTACAGTTCTCATCAGACGCAAAACATTTTGTATACCTTGCCTGTGAGAAAGACAAGTTCCGATTCGTCAGAGATTTTAGCGAAGAAAAGGTTTACCCTGAAATTTTCGCGCATACTCTCATATTCAGCCCCGATGGAAAACATATCGCCTATAAAATAAAAAATGGGGATAAAAAAACCGTAGTCGTGGATAATATCGAACATAAATATTATGACGACATAATAAACCGCACAATCACCTTCAGTTCAGACAGCAAAAGATTAGCGTTTGCCGCCGTAAATAACTCGAAAGAATTCGTCGTCTGTGACGCCAGAGAAATGAGAACGTTCGATAAAATCGGCAAAATAAATATACTCTTCTCTCCGGATAACAAAAAACTGTTATATGCCGCCAGAAAAAACGATAACTGGAACCTGATTGTCAACGAATCTCCTTACGCAAATGTGAAATGTCATGGAATACTTTACGGTTCGATAAAGTTCTCGCCTGATATGAGGCATCTGGTTTATTTCGCGCGATTCAGAAATAAATACTTCAGGGTTGTCGACGGTAAACCCGATATGGAAATGTACGATGCCATCCTGACTCCCGCGGAATTTGTCGCGAATGATAAAATTGAGTTTATCGCGATGAAAAATAATGCCGTATATAGAGTATCGGTTGATTACGATTAATTTGCTTCATCAAAACGGTGTAGCGATCTCAAAACCAATTTTTAACACATCAACTGGGTGTTGATAAAAGCGAATTGATTGTCCGGCTCAATTCCTGTATGCTGTAGGGTTTTGCCGCGACGGCTGTGAACCCGTATTTTTTGAATTCCGCCATTACAGGGTTATTGGAATACCCGGATGATACAATAGCTCTTACATCAGGATCATGACGGATAAGTTCCGCAATAGTCTCGACACCACCTTTTGAACCGGGTATGACGAGATCCATGATCACAATATCATAATCCGAACCGCTGGATTTCGCCTCGAGATATTTTTTTATGGTTTCGTCGCCATCGGATGCTGTATCGATCTGGTATCCGAGATGAGACAGCATATGCACGAGAGTTTCGCGTATCATTTCGTCGTCATCCATTATAAGTATTTTGCCTTTGCCGTGTATAACCGAATCATTATCTTTTTTGTCTTTTATAACTGTTTTTTCTGATGCCGGCAGATAAATTGTGAATACAGTGCCCTGGCCTGCGGTTGATTCGGCGGTAATATGGCCGGAATGTTTCTTTATTATGGAATACGATGTGGCGAGCCCAAGCCCGGACCCGGTTTCTTTTGTGGAAAAATACGGGTCAAATATTTTCTCAAGGTTTTTTTGAGATATGCCGCAACCGTTATCCCTGATTGAGATTTGAACATAATTTCCTTCTCCGATAGGCAAAATGGATTTCGCGCCGATAGGGATGTTTGAGCATTTGACGGACAAAAACCCTCCTTTGGGCATTGCCTGTTGCGCGTTAATGACAATATTGTTGATTACCCGGCTGATTTGTGATTCGTCAACCTCAACTGGCCACAGGGTTTCGGGAATATCGATTTCATATTTCACATTTGATCCGCTCAACACGAAAATCACGGTATCTCTTATAAGGTTTTTTAATGTAGTGGTTTTTTTTATCGGCGCACCGCCTCTTGAGAAAGTAAGAAGTTGCTGAGCGAGTTCTTTCGCTCTCTGCGAGGCGATTTCGGCATTTGTGATTACCTTATGCGCTTTTGTTTTTTCATCGAGATTCATAAGCGCCAGCGTGATGTTCCCGATGATTGTGGTAAGGATATTATTAAAATCATGAGCGATACCGCCGGCAAGTATTCCTATGGATTCAAGTTTGCGTGAATTAAGCAGTTCATCTTCCATTTTTTTATGGTCGGTGATATCTATTGCGATCTGGTATTTTACTGTTTTGCCGTTAGGCCATCGAATCGCCTGATCCACAATCCTATAGAACCTCTTTACGACAGTATTGAAGACCTCATTTGAATAAGGATTATTGGGATCTTCAATAATATTTTTGATTGTGCATGGCTTGCATGGTTCAGTCAACCCGCGGGCGATTTCGTAACATTTTTTCCCCGAAGTGTCGCCGAACATTTTTATAAAAGCGGCGTTTACATATAAAAACTCATAAGTTTCCGGGTCGACAATATTTATAATGTCTCTTGTGTTGTCGAAAATAGACAGAAGTTGTTTGTGCTCATATTCAAGCGCCTGCTCGGTTTTGAGGCGTTCCGTTATTTCTTTGCGCAATATAATGTTGGTTTTATTCAGCTGTTCTGTCCGTTTATTTACAAGCTGTTCCAGATTCGCCTTAAGTTTTTTCAGTCTGTTTTTTGCTTTGTTTATTTGTATATTATCTTCTTTTAAAAGTTTTTGCAGGTAATGATGGCAATTCTCCGGACGGTTAAGTTTGTTATAAATAGCCGTCGCCATATCCGCACAAGTGTTGTATCCGCATGAGGCGCAATTAAATATATCTTCAGGCCCGCATTTTTTCATCGACTCGAAAATGGACTTTTTCGTTTGCTCATCGGGGATTATGATGCTGTTTTTACAACTCTGGTCATCAAATTTATGGTTATATAAACCCGGTTGCCAGAACAAATTTATCCGGTTCATTATCATTTTTTCGGATTCGGGGCGCTTTGACCTGTTAATTTTTGATTCAAGAATAAACTCCATCTGATCGGTACAAAGATGGTTTGGGCGCGACGCCGTCCCGTTGTTGCATCCGCCCGCGCAATTAAAACAATCTACGATATAACAATCGAATAATGAGTTATCGTTATATATTTTCGCATCAAAATTCTTTAGAAACCGGTAAAGATTATCCTGTCCATCAATAACCCTGGTTCGTATCCTCAGGTTTCCTGAATACGCACCAAGCATTCTCTCCATCATCCCGGGAGTGGAAAAACCGCTCCCAACAAACCCTTGCGGCCCGTAAAAAGATAACATGGGGTAATCTTTAAGCCGAATATTATTTTCTTTAAAATATTTATCCAGAGATGAGAAAGTTATGTTATAATCACCTATACCGTAACCGATTAGTTCATTTTTTTTCGCAACGCAGGGTGAAAGGAACGCGAATTTATGTTTTTTATATTCGGGGAAATAATTGCGGGCTAATTTCATCGTATGGCCTACAGGGCTAAGTATTGGCGCGAGATACTCAATCAGATCGGGACGGTATATCTGGATATAGTTTACTGCTGTCGGGCATGATGAGTTTATAAGCAATCTGCTTTTATTATTGGAAATAAAGTCGATTGTTGATTTTATACACAATTCCGCTCCGAAACTCACATCAAAAACAGATTCTACACCCATAAATTTAAGAAAACCTATCAGGTTCATATATTCGTCAGGGAAATTTGACACTATTGAAGGAGCTGTGAAAACAACGATTTTTTTCCCTTTTCTTAAATCCATAATAAACCGTTGCAAATCATCAGCTATATAACGCGCTTCATGGGTACAGGCATTAACACAGTTGCCGCATCCGATGCACATATCGGGATTGTAATTTATATGCCCGCTTGACCCGTCGTTACAATATTTTACCGGGCAAACAGATATACACACATGGCAATTACAGCATTTTGACTTGTCAATATCTATAAATTTATGTTTTCTCATTTCGTTCTCTTTATGGATATATTATATATCGTGAATAATTGATTCTAATTGAATATTATTTTATAAAATAAACATTTGATAAACGGAGAACTAATTTATCTAATGGCTGTTAATGTGAAAGATATATAATAAATTAAATATAAACAAGATATGAATATTTAAAGACAACCATTTGCCGGAATTGAGCCTTATCAGGCTGTATTTGATCTGTATTTTCAGGTATGTATTGATATTCTGACATTATTAAAGGAGACTAATATTATGGCAAAAATAGCTTTAGTAACCGGAGCCAACAGGGGTATAGGATTAGAGGTTTGCCGTCAACTGGCAAAAGCAGATGCGCAGGTAATTTTAACTGCCCGCGATGAGTTCAAAGGAAAAGAAGCCGTAAAAAAGCTCACGGCGGACGGATTGGATGCCACTTTTTACCAGCTTGACGTAACGGATGAGGAAAACATCCGCAATTTGCGCAATTTCGTGATGGAAAAATTCGACCGGCTGGATATTCTGGTAAACAATGCGGGTATTCTGCTGGATGAGGGTATCCGTGGATTGGATGTGCCTATGGATACTGTCCGCAAAACATTCGAGGTTAATGTATTAGGGCTTATGAGTATGTGCCAGGCGTTCATACCTTTAATGCGGAAAAACAATTACGGCAGGATAGTGAATTTCTCGTCAATTCTCGGGCAACTTGATTCCATGGAAGGCGGGTATCCGTCTTACAGAATGTCCAAAACAGCGGTAAACGCCGTAACCCGAATACTCGCCGATGAGGTAGCCGGCTCAAATATCCTGATCAATTCCGTGCATCCGGGTTGGGTACGTACCGATATGGGTGGGCCGAGCGCCACAAGAAGCATCGAGGAAGGCGCGAAAACTCCAGTCTGGTTATGTTTTCTGCCTGACAATGGGCCATCCGGCAAATTTTTTTACGATAAACACCAGATCAAATGGTAGAGGCGGGCGAATAATCACAGATTTTTCAGGAAATCAATTGTAATTAAAATAAACCACAGGTTACGCGAATACCTCTTTTATTGAACTGGGCGATTTTTCCATGACCCAAAATTATTACCGGAATAAGTTTTCTGGACTGATTACAAACAATCAGATATAATTTTTAACCTCTATTATAAGGAGGCGGAAAATGACTGTTACGGCAAAAATAGACTTATCGAAAAAATCCTGCAAACCATGCGAAGGCGCAATACAGCCTATGGCGAAATCGGATGCGGAATATATGCTGAAAAATATATCCGGCTGGGAGTTGGACCTGACAGGCAACTGTATAACCAAAACATTCAAATTCAGCGATTTTTACAGGACAATGTCGTTTGTTAACGCCATCGCGTGGGTAGCCGGTAATGAAAACCATCATCCCGACCTTGAGGTTTCTTACAACAGGTGCAAAGTCAATTTAAGTACGCATTCCATAAACGGATTATCGGAAAACGACTTTATAATGGCGTCAAAAATAGACAAACTTCTTGAATAATCAAAAAATTTTAGGAAATACACATGAGCAGTGACAACATAATAATTCGAGGCGCGAAAGAACATAACCTCAAAAACATAAGCGTGGAAATACCGAGAAACAAACTGGTGGTGATTACAGGGTTGTCTGGTTCGGGCAAATCGTCGCTGGCTTTCGATACGATTTACGCGGAAGGGCAACGCAAATATGTCGAGTCGCTCTCTGCTTACGCGCGCCAGTTTCTGGAACAGATGAAGAAACCGGATGTTGAACATATTGAAGGATTGTCTCCGGCGATATCGATTGAGCAGAGGTCTGCTTCTTACAATCCGCGTTCGACTGTGGCGACATCGACCGAGATTTACGATTATCTCCGTTTACTCTTCGCGCGAATCGGCATACCGCATTGCCCAAACTGCGGCAAGGTTATCGCTCGCCAGAGCGCGCAGGAAATCGTCGATCAGATATCCACAGCGCCGCAAGGCGAACGGATAATGGTTCTCGCACCGGTAGTACGCGGGCGAAAAGGCGAATACCGCCAGTTGTTCGACAACATAAAACGCGACGGGTACGTAAGAGTGCGGGTAGACGGGCAAATATACGGGCTTGACGATGAAATCAATCTCGACAAGAACAAGAAACATAATATTGAAGTTGTTGTAGACAGGTTAGTTATCGACGAGAATGTAGAAAGCAGGCTCAACGATTCGGTTGAAATATCGCTGAAGTTAGCGGAAGGACTGGTAATAATCAATTTCGCCGATCGGGGAGAAGACCAGCTGTTCAGCGAAAATTACGCCTGTGCCGATTGCGGAATCTCCATTGAAGAACTGTCGCCGAGAATGTTTTCTTTCAATTCACCGTACGGCGCGTGCCCGAAATGCCATGGCATAGGGTCTACGGTTGAGATGGATGTAGATCTGGTGATACCGGACAAAAGTATTTCCCTGCGCGATTGGTGTGTGGTTCCGTGGAAAGTATCGGGCAGACATTTCCGCAGGTATTACTCTAAACTTATCGGTAAACTTGGGCGATGGTTCAATTTCGATCCGTCCACACCGTTTTCTGAGCTTGACCCAAATACCCGCCAGATTCTTCTTTATGGTGAACGGGAAAAAAGCGCAGACGACTGGAAAAAATCCGATGACGGCGAGGGGTATGAAGGAATTATCCCTCAACTTGAACGCATTTTCCGCGAAACCGCAAGCGAAAACATGAAAGAATGGCTTTCCGGGTTTACATCGGTTCGAAAATGTACCTCCTGCGAAGGGTCGAGGTTACGCAAAGAAAGCAGAATGGTAACCGTAGCTGGATTGACCATACAGGATATTGTATCCATGTCGATCACGAAATCAAAAAATTTTTTCGATACCATTGATCTGAGCGAAAGAGACCGCACAATCGCCCGCGAGATAACCAAAGAGATACTCGCGCGCCTGAAATTTTTAACCGATGTGGGGCTCGGTTACCTGACGCTCGACCGCCAGAGCAGTACCCTGTCCGGCGGCGAGGCTCAGCGTATCCGGCTTGCCACCCAGATCGGCGCAGGGTTGGTTGGCGTGCTGTATGTGCTTGACGAACCGAGCATAGGGCTTCACCAGCGCGATAACCACAGACTGATAGAAACCCTGCACCGGCTGAAGGATCTGGGCAACACTGTTCTTGTGGTGGAACACGACGAAGCGTTAATCAGAAGCGCAGAACACATAATCGACCTGGGGCCCGGAGCCGGAGTTGAAGGCGGATACGTTGTGGCGCAAGGTATTGTTGATGATATTGTAAATTCTGAGACGTCACTTACGGGAATGTATCTATCTGGCAGAAAATCTATCGCGGTACCTGAATCGCGAATAAAACCGAAAGACAGCCAGTTTATCGTGATAAAATCCGCTCATGAGAACAATTTAAAAAATATCGACGTGAAAATACCCGTAGGGTTGTTCACCTGCGTTACGGGCGTATCGGGTTCAGGCAAAAGTTCGCTTATTGACGATATTCTGCGTCCGGCGCTGTTTAAGAATTTCTACAAATCAAAAGAAAAACCCGGCAAACATAAATCAATTTCAGGGTTTAACCTGATCGACAAAGCCATTGTCATCGACCAGTCGCCAATAGGGCGCACACCGCGATCCAATCCGGCTACATACATCGGGCTGTTTTCTCTCATCCGCGATATTTTCGCCCGTACTGCCGAAGCTAAAATGCGCGGATATAAACCGGGCAGGTTCTCATTCAACGTAAAAGGTGGCAGGTGCGAATCGTGCAAAGGCGATGGGATCATTAAAATAGAGATGCATTTTCTGCCTGATATTTATGTCGAGTGCGAGGTATGCAAAGGAAAAAGGTACAACCGGGAAACCCTGGAAGTGAAATATAAAGGGAAAACCATATCTGATGTGCTTGAAAGCACTGTTGAGGAAGCGGTGGAATTTTTTAAAAACGTGCCGTCGATAAAAAATAAACTTCAGACATTATTCGATGTGGGGTTAGGATATATCAAACTCGGCCAACCTGCCACGACGTTGTCAGGAGGCGAGGCGCAGAGAATAAAGTTATCGTCGGAACTGAGCAAGAAAGCTACCGGCAAAACCATATACCTGCTTGACGAACCGACGACAGGGCTTCATTTTGATGACATAAAAAAACTCCTTGAGGTGCTTATCCGTTTGCGCGGTCAGGGAAATACAGTTGTGGTTATCGAACATAATCTTGATGTGATAAAAACCGCCGATCACATTATCGACCTTGGCCCTGAAGGAGGCGACGAGGGCGGATATCTTGTTGCCTGCGGATCGCCTGAGGAAGTAGCGATGTGCGAAACGTCTCATACAGCACAGTTTTTGCGCGAATCACTTGCTTTGCCTCGTGAAAAATAATCGCAGTATAATATCTTTTAAAACAGGATGCGAAGCATCCGTAGAAAAAGGTTTTGTTTCTTTTTTCAAAAAGAAAAAGGTTTTTTAGATTTCAGCATAACCATAAATTAAATTCAGATAACATAAAATTTAGTGATTGATTTTTTTATTTGTGAAATGCTGGAAACCAGGAACGTATCTAACTTTATACGGAACCTCACCTTATTTTTTAAGAAGAACTTTGTCTATATTTTCCACAACCACTTTCATGTGCTCTTTAATAATCGGATCGAAATCCTTATAATATTTTTTGCGGGTAAGAATATAGAACTTTTCATCGGAACTGAGTAAGTTATTGAATTTTTCAGGCGTAATTAAATAAACTTTGTCATCGTTATCGACTACTTTTTCCAATTCTCCTGTCAAACCGACAAGATAAACAGGATGGTTAAGGTAAAACTGGAAATCGTAAAAGTTTCCTATGCTTCCGTATAAATATACTTTATCTTCCCGTTCAAGCAAGATATTAAGTTTTTCCGCAAACGGTCTTGTGGTGTAATTGAGATTGACTTTGTCTATCGCTGAATTTACAGGTACATAAACCAGAGTCATCATAATAACAAACGAACAGAATATACCGCTCAAATTTTTCTTTTTTAAAAATATAATCCCCAATACCGCAAATAAAATGACAAATAATCCGGCGGCGATAAGTTCATTCTCAATAGGAAACTTCCGCTCAAACAAATGGTCAAAGAAAACAGCTGCAACAATCGCGCTTATACCGACAATCAGAATCAGCACCAGCCCGCCTTTCCATAATCGTAAGGATACCTTTTCGGCCGGTTCTTTTTGTGTCAACTCAGACCATGCCAATCCCAGCGCGATACATAAAAACGGAAACGCCGGCAGGATATATGTCGGAAGTTTTGTTCGTGATAAAGAAAAAAACAGGATTACCCATCCGGCACAGATAAGACAATATACTTTAAGGTCTTTATGCCCGTTTTTCCAGTTTTTAAACGTATCTATAACCGGTTCAATAAAAAATAGAGCGGGCAACAAGAACAATGGGGTCAACAGGAAAAAAAAGAAAAACGAACGCTGGTGTTCATAATCTTTAGATAAAAAACGTTCTATATGATCATGCCAGATAAAGTTCCAGAGAAATTCAGGTTCGCGCACAGATATATTGACCAGCCATATCCCCACAATAAACACAAACAGCGAAATACCCCAGATATGGTTATGAATTTTGAACCCGATACGAAAACTTTTTTTGTAGAAAAGGTAAACAAAAATAGGGACAGAGGTTAGAATAAAACAAGCAAACCCTTTAGTAAGAAACGAAAACGCCAGTATCACATAAAACAAATTGTAAAACAGGAGTTTATGAGATCGGGAACCATACCCTGTATAAAAACAGTACAAACAGGCAAATATAAAAAAAGCGAATACCGCGTCGATTAACATAAACCTGCTTACCTGAACATACCAGAAATTTGCCATCAAAAGAAATGAGGAGAAAACAGCTTCCCTACCCCCCGCAACTGATTTTACAAACAAAAAAGTGATAAGGATACCCAGCATCCCGAAGAAAGCAGGGATGAACCTGCTTGAAAACTCATTCATTCCGAATATTTTGTAAGATAAGGAAGTCAGCCAGTAAAACATAACGGGTTTTGCGTGATAATCCACTCCGTATAATGTCGGTTCGATCCAGTTATTGGATTTTACCATTTCTTTGGCTATTTGAGCATACCTACCTTCGTCAGGGTTATATAAACTGCGCGAACCGAGCTGATAAAACATCACGAAACTACTTAGCGCGAATAACAAAAAAAACCAGAAGAAACTGTTTTTAAAAACTGCATATTTTTTATCGGCAAAACACATGATCCCCCCATTTGCGATAATAGCGGTTGTGTATTTTATAATGCGTCCTCGTTAATGTTGTAACTTGATGACGCAAGCCTTTGAAATTTATCCACTACCGACAGAGCCCATCTTAATTTTTCCTGATCGTCTTTTTGAAGCTTATACGGGTTTATGAAATAGGTCAGCGTATCGGTTTTATCGTTGAGAAAATCGAGCTGAGCGATAATCTTATGAGTAGTCAGAATAAAATAACTTTCCATAAGATTTTCAGAAAACTGAGGTTCAAACAAGTTGAGTTTTTCAAGCAATTTGATTCGCCTGATAGTATTTGTTTCCCAAATATCGTTTTCGAGGCTGAAAAGGAGCGTGATCATGATAAGAGGAAGCCAACCCTGATTCTTAACGTTAAGCATATCTTTATACTCGCCTTTTTTTTCCGTTTTGAAATTGCGGAATATGGTCAGGGCGACAGGCATCAGAACAGTGGCTTTGGCAATCGCTTTAAACGAGGCGTAGTAAGTTTTAAGCACAGTGCGGGTTTCTTTTATAAACGCTCGTCCCAGTGGATAGTTGCCTCCGGAATATTTCGCGTCGGTGAGCACAATCAAATCCACAAGATTCTCGGTATCGGCAACATAAGAGTGCAGTTTCCCTCTCCATTCGGATAGAGTGCCGATCCATTTTTCGTTTGTGGGCATTATGTTGCCTTTACACCGGGCAAACCCGACTTTCTCAAGGTTATCAACAATTTTTATGGCGAATTCGTTGTAATAATTTTTGTCTTCTTTATTTTTGTATACGAGAAGGTTATCCTGGTCGGTAATTAATGTTTGTTCGTCTCTGCCTGTACTGCCCATTCTGATCCACGCGAACGAATTTTTAGCCGGATCCAGTTTCGAGTTCATCTGTTTTTTTGTGAGAGCCAGGAGTTTCAAAGTCAGCCTGTCCCGGTAATTTGTGCATCGCGCATGCAGTTCAGTAACAGATCGTGTTCTCATAAAAATATCGCCGGTAACGCAGTTTAAATTGTTATGGATTTCAACCAGTTCGTCTATGGAATCGGCGTTGTTCATGTATCTTAACTGCTGATCGTATTTAGAATGGAGTTCGGTTAACCCCCTGCGTTCTTTTTCGTAAATCCTGATCAGGTTTTTAAGAAAATTAGCGCGAATTGTAGACGGGGTTTTATCGAATTTCTCTTCGTATGAGGAAAAAAACTGATTGTACAACTCTTCAAACGTACTTAAATCTACTTCATCGGTTAAAAACTTTAATTTTTTCATCTGAGCCTCACCTTCTGTGACGTATGACACCTGTATTTAAAAACGGTAAATTATACACAATCGGTTCTATAAAATAAACATAATTCGATTTGTATTGATTGCGATTTCTATTATACCCGCATGAACACGAGTATCGCGCGAAAAAAAAATTAAGCATGATTTTTCAGGTATAACAGATGGAATAGATTATATGCTTTCTTCTATCAGGTGATTGTAATGATTGATTTTGTCCTGTACTTTAGGATTGGATTGACCGCTCATACTCTCAATATGACTGATAACCAGCGATTCCACCGTGGCGACAAAAACACCCCCTATATCGAATCGTTTTGATATTTGCATCATACCCAGCGACATCTGCATAAGCGGTTTATAAATATGAAAATTTTTCGATGTTATTATTCGCACAAACATTTTCGGAGTAAGTTGAACTTTCATGATTTCATTCAGTTCGGGAATAGCTCCATCCTGAAGGCAATTTTCAAATAACTCTATAATTTTATCGCCTAAATGGAATTCGTTTTCAAGACCGGCTTCCAAAAGAAAATTATTGACCATATCTATAACAGCCGCGGATTGTTTCGCGCTAAGCCCGTTAATTACCGGTTGAGGCATATCGTATTGTTGCGCTGGAAAATCGTTCAGGTCGACTTTCGCAAGCGGTACGGGTTTTTGTTTTTTCCAGTGCCTCAGGAGATTAAGTACTGTAAACGTCTGTTTGAATTTGCGCGTAAAATGCTCGACACATTCAGCAGGTACCAATTCTTTGAGTTCATCGAACATGAATTTCCTGCCTATTTTCCCCTCATAAGTAATACCCATAAACCCTCTGAGGAAATATGGCGATATTCCACCGAGATCAAACAACTGAATATCAAGTTTATCGAGGTCATTGAGCCCGTAATTCCTCTCAAAAGAAAGGAAATCGATATCAAATACGCCTCGTTCCCACAACATTGTTTCCATCTCGAAAAATTTGTCTATCACCCTGTTTATCTCAGAAACGTTTCCTTCCTTTCCAAGTTTTTTCATCACATCAAGCAAGGTATATTTTGCTTTTTTCTGGATTAACCCTTCTTTTACGGCAAAAGTCCTGCCGGCATAACCTATCTTTACATTATCATTCAGTTTGAATTTGTACATGGGAGGAACAAGCCCGCCCAAACGCGCGTATGCCACTTTTATTTTATGAGGCGTAAGTATAGGAAGAAGCGGGCCGAGTATAACTCCGCCTATCGGCGATTTTGTTAGCCCGATTATTATCGAAAGAGAAATCGAGGAGAAAAGTAAAACAAATACTGTTCCGTAAAACAATTGAGGGTATATAAAAAGTAATCCGGCAATAGACGCTAAAGAAACAAGTTTGAGCATATTGCTCTTTCGTATAGGTTTAGTCAATTTGTCGGCCATATAAGTTACCGCTTTAAAATAACTTTTAAACGTATGGCTCATTGTACCGGATGTTTTGAGCACATAATTCGAATCGGAACTGATTAAAAGTTCCATATCCGTTGCGGCTTCCTGTTTTGTAAACGGTTTAAACTTGTGGCCTGTTATGAATCTGGTTACCATTTCCGGTTCAGACAAAAATGATTCCTGATTGCCCACGATAGAATTGCCGGGAACAAAAAAACCGACTCTCCGGTTAAGATAAATCCGATCCGCGGGTACGGGGTATTCGGTATTCCACAGCGACATCAGATTACTTGCGGAAAAAACCCTGGCAAACTCTTTTTTGAAATAGCGGACATTTTCCGCAGGAAGAATATCTATCAGTTGTTTTATAATATCATCCATGCCAGGTTTGGCGACAGTAACTATTATGCCTGCAAGAAGGTTATCCGTTAAGTTTCCTATATCGAAACATTTAACTTCAAGAGTATCTAAATTGTCGATCCCGTAATTATTGAAAAAATTCAGGTCCCTGTCAAATGCGCCTCGTTTCCACATGGTTACCTGAGATTTGAGATAATTGTCTATGATTCTGTTTATCGATTGAGTATCACCTTTTTCAGCAAGCTCTTTAAACAATTCTTTTACTGTTATATGTATTTTCTGTTGAAAAAAGGCATTGGTAACCTGTTCTGTAATTCCGTTTGCCCTGATATTTACCGGATCTTTAGGACCTATTGTGTACATTGGCGGAACTATTCCACCAAGCCTGTGGGCGGCAATAATCAACGCGGAAGCGCCAAGCAAAGTAAAAGCATAATTTCCAACAAAACGTATAAATGATTTCGGTTTTTTTAGCCAAATACCTATTCTATTTTTTATTCTATGAACAGCGCCGCCTTCGCGTTTCAGAAAAACTGTTCCGTTTTTATTAACGTAAACACGGGAATTGTAGGAAATCTCCGCATTAAACCGGGTGAACTGCTGTTTTTCCACAAATTCCTGTACCCTTTGTGGTTCACTTACACCTTCGGGTTTATAATCAATAATTTGCGATGAGATATTGAAATCAAGTTGACTGTTAAGATAATCCACCGCTTCGCGCAATAATGCTATGGGATCGGTTATATCCGGATTCATTCTCTCAAGCGCTTTATTCCATCTTGGAGAATCCGCCAGGCCGGGGTAACCGGTGAGCTTATCTTTATTTGCCGTGTAGTAATCCTGGATATCGAATATAGAATCCTGAAACCCCATGAGAAAAGAGAGCATAATATTGTTTACGGTATTTTTGTCGACTTCCTGTTTTTTCGCTTTTTTAACAAATGAAGTTATCGGTTCGAATACAAGGCTTAACGGTAATTTTGACGACGCGAGCGCGCCTGTTAAATCGATATTTATTACTGATGCCGGTTTGCCGTCTTTATAAGCAACCCTAAAATTATCGAGTTTGCGGTCGACCAAACCGAGCGCAAAAGCTATTGCTACCGCCTCACCTAATTTTCCGGCAAAATCCAGGACGTTTTCATCGGTTGGATCAAACTGGTCGGCTGTCAAATCACCCACATAATCGGATATATGAAACCCTGCGTAATCATCTAAAACATCTGTTGAGTAATGATATTTATAATCGAGTTTGCCGATAGCCTTAACTGCCCTGTGCCCCATAACCTCGAAATCAGCATATCGCGCGGATTTGACAAAAAAACGTTTTTCCGATCCGGAAACATCGTTTACGATAAACTCAAACCAGATTCTGTCCTCAATTTCACCCGAATGAAAACCATATAGCGATTTATTGCCAAGCCTGATATCGGATTCCTGAATCGTTTGCGGTAAATTGATTAACCCGGCTTTAGCGATTTCATTAGCAAGTTTAAACGCCATTTTATGCACCTTCGTTTCCAGCGAATCGTCATTTGAGACTGTTTTCACGGCAGATAAACTGTTTTTTAATCTCCAGTACGCGCTGTTGTGCAAAACCGTGAATTGAGCGGTATTTGATTGCGCAAGTATCTTATCCAGATAATTGCCCAAACTCTTTGAGCCGGGTGTAACCTGAATAGCTATATCAAGAAGAGATATCAGGTAATCAGCGAAAAGCTTTTTATCCTCAAACGACAGATCCGACGCTTTTACTCCCGCAGAAACCAATTCCGATGTTATTTTATTATTGTCATAGGTTAAAATATAATCGGAAATAGTATCCGGGCTCAAATTATCGATAAGCCGACCGATAGGCATTTGTTGAGTCTGTGCCAAATCCAATCCCGCGATAAGCAGAAGTTTATTGAACATTTTTCTGGAAAAATCATCTTTGAGTTGGGCCCTGTATTGAGTCACAGATATATTTTTGAACGAAATAAGGCTTTGCGCCATTTCTTTTTTTATCGATTCAAAATACGTCGAGTTTGATACCATCGCGCTGAACAAAACCGGAAACGCTATATGTAAACCGTCGGTGACTCTGGATGTAAGGTCAAGAGCCGTGTCGGTCATAAGCGATATATATTTTGCGTTGTCGGTAGCTGTAGAGTTCGGGGTGATGGTTATATATGCTATATTTTTCCCGCGAAGATAGTTTTCTATGTAACTCGAATGGAAACCACCGGTTACAATCACAGCGCGATCGTCCTTTTCGGATTCCATTTTGGAAATAAGGTTATCGGCCATTATTTTGCTTCTTTTATCGGCGAGCCCGTAAAATTTCATGCCTGAATCTATTGGTGTTCTGATAGATTCAAGGAATTGAGCGGAAAAAATTTCCGGATCGGCATTTATGTTTTCCTCAACACAAAGTTTTTTTAATAAACCGATCACCGAAGCAGGATTTAATTTATCTTTGTCTGTCCTTAAAATGGCGAGTTCACTATCGTTTAGCTTGATACTGTTGATCTTGCTAAACATGCGCGCCGATTCGGATATTTGGTCAAGAACCGTTACCGCGTTATAAAGGTTTTCCGATAGAGAATCTTTAGCTAACTTAACGCACAACGCTTTTTTTATTTCTTTTTCCAGCGATAGAGACTCTTCAAAAAGTTTCGTCTGATCAACCCGTTTTCTCAACCTTCCCAAACGCAGGTATTCATTCAGGTTCGGATACTTTTTCGAATCTATATATTTGGCGATAGACTCAAAATACTCCGACGGCGAAATTTTACCGATATTGTATTTAATCTCGTTTTTCGCGTAAGCGACAAACTCTTCTTCAGGCAATTTTGTTTTCAGTTCGCCTGTCAGAACCTGTTTTTCCGCGGTTATTAGATTATAGTTGAGAGTTTTTTTCTCTAATTTAAAGACCTCCATTATCGCGCGGAAATTCGGGTAACCGGATAACGATATATTGTACTCAAGCGCTTTCATGTTCAATACCCGCGACCAGGTGTCAAACTCCATTTTATCCGATGAGAATTCAGCCGATTTCGCGTCAAACTTATATAATTCCGGCGGATAAATGGATTTTTTCGCATTATCTATTGCGCTTTCAAGTTTACGAAAAAGAAACTCGGTTTTCTGCGACGCGAATATGGTGTTGCGGAAATAATTCAGGTTATCTATATATAATCTCTGGTCTTCCACACCAAAAAGATTGAAATTCAGCGAATCCCCTTTTGTTATAGATAAATTCTCAGCGCCAGTAAGTATTCCTTTTTTTAGGAAATTATCACAAACCTGCTGTTTGGCTTGTTTATCGGGAAACGATCTGAAGGCGGAAGTATCGACTTCACCATTCGCGCCTTCGAGCCCGATAAGTTGGATTCCGTTTTGCCTGATAAGCATCTCGAGTATACCTGAGATACTTTTCTGTATCCCATATTCGCAGTGAATATCCTTGATATGGATTACAAATTTATCCGGCGGGGAATCGGGATTCCAGCGCGATGATATTGTACCCAGATTATGCGGTATACATATTTTATTTTCGGTTTGCTCTCCCATAGCGTTATTTGTGCAAACCAGAGCAGAATACAGCAAACTGTAAGCTGTCGCCAGTGATATTAATTTATTGGTGAATCTCTGTTTCATTATAACCTCTTAGTGAATCGTGCTTATTATGTGCCTGTTCAGATATTATATTATAGCATAATTATGTTGTATAAGAAACAGATTTTCCCATTGCGCAACGGCATCCGCATTAATTTGATGACAAAAAACAAAAAAGATTCTAAAATTGAATATGGCAGGCAAGAAACAAAAACTATTTTTCGAACAGACAATGAGGTTATCTTTTTTTTTATGAAATATTTATCCAGGGGACGGATAAAATTTTAATTAACCCTAATCTCATCGCAAATGAGGAGAAACAATTATGGATTATAAAATTTTACCTGTTATGGACCGCCAGGATATTCCGGATGAATACATGGATAATCCCATCGGGTTATTGCTGGAATATCATAATTTAAATCGCCAACTCGATACATATTCGGAAGCTCAGCTTCTGATCGGGATGTGCATGGATAACCGCAAACACCTTCATATACCCGACAACTTCGCGTATATCATACGATCCGGAGGAGGGAACTTGCGTTATAGCGAATTCAAAGTATCTTACGCTATCGCCATTGGTGGAGTAAACCATATCGCTTTGATAGGCCATAATTATTGCGGAATGGTTAACCTGGTTTCCAAAAAAGAAAAATTCATCAATGGATTAGTCGAAAGAGCAGGTTGGACTAAAGAGACGGCGGAAGATCATTTTATGAATCTGGTTCTGATGCATGAAATAGGCAATGAAATAGATTTTACTATTAGTGAAACGCATCGGTTAAGAAAGAAGTACCCGAAAATTACGATTGCCCCATTATATTACCGGCTTGAGGATAATCGGCTGTACTGTATTTGCGAAAACTGAAAATAAGTTTCTACCGCGTTATTTATTAATGGCAGGCTCAAATCTGATGTTTCTGGAATCACCACGTCGTTTCGCTTAAAGCAAAACTCCTCGTGATGGCATATCGATTTATGATTTTTTCAGCGTTCCCAATTTACCGATTTCCTTTTTGCGGAAATTGCATTAAACGATATTAGTTAGCACGAGGCTTTAACCAGTATTTCGTTAATATTTTGCGCGGCTGTTATTTATAATTATATGGATACGAGTTTTCCACCGGCAGGGAATTTACCGCCCGCAAATATATTTTCTCAAAAATATCCATTGAAGGAGTAACAAAAGAAAAATCGACAATAAAACTTCTCGGATTGGAAGGCTCTATTTTTGATTTCAAATGAGTTATTGAGTACGGCGTATCGGCTAAAAGTATCGATATTTTGTTCTGGCGGTGAACAGTATGTTTTTTTTCGTCCCGGTTTAATATTTTATTACCATACGGGATAACGTTTGCGAAATCCGCTCTTGTTTTCACGGACTGCGGGAAAAAAAACAAATTAACCGAAAGATACCCGGCTAACCCCGCGAAACAAAGTTTCTGGAAATTCTGCATATCGCAAAAACATGTGTAAACTCCTGAATCCAAACCTTCTTCAATAAACAGGCGGAAAGCATATCTGTTAAGGCAATTCAATCCACTGCCGGCGCTCAATTTAACTCCGGGTAAATCGCTGAAAAAACCCGTTTGGCCGGTATTGTTCAGGCGGAACTTTTTAAAACCCGCCTGATTTAATCGCTTTATAATATCTTTGTAATCTTTCAAATCCGATTGAAAAATGAATTCAGGCAATTCGAAAACGATCTTTTCCCGATACCCACCCCAGCTCGATACAATATAGCCGATTTCGCTTATGTTTTCGTAATCGAGCTGAAATATCAGGTTGCCGATCCGATTATCATCAAACAGGATATCCCATTTTTTGTTGCGGAATTTCATATCTATCCGGCACAGGTCTCTCTCATCGGGCAAAGCTGTATTTTCAAATATTGCCGACGCGGATTCGATTTTAAAACAATGCCTTCGGTCCAACTCGTCTCTTGACAGTATTCTCCTGGTTTTGTTCTCTTTGCCGGAATATATCCATTCGAGCTCGTTTTTTATCCGGGATATATCCCATCCGGCTGATGAATATAAATACGCCAGTGAATCCGCAGATATAAATTTCGGGGCGTTTATATTCACCCGAATCCCTTTTTTTAATTCCAGTTCATCTTCGGATACCGTTAAATCGGCATATATGTTTCGCGCCAAATCGCAAAGGCGCAGAACATCGCCTTTGCGCAACCGCAGGTTTACGCTCGGGCAAATCTCGCAGATAAAGTTTGTCGATGAAGTTATGGTACCGATAAACTTGCCCTGCGCGCACGATTCGGTTTTGCCCATAAGCTCTTGCGGCAGGTTTTCGAGAAATGCCGCTGTGCCTTCTCTAACTGGAGAAACGCTCAACTCGGTATCCACATTAGATTTCAATATACCGAAAAACGGCGTGCCCATCGAATCGATAAGAATCCTCGCGCAGGATACCAGCCGATAAACGTTTTCGCATTTTTCAGCATACGCGGAAATTTTATATGATTTCAGACCCATTTTATAAAGGGTATCGATATAATTCAGATAATTGCTGTCCTTACACGACAAGATTGCCCCAGATTCATTGCCCGACTGCCACGATGCCCTGCATAACTGCGAACATTTTCCATCGTGTATATTCCTGTATATCCAGAAACAGTTGTTTGTCGAATCGATACAGTTTTCGCGGTAAATTTCAAGTTCAAACTCTATTCCGGTAACGAAACCAACAATTTCCTCAAGCTCGCTGAGGTTAAGTTCATGGGAAAGCAATACCCGCTTTGCACCTTGTTTTTTAAGCGCAAATACTGTATCGCTGTTGGTTGCGCTGAACATTGTACCCGAATGTATCTTTATACCGGCAAAATAATTGCGCAAAATATACATTAAACCCGGATCATTTACCGATACAGCGTCTATACCTGTTTCGTCAACCCATTCGAGAAACTCGAATAAGTTTATCCATTCTTTTTCAGGGACAAGCGAATCAATTTGCAGATAAAATTTCCGGTTTTTCTCATGAATATAATTGACAATCTGTTTTACGCGTTTTAAATCGGTTCCGAATATGTTCGGTTTACCGCCTTTTATGGAGCACAGAGCATAAATAGAGTCGCATCCGGCATTTATCGCGGATATAGCGGAATAATCGCTGTCGACGGATACAGTTAGTTCAGGCAATTTTTCGTTTATCATAGAATTACAGTTTTAAGGACGGTTTTATTTTTTTTTAAATATTTTTTAAATAATTGTTAAAATAAAATGTTTTTTGCATATTTTTTGTTGACACAAATACCTAATTGCAATATTCTTGTTTTTGTAGCAAATCCCCAATTGCTTTTTTCTATTTTTGCCGTGATTTCACCAATCGTCTCACCTGTGAAATCACGGCCTTTTTATATAATTTTATCGTCTTTTACACTAATAATTTAAGATTCTGTTTCCGGAAAGAAAAAATTGTTTCAGGTTGACTGAAAATTGATTATTTCCTCGATCATTCTGGAACTGTTTTCAAGCCGTTGAATTTTTTGCTGTTGTTTTTCTGCCCGAATCTCATAAACGGCGATTTTTTCGCGAATACGGCCGATAATCTTTTCGCGGATAAACTGTGTCTGTTTGTCAAAGGATTCTTTAACTTCAGCCGCGCTTTGTTTTATTTTCTCATCGATAATTCCGGTATCCCTGACCGTCTTAAAAATATCGAAACAGAGTTTATTTGTGTTATCCCAATGAGATATTGATTTTTTTATTTCCGCTATTGAAAAATCAAGGTCGCGGAGCGTCAATATCAGCTCAAGTCGCTCAAGGTTTTCCACAGTATACACGCGGTATTTGTTTTTACGGTGAGTTGTTATCAGTCCTGCCGCCTCATACTGGCGCAGTGTCTGCCTGCCGGTACTTTCAAATCCGATCTTTTTAAGGTACTGCACCGCTTGAACGATAGTTAATCCTTCACAGCCAACCATTTTTTTAATCCTGTTAAGAATTTATTAGGTAGATTAATCAAAATTTAGTATATTTAGTTCCCAAAATCAACAAAAACAACGCTTATTTTTTTAAAGGTTATATGACAAAAAAATATTTTTTTATCGGAATCGCCGGTACAGGCATGAGCCGGCTTGCGCTTCTTCTTAAACAATGCGGATACGAAATAGCTGGTTCCGACAGGTATTACCCCGAATTTATAAACCATCCGCAAATACAACGTCTTCTGGGACAAAATATAGTTTTGTACCCGCAGGATTCCTCAGGAATAGACGGTTCTATCGATGTTGTGGTAATCACGCCGGCGATAGAGGAATCCAACATCGATTTGATAAAGGCAAAACAGCTCGGCTTAAACATAATCGCGCGCTCAAAACTGCTGGCGGATATCTTCAACGACATGCGCGGGCTGGGTATAAGCGGCACCAGCGGTAAAACCACCACCACCGGAATGGTATCCGCGATATTGCGCCATGCGGGCAAAAAACATCTTTTTTATTGCGGTGACGACCTTGTGGATGAATCGGCGGTATCCACCGTTGAGCCGGGCCCGGATACCGCGATAGTTGCCGAAATCGATGAGAGCGACGGAAGCCCTGTTTATTACAAATGCGATTCGCTTGTTATCACTAACGTCTCTTTAGACCACAAACAGCTCAATGAGATAATAGACAATTTCGTCATATTCTGCAACCAGTGCAGAAACACAATCGTGCTTAATGCCGACTGCCCCTACTATGATGAACTACGAAACAGAATCGGCGATAAGAAAATCGTTACATTCGGCATAAAAAACAACGCCGATTTTATGGCTTCGGATATACAAATGCTCCCTGACGGTTCGGTATTTAAAATCGGCACGGCAACATTCGAGCTGGTTATACCCGGATTGCACAATATATACAACGCCCTCGCGTCTATCGCGCTTTTGCGCCAGGAAGGATTGACCGAAAGTGAGATTGCCGGCGGATTGAGATCGTTTACAGGAATGAAACGAAGGCTCGAACTGGTTGCCAGCAAAAACGGTATTCGCGTATATGACGATTATTCACACAACCCGGATAAAATTTACGCCGCTCTCGCTACGCTTAAGAGGTCTTGCGACAGAATTTTCTTCATTTTCCGCCCGCACGGTTACGGGCCGATGATTTTGTTCAAGGACCAGCTGATCGACTCAATTAAAAACGCGCTCAACTGCAAAGATGTCGCCATTATCCTCGATATATACGATGCCGGAGGCACAGCCAACAGGTCGATTCACTCAAAAGATATTGTGGATTCGCTAAAATCAAAAGGTGTTGATGCCCGATACATAAGCGAACCCGAATCTCTCGGCGATTTTTTGAAAACAGTTGTATCTTCCGGAGACACAGTTGTGCTTATGGGAGCCAGAGACCCATATTTGAGTAAAACCGCCAGATCAATCGCGGATAAGATATTCGGTTAATAAAAATAGGTTTTGATCCGGATAAAAAAACCTTTTTTTTGAAATAAAATGGGTATGGATCCTTTTTTTGTTGCTTTTTTCCCCGATCTTTATTAACAATCTAAATAAACAAACCAAACAGGATAAAAATGAAGATTTGTGTTTTAGGGAGTTCAAGCGCGGGTAACGCCACATATATGGAGCTCGACGGGCAAAAGATACTTATCGACGCGGGATTGTGTTACCGCTCGATAAAGAACCGCCTTGAAGCAATCGGCGTAGACATATCCGAATTAGACGGTATTTTTATCACCCATGAACATATAGATCACATAAACGGTTTAAAAATCCTGCTGAAACACCATGATATACCCATATACTGCACAAGGTACACCGCTCAGGCGATTGAGGAGATACTTCACATCGAGCCCGAGTTTTATATATTTTCGCCGTGCGAACCTTTCGCTTTCAATAAAATCAAAACCGAAGCGTTTCCGGTGTTTCACGATGCCCAGGACCCTGTCGGGTTCTGTTTTTATACCAGCAAAGGTAAACTCGGGCTTGTAAGCGATATCGGATACCTAACTTTGATGGTGAAACAGAAACTCGCCGGCTCAAATGTGCTCATTGTTGAATCAAACCACGATCCGAAACTGCTTATGGCGGATATCCACAGGCCGATGTCGCTTAAACAACGCATACGGGGCAAACACGGACATTTCTCCAATGCCGACGCTTGCAAACTGGTTGAGGAAATCGCCCACGACGGACTGACACACGTTATACTCTACCATTTAAGCCAGGACTGCAATACCCACGATATCGCTTTCGGACTGATGAAAAACACGTTAATACAAAAAGGATTCAATAACACGCACGTACACTTGACTTACGCCGACAAAACGTCGGATATTATATCTTATCCATGGAACAGCAAACGCAAATCCGCCGCGCTAAGGTTCCATCAACTTGAAATGCCAATGGTATAAACGCAGATGAGTTCTCTTATACTTGATAACGTAACCAAAGTTTACCCTAACGGCAAAAAAGCCGTCGATAATGTGTCTTTGGAAATAAAAAGCCAGGAACTGCTTGTACTCATAGGGCCGTCAGGGTGCGGGAAAACCACAATCCTGCGTATGATCGCCGGCCTTGAGGAAATAACTTCAGGCAACATTTACATCGACAAGTTAAAAATTAACAATCTTTCTCCCCGCCAGAGAGACGTTGCAATGGTGTTTCAGAATTACGCGTTGTATCCTCATATGAGTGTTTACAATAACCTTTCTTTCGCGCTGAAAGTTCATAAAGTCCCCAAACATATAATAGACGGGAAAATAACAGAAACAGCCGACCTGCTTGGAATATCGGATATACTATCGCATAAACCGCGTTATTTATCCGGAGGCCAGCAACAGAGAGTCGCTCTCGGAAGAGCAATAATCAGAGACCCGAAAGTGTTTTTGTTTGATGAACCGTTATCGAATCTGGACCCTCACATGAGAGCGAAAATGCGTACGGAATTGAGCAGGCTCCATACAAAACTCGCAACAACCACATTGTTTGTAACTCATGACCAGCTCGCGGCAATGTCTATCGGCGAAAAAATAGCGGTTATACGCGCGGGGAAAATCGTGCAGACAGGCGATCCGCTGAGCATCTATAACACTCCGGTAAATAAATTCGTCGCCGGATTTTTCGGTAATCCGCCGATAAACTTTTTCGAAGGAGAAATTTTGCTGGAGAAAGATCGCCATTACCTGGTTACCACAGGCGGATTGAAACTTCATGTGCCTGAAGATAAAGTATATGTCATGTCGCATCACACGGGAAATAAAGTTGTTATGGGTGTAAGGCCGGAGAATATCTCGATAAAAGGATCAAGACATAACATTAAATCGGAATCGGTTATCGCTTCTTTTGTGGAAGTTATTGAACCGATAGGTTCGGAGACTCTGGTTTATTTTTCCGCCGGCAAACATGATTTCGTTTCTCGGTTCGATTCGCATATTCAATTTTTTGTGGGACAAAAAGTAGAGATTTCCTTTAATATGGATAAAAGTTTGTTTTTCGATTATCATACCGAACAATTTTTAATATAAGTTCAGGTTGCGATGGCTTCTTCCACTACATCAGTAAAAAATTTGTTTCAGAACTCGGTGCTTGTGCTGTGGATCTTGTTTATCCTGTTTTTCAGCCTGCTGTTTCTCACAGTTACGGCAAACTATAACAATATGGTTATGGTTATCCCGGCATGCACAGTGGCGTTACTGATATTTATCACCACATTATGGTTTTTTCTGGAACCGGTTATAATATGGGGTTTTACTATTATAGCCATTGTTTTCTACAGCGTTTTTCCCGGTTTCAGTGTAGCCTTGAGCGTATTTATTTTCGCAACCACCGCCGCCATAAACCATCTGTACAATAAACGGCAGGATTTTATCGACAAACTCACCGACGAACTCTCAACAATAAAAAAATCCACATCCGAACTTGAAAAAGAAATGGCATCGCTATACCGCCAGACAGATTATATGCATCAGAAAATCGATCGCGCGGGGTTATTTAAGAAAACGGCGGAACTCTTGAGCGGACAGATGAGCATGGAAACCGCCATTGATACAATCCTGAACGTCATCGGCGAAATTATATGCAAAAACAGCGTGATAAGAATATATCTTCTTGAAGATGACATGAAAACATTGCGCCTGACCGGCAAAAAAAATTTTTCCGGTTCCGACTCGGACGATTACGACATAATAAATACCTGGATTATGGAAAATAACAAATCGATTGTCATAAACGATATCAAACTCGATACCCGTTTCAAATCCAAAACGGGAACTGCGAAGATACTCAGCTCGATTGTCGCCGCGCCGATGATCAGCGGTGACAGGATCAGCGGGCTGATCAGAATCGATTCTCCCATGCCGGGCGCCTTTTCGTCTGTCGACCAGAAATTCATATCGTATATCGCCGGGATATCCACTTTGGTGATAAGCAATATTCAGTTATGCGAACTGACGGTAAAGTTATCCGTAACCGACGGTTTGACAGGATTATATACACACAAATATTTTATGGACAAACTTCTTTCGCTGTGCGCCGGGGCATATCCGTTTTCTATAATTTTTATCGATGTCGATAATTTTAAAAAAATAAACGATACTTTCGGACACGCTTTCGGAGACCACGTAATCATCAAAGTCGCCCAGATAATAAAATCGCATTCCGGCACAGAGTCGATTTGCGCGAGATACGGGGGCGAGGAATTTGCCGTGATTATGCCCGGTATAAATACAACCCGCGCAAAAGAAAAAGCGCAGGAATTAAGAGCGATTGTTGAATCGTTATCGATAAATATAAGGCGAATAAAACTGAAAGTCACCATATCCGCTTCCGTAGGCACGTATCCGGATTGCGCCAGAGATCCGATGGAATTGCTCAGGTTAACCGACAGCGCCTTATATCTTGCCAAACGAAACGGCAAGAACAGAGTCGAGGTAACAATATGAATTTCGATATATCCGACGCGGTTTTCATAACAATTTATACGGCGATGGTTATCGGTTCGTATGCCGGCATAGAGCTTCTATTGCCTGTATGCGCTTCGGCGCTATATCCTTTTTTGTTCTACAAATACCGATTTGAACCCGATTTACTGGGAAAAAACATAATATACCTTGGCGGATTGTGGCTTGTGTATTCGCTTTTGAATAAACTTAAGACATATCACAATATTGATACCTCAAATCTGGTAACCCTTAAACAAAACCTTATTTTAAAAGAAGACCGACTGAGAAAATCGCTCAAATATGTATCCATGGACCTTAAACGGTTAAACGAGGGTTACGAGAAAGAACTTGATATGTTTGAGACCATCAGGTCGATGAGCAAAGCGATGGATTTCGACGCGATTTTTTATATTTTCGCGCAGAAACTGCAATCCGTGCTTGAATTTGAGTCATGCTGTTTTATTCTGTTTAAGATTGGCGAGGATAATGTAGCGCGACATGAAAAATGTCTCTGTTTCCCGCAACCGCAAACAAATACCGAATTCGGCGACGATGATATCACCGCCTGTATCCGCCATATGCCATATGAAGGCGATGATAAACAACTATACCGAGTATGGGCTAACGATAAAAGCGATATAACCGTATACTGCATGCGCAAAATTAATGATTTTGTGCCGGTACTCTTCTTTAAAAAATTGTCTGACACGTATTCCGATGAAATAAAACCGGTTCTTCTCCCGTTTTATCTTGAAATGCGAAAATCCTATCTCTTTGAACAAATTAGAAACCTTTCCATAATTGACGGTCTGACAGGTATTTATCAGCGCAGGCATTTTATTGATTGCCTGAACCAGGAAATGGAGGAATCCGCCGGGCAAAACAGGGTGTTCTCCATACTCATGATGGATATTGACAACTTTAAAGATTACAACGATTCATACGGACACATGACGGGTGACTTCATCTTAAAAGAAATCAGCTCAATTATTTTAAATACTATTCGCGGTAACGATCTGGCAGGCAGGTTTGGTGGCGAGGAATTCATCTTTTTCCTGTACGATACGGAAAAAAAGGGAGCGGTAAGCATGGCGCAAAGACTACGCAAAAATATTGAATCACACACATTCTCTATAGCGGGAAAAGATTTGAAAGTGACCGTCAGTATTGGAGTTGCAGTTTACCCTGACGACGCTAAAGATTCGCAATCGCTGATCGAATCGGCCGATAAAAAGATGTATACAGCAAAATCATCAGGAAAAAACAGGGTTATCAGTTAAATATTATCAAATCAAATTAAATCCCTTTTTAATTAACAAATTATATGGTAAAATGCCCGTTCACAAAAAGAGGGAGATTTCCAATTTATGCTTAATACAAATGCTTTAAAATTTTTCAAATTAGTTTTAGCGTTTATTTTTATTTTTATGGCATCGTCGCATTCGCGTTCTGATGAAACCAAACCCGACTATAAATACGATTACACCCCGTTTGACCGGTCGCTTTTGCCTGTGGGAGAGACACTTAACTATCAGGCATTTATTTTCGGCCAGCTTTTGCCCATAGGTGAGGCTCAGCTTATAATAAACAAAGTGGAAAAAGACGGCAAACCATACTATTTATTTTCCGGCAAAGTTAAAGGCGGATACCTGATTTTCGAGGTTAAACTCGATCTGGAATCTTATGTAGAATACGATACTTTGCGTCCGAATACTTTCATCCATACGCAATCAGGGTTTGAGAAACGTACAAGGAAACTTGTATTCGACTGGAACAAAGGGGATATAATATATTATAAACAGGGCAAATCGCCTAATGAACTTACAGAACGGTCAAGAACACCTATTTTACCTCAAACCAGAGATATTTTAAGTACTCTTTATTTTGCCAGAGATATCAAATCGGATAAAAATACCAGCCGGGTCATGCGCCTGATTGAAAAAAGAAAAGTATGGACCGTTAAAGTAACCGTTACCGACGAAAAAGAAATATCGCTTCCCGACGGGCGCAAATTTAATGCGCTTCGCATTGATATCGATCCTCTTGAGAAAATAAAAGAACCCAACGAAATGTTTCGCGGATTGTTCGGGCTGGAAGGCAAAATCACTCTCTGGGTATCTAAAGACCGCAAAATCCCGCTCCTTATTGAAAGCGATTACACAATGGGACTGATAAAACTGCATATCATGGTTTTCATTAAAAACTGGTCGCCGGATAATCTGGTAAAACAAGAATAACATTACAGGTTCGCCAAAAAAATCCCGCGCTTAATTTACCGGCCTGCTACAGGAAAGATAAATTATTTGTTTTAAACAATATACAGCTGAAGAGTTTGCGGGACGCAGTTATGGCGATTATTGGGAAGAAAACGGAACAAAATATATCTATCTCGGTTCCGGGCTCATGTCAAATGACCCAATTCCCGAACCGCCAGCAATTCCAGAACCGACATCAATATTACTCATGGCTATAGGGTTAACCTGCGTTATCAGAAAAAAATTATCTGATAAATAAAAAACTTCTGTATAACCTGTGGTTATAAATTTTATAGAATGACATCAATAAATAAAACTTTCAAAACAAAGGGATATTTGATGTCAAACAGTTTTTCGACATACGACACATACAGGGTTAGGCAAAAATATCCGTCTATTGAAATTAAACGAACTTATCAACTGGAATCAAATCGCCCTTCATTTGAAACGGTTACATAAAAATGAAGTTAACCCGAAAAGGTAGTCCTATTGCCTGTGACCCACTAAACAGGATAGAAATATGTATCGTTTCATCGATTCCTTTTAATAAAACCAAAACATCTCTCCCACTCACTATTAAGAAACAACTCTATTGGTTATGCCAATGTCTTAACTAACAATAACGCTAAATTTTATATTATCCGGATTTATTTTATGGTTTCGCGTAAGTATAATGATGAGATTTTTTATTTTTTATTAAAGAAAATTTGATATATAATAGACAGGAGGGTTTAGTAACCGCTCAAATAATACGCAAAGTGGAGGGAGATAAAATGGATATATTTGAGTTTGCCATTGAGAAGGAAAAGTACACGGAGCAGTATTATAAAGACCTTGCTGAAAAAACAGATAACCCTGGCGTTAAACGTATATTGTTTCTTCTTGCCTCAGAAGAAAATAAGCATTTACAAGTGATTGAGGAACTGAAAAATGAAATACCTGTTGTCGCCGAATCGGATTTGATCGAAAACGCGATGGATATTCTCAAAAAAATGAGCGAGGGCAAAGAACAAATCGAGCTGAACGCAGATCATATCCGGATATATGAAAAGGCGTTGGAATTTGAACAGGCAAGTTTAGGTTTTTATAATGAAAAAGCCGATATAACGAAAGATGATGGCCAGAAAAAAATTTTTCTGCTTTTAGCCGGTGAAGAGAGAAAACATATTTTGCTCATAGAAAAAATTATTCAGTTTCTAATCAAACCCAAAACATGGTTGGAAAACGCTGAAATATTTCATTCCGAGGATTTTTAATAAAATAACACGGAAGGATGGCAATGAACGAGACAATAAACACAATTCTAAATCGCAAAAGTATACGCAAGTTTGCTTTTGAACCGGTACCTGAAGAGGACCTTCACCTTATTTTAAAGGCAGGACAATGGGCGCCCAGCGGATCGAATCAGCAACCATGGAGGTTTCTCATAATAAGGAATATAGCCACAATACTCGATCTTGCTGATCTAATTATGGAAAATTTCGAAATCATGGTTGGGGAAATAAAGGAAGAATCTTCAAGGAATCAGCTGGAAAATTACAGAAAATACCTTGACGTAATACGAAGCGCGCCTCTTGTAATATGTGTTCTTGCCAAACCTTACGAGTCGTTCCTGAAGAAGTATGCGGAATCGCATCAAACACAAAAAAAATGGAATATGGTTGATGTTTACCCTGCCACTCTAAGTATTGGCGCGGCTATTGAAAATATGCTCCTTGCGGCTCATTCGCTCGGTTATGGGTCATGCTGGATGACCGGGCCTTTGATTTTTCAAAGCGAAATAGAAAAGTTTCTCCAAGTCGAACAACCATATCATATAGTTTCCATGGTTCCTTTTGGAAAAAGTATTTCAAATAAACCTGAACAAAGATACAGATTGCCTCTTAAAGATATTTGCACCTTTTGGGATTGATATTGTGGAAAAGAAAAATTATGACCGCTATGTTTTCTGGCGCAAGAGAACGGTATTGCGGATATTTCTGGAATTATCGTCGTTTATCGTTCCACTGGTATTTATTTCCATTGGAATAATTACAATAATAAATATAAAAAGCAATTCTAAAAACATCCATTCGCTAACCTGCGGCAATCTTGATTACAAATGTATAAGAGTAAAAAATCAAGGTAATGATAACGACATTATATTCTGGGGCCCTCTGGTAGTAACAAAACCGGCTGGATGGTGCTATGCGTTTACGGAAAAAGCAGGGGGAATGACACTTACATTTGTACCCGGTACTATTTCAAACTTGGGAATTCATATCCAGTTAAGCGAGTTAAATACAGATGTGGATATAGATCAATTGAATAGAGCTTATTTAAATAATGCGGGTGTTCCTATATCAAAATGTGTCATATCAGAACATAACGGAATAAAAATCTATACATTCAATACATGTTATTGGACAAGCCATTTCATAAAAACACAGGCGAAGTTTGTGTTTTTCAAAAAAAATAAATACTGGTTCAAATTTATATATTTTTCTCCATCAACAATTTTTAAAGAATATGAAAGCGTATTTAGCGCAGTTTTATCTTCAGTTAAATTCAATATCAGTTCATCAAATGAATAATAAACAAATTTTATATTGACATATTTTTATCTTATAGTAATATTTATCATATAAATGATAATTCATAAAGGGGGAGATCATGAGAATATATATTAACCTTTTTGCATTTTCCCTGATTATTTTGCAATCGGGACGTATTTTCGGAGCTATATCCGGTGTGGACAGTTTTGATACGCACGATTCTTCAAAATGGTCGGTTGAGGGAAGCGGTGAGATTCAGGTAAATAACGGCAGAGCGGAATTACAACTCAATAGCGGTGAAGAAGCCGGATACAAGTGGATACTCAATTACGCGAACAAATCGCAGACATGGGACGCGGCAATAGATGTGATGTTGCCTCAATCAGGGCTTGAACAGGATGAGATGGCCGGTATAATATTGCGCTCATTTTGGAAAAATCCTCCTGTACCGGGATATTCAGTCGGTTTGACTGTTGAAAGAGAAGGTTTCGGCAGTAATATAATCGAAGGCGAGTATATTGCCGAAAAATTAACGGCAAGCAATTTTACTGAACTTGATTCAGCCTCAACACTATCAACCGGCGTATCTTTAAAAATCGCATGGGACGCCTCAGCAGAACTTTTTTCGTTTTTTTACGATGATAATGGCGGACAGGACAGCTGGACTTTACTCACAACTACAGGAATCACCGGCTGGGGTATGAACGATTCCGACGAGTTTGGCATTGAAATTATCGGATGGGCAAGCGATGCGGATATATTATATTCCGACGGTTTAGCTTTTGATAACTTTTCCGCCAAAACAGCATCCGCAATACCTGAACCGGGAGCAATTATGCTTTTCGGTTTTTTAGGGTTTCCGTTTTTAACCCGAATAAAACGAAAATAAATCTCTTGTCGGTCTAAATAAGATCATTTCCCGGCTGAAGGGTTTTGTAACGCTTTTTTATATATCTCAAGCAGATTTCCCACATCTTTGCGGATTTTCTCGATTGTTTCGGGATCTCGAGTGAATATATATAAGTTTTTCGTGATACTTTCGGGAACATCCAATATTTTCTCGGTCTTGGCGATAAGCCTGGCTACCTGCGGATTGGTTCCCGCGATTTGGCGAGTTTTATCAACATACATTTTAAGAAGGTTAAGCATTTCATAATCTTCTATTCCGTCACGGATATTTTCAAGCCGGATACAACTGTACGGAGTCATATTTGGGCCTGGATAAACAAGCTGTCCATCACCGTTGTAACAATTTGTGGCGATAAAAGAATATGTGTCCCACTCAACCTGAGGCCACTTTTTTGTTCCGTCCCTGCCCAATAAATTTTTTCCCCACAAATTAAAATAATAGTATTCAAACCCGTCGATATTGTGTTTCCATGTCATCCATAGAAGTACGCGGGATTCGATCAGGTCATTGTCCATCATGACATTCGGATATGGATACCACGGTGAAGCCGCAACATACCACATGATTTTCTCGCCTTTTTCCTGTCGTTCTTTGCAGACGCTTGGTATGTAAACATCGTATCCTCCCCATTGCATGTCGTCGATTATCGGATCCCAGATATCGACGTAACCATAAATTGGTTCTCTGGGGCTTATTCCCGCGAAAATCTTTAAACCGGGACAATTCTGACGTACCCAGTTGGTTTTTTCTTTTATTCTGTTATAATATTCCGGGTTGTCGCCGAACTTGTCGGTTATGAAAATCATGGATTTATAGAGCAGGTTCTTCTCTTTCAGGATATTATAGGAAGAAATTATTTCCGACTGGTTTTGGATTTGCGGCTGATCATGGTTGCCGCCCATAATAATTGTCCTGAGCCCGAGTTTTTCGCAGAAATCAAGGTCTTCCGCTTTTGGGCTTAACCCATAATGGTACAGGCTTGTCGGGTCGATGCGGTAATCAAGGCAGAATTTGTACCAGTCTCTTCGTTTTTCGGGTGTCAGGTTGGTTTTGTAGTACTCCTGTATCATAAACAAATCGAGCGTAGTCGGAGCGTAAAGGCGACCGGCAAGCGGTAACTGAAAATTCCATACTTTCAGGGTTATTTTTAGTTCTACATTTTCATTTTGCCCGTAAACGACAGACATTGTACCGTTGTAATCACCCGGAACCTGCCCCTGTGGTACATACACGGTTATCCACGCCAGTTCTTCTTTATCCAGATCAAACTTTTCTCCCGGCAACAGTGGATCGGGTTTTCTGCCAAGCCTGTATTTTGCTACTGGAAAACTCGATTTGGTTGTTACGTATCCTTCCAAAAACCATTTGAAATTGGATGCGGAAAATATGTCTTTACCGTTTGTATGAGTCAGGTTATTGAATTTTATGTCTACTCCTTTAATACCGTCAATCAACGGTACAAGGTACAGTTGGAAATTCTCGTATTCATGCTGGGCGGCTAAAATATTTATTTTTGAAGTGACTTTACCTTTAAATGGATAATGTTTATGGTATGGTGAAATCCTGACCATCGCCGAGGCATAACCAACACCGATAGAAGGAGACTTTATACCCAAAACCGCTTCGGTCTGATTAAGAAAATCCAGTTTTTCCGACAACTTGGATAACGTGTCGATTTTATCTTTTAACTCGCAAAGGCCATCAGCGGATGATCGGGGTAACTGTTTATCAATTTCAGCGGATAAATTTTTGATTTTGTCAATAAGCGGATGGTTTAATGTTGCGCTTTCCAATCGAACATTAACAATTCTTTTTATTTGCTGGAACTCTTTAGTTAATGTTTCCAGAAACGATTTATCGCTGGCGTTAAAAATTTCGATATTATCTACAATGAGTTTTGACTCCTCGGATAACGGCAAGCCGAAAACACGGAATCCTGTTATAAGATCATTAAAATAGATCTGTTTGTTATTGAATTCATTATCGGTAAAATCTTTGTTCAAGTCGAAAAAGAGTTTAACCCATTTTTCGTCGGGAAGGTCTTCTCGCGCGGCCCAGAAATTGTCCTCCTGGGTTTTGTTGAACAATTGAACCCTCATTCTCGGGCAATTTTTGGAATAACAGGTGAGCGCAATATATGTCGAAGGGGTAACTTTGAACTGGATGTTGTTTTCCACACACAGTTCATTGTTCCCTTCAACCAGTTCAAGTGATCCATTGGAGTTGTTATAACCCAGATCGGATACAGGTTCTCCGATCCAACCCTGGTTACCGTCCTCAAAATCAAAATAATACAAAATTTCCGAATGATTTGTGGATGGTAGATCTATTGTGTCAACCATAAACTCAAGAGGACCTTCTTCCGGACGCGGCATAACGTCTCGTTCGAGAATTTTGTACATTTCAAATAACACATTGTTAATTAAATTATATCCTCCGATTTTACTTCCATCCTCGAAGAAATTCGGGTGTACCCCGTCAAAAAGAAGCGAGTTCCAATCGGGTTGGGCAAGAAAAAGTTTATAGATATCACACAACGGGATTTGTTTTTCCATAGCGATAGTTCTAAGTTGATAATTGTATTTTTCGATTTTATCCGCGGGTGTTCCAGCCAAAGGCGGTATGGTAAGCAAAATAGGTATGGAGCCGTTATCAAGACAGGTTTGAACAATATATTCCATATTGGCAAAATACTCGCCAGTATAAATACCTGAAGAAATATCGTTGGTGCCAAAAAGAATAGTAACAGTTTCAGGATGTTGTATTTTTAAGACTTTATCTATGATTTCGCGGCCCCATGCGGATGTTTTGCAGTCGGCGGCGGCAGTATCTTTGTTGATATATTCATATCCTTCATTTATCAGCATACCCGGCTGGTTATATCGCATAGGCGCAAAAAAAGCCATTGACTTTGAAATACTGTCACCCAGATTCATAATTGATTTAGGACGGTTGGTATTTTTGTAGTGTTTACGCATATTCATTGTAATAGAACGAGTTATATATTCATATTTTGCTAATTTGCGGTCAGGAAGATTGTTTATCCTGCATGGCTGTTGCGAGGCTGTTTGTGTCGATGGTTCTGCGGATAATGTACTTAATTTTATATTATCCACCCATAAACTAACTGTCGAACCGGGCCTGCCCGCGAAAACATTTACATTATTTACCTTGTCTCCGGGTTCGATGGGTACTCCTTTAAATGAATTGTCAACCAATCTTTTCAGCGGAACTGTGACTTTCTTCCATAATTTTGGTTCCGCCATATGGATTTCAAAATGAAAGTTGTCGTTTTTTGATTGGTTAAATAAAGATACATATAGATTGACCGGTTGATCGATATAATACTCAAATTCCACAATGGAATCTTTCCCGACAATAAAAATCGGTTCCCACGAATTGAGTTTGGCGGCCACATCGAAATATTTGTCCTGAGCAGGCAGAGCAAGTATACCGGTACCGGATCTGTTGCCTGGCAGAGCAGAGTCAATCGAACCGAACCATCTGGTTTTCGCGTCAGGCGATTCAAAATCCTCGGTGAACTCCTTGAGACCGGATGTTATATCGGGTGAAGATGGTGCAAACGATTTTTCGGATGACTGATAGATTTTTATATCATCTATATATACTTTTATTTTTTCACCAGGAGCGCCAGAGAAAAAATTAAGTTTTGTTATCACGTCACCGGGAGTAAGAGGTTTGCCTTTGAATTCGTTATCGGAAAAATAATTCAGCGGGATTTTCGCTTCAATCCATTTGCCCGTTTTTATGCCCCGCAAATAATAATGGTAATTATCGTTTTTCGTTTCGTTTAAAAACGAGATATAAATAAACGATCCTGATTTGGCGTAATATTTAAAGCTGACCATAAGGTTGTTTGAGTATTTAAGTATCTTTTTTTCAGGATTATATGATGCCCCCACGCCGAAATATTTGTTTTCCGGCAATGCAACGAGACCCATAGCGTTTTGCCCGTCGATTTTGCATCGTTTGCCGGTCCATTGTTTTAAATTGGATGATTCAAAGTTATTTTTGAAAATAATTCTGGCCTTACGTTCAGTATCTGATTTTATTCTCAACGAACCGGGTATTTTTTTATCAGCCTGATCGGTTAACGGGTTTAGAAAATATATTACTCCCAGAGCGCTTAAAAATATAATAGCAGTGATTATTGCCATTACTAAAACGAGTTTTTTTATCATTAGTTCACCTTATACTTTACTTCATTGAAATTGACATAATACAGAATATTTAACGGATCAACATGTTGAATAATTATAGGTGTTCAGATCAATGATTTAAAGAAATTTTTTTTTCGCAGTTAATCCGGGGTCATCTTGAAACGGCTGATTCTGTTTTCACATCAGATTTTACGAACCCGATAGTTTCGCTCGCGATAAAAGTGGGCCTCGCTTTTATCTCCTCAAATATTTGTCCGAGATATTCGCCGATTATGCCGATTGTAATAAGCTGAATTCCGCTTAAGAACAAAAGAGTCAGAAATATAGTCGCTGTACCCGGAGCTTCTTTTATGCTGTAACCGAATAACCGCAGGTTGAAGATTCTGTAAATGGTGAAAAAAATCAGTCCGCCGAAACTCGAAGCGGCAATAATCAAGCCGAGCATGCTCGCAAACCGCAAAGGCAGACTGCTGAAACTCAAAAGTCCGCTCATAGCAAGCTGGACAAGTTTTTTCAGCGTATATTTCGGTTCGCCTATCGCGCGTGCGGGGCGCTCGTACTCGATTCCGGTTTGACGGAACCCTACCCATGACCTTAACCCTCTGACAAACCTGTGTTTTTCCGGCAACATATTGATCTGGTCAACCACTTTTTTGTCCATCAGGCAAAAATCACCTGAATCGAGCGGGATTTCAATATCGGCCATTTTCTGAAGAAGCCTGTAGAAGATAAAATAGGATATTCTCTTGAAAAAGGATTCTTTCCGTTTTTTCCGGATCGCGTAGACAACGTCAAACCCTTCTTTCCATTTATCGATAAATTGTGTCAATAGTTCGGGCGGGTCCTGAAGGTCGGCGTCCATTATTATTACCGCATCGCCTTTTGTATAACGCAATCCGGCAGAAACAGCCGCCTGGTGCCCGAAATTGCGAGATAAACGAACACCTTTTATGTTCGGGTAACTTAAATTCAGCTCGCTTATTATATTCCAGGTGTTGTCTCTCGATCCGTCATCAACAAAAATAATCTCAAATGACGTATTCCAATTTTCGCTGGCTCTATTTAGTTTGTCAATAAGCGCGTAAAGCGCTTTATCTTCGTTGTATGCGGGAATAACAAGGCTTAACATAATTTTATAACCCTCAGATTTTTTAATATAAATAATACAAAAAATACGCGAAAATTCAATATTTTTGATAAACTATTAACGGTTTGAAAATCTTTTGTTGGAAAAAAATAAAAAATTATATTATAGTCTGTTTTTAAATGTTAAATAATCCGAATATCAATTTTAAATTCTTCAAAAAAAGGATTAGCCAATATGACACCGATAACTTTTTTAGATTCTAAAGTTCTAATGTGCGGGATTCTGTTTTTTATCGCAGGTATCAGCCCGGTTTCTGCTAAAGAAAGGAATGTCGGAATTGTAAATACAATGTCAGGGGTAGTTGAGAATTATCACGAGGGGACAGTCAGACCCGAACAAATGAAAACCGGAAGCAAAATATATCTTAATGACCGGTTAGTAACAATGAAAGAATCCAAAGTACAGATTGTTTTTCGCAACGACAGTGTCATTACCCTTGGACCGGAAAGCGAACTTATAGTTACCAGAGATGTTTATGACGCATCAAGTGGGCGCCGGGAAACAATCTTATCGCTTGTCAAAGGCAAAGTCCGGTCTGTGATCGGCAGGAATTATTCCCAGAGCGGATCAAAGTTTGAGGTTCATACCGCAACCGCTATCGCCGGCGCCAGAGGCACGGAGAATCTGGTTGATTCACAACAGAATCCGCCAAAAACAACAGTATATGGAATCACCGATACCACATTTGTGCGTAACTCGGATGATTCCGTTGAAGGAGAAGCTGGCCTTACTCCAGGCAAGGGAGCTAACGTACTACCCGGCCAACCGCCGCAGGTATTTGATTTTCAATTTACCGATCCCGCTTTTATTGAACTTTTGAACTCAACTACTCAGCAGGGTGGCTCGGATGCGGAAAACGATTTGAACATGGGCGCTCTTGATGAAGGCCCTGCCGGAGAAGAACCCAAAATCGAAGAGGCCGCCGGCCCGTCGGATTTCCAGCGCGAAAAAATAGAAGAACATGAAACTCCGCCATACCAGGAAGAAACACAACCTAACCCTTCACAGAGAGATTCCTGCGAGAGTGATGGTTATCATGGTATGTAATATTTTTTTATGAATGATAAACCCGGTAAAATCAGGAAAAAATCAAAAAGGGGAGTTTATCTTTACGGTTTATTAACCGGATTAGCGTTACTCGGTTTGATTTTATTATTGAAATTCCTGAACCCGGGGTTTCTGCAAAATATTGAGCTGAAATTTATCGACCTTTTTTTTCAGGTTCGGGGCGTACGGCCTGTTTCAGACAAAATAGTTATTGTCGCCATTGACGAAAAAACCATCAGGTCTATCGGAAGATGGCCATGGCAACGCGAAAAAACCGCCGATCTGGTAAAAAAACTTACCGGATACGGGTGCGATACAGTCGGGTTTGACATTGTGTTCTCCGAACCGGAAACCAATGCGGCGATAATGGCTTTCGGGTTTCTTTTCGATCTGTTAAAAGATCTTCCTCAGCAACAAAATGAAAACATCAAAAAAGCGATTGAGATTATCTCCGCTTTTACGCAAAATCTGGATTCCGATAGTTTACTTGCCCAAGCTATAAGAGAAAACGGCAGGGCGATTCTCGGCACTTTCTTTTTCATGTCCGAATCGGAGATTTTTGATAAAGAAAAGAATCGCCGGTACGTTCTTTCCATGCGTTCCCTTAATGACGACAGGATAATTCAGGTCTTTGAGGGTGAACAGGAACCGCCTCCAAATGTAATTATGAAACCGGTATGGGTTAACCTGAATATACCGCAGATAGCCGATTGCGCCGCGGGGTTTGGTTATTTCAATGTAGTACCCGACGCGGACGGGGCAATCAGGAGAATCCCCCTGATCTGCAATTATAACGGGGACTATTACCAGTCGTTGGCATTACGCATAGCAAGCCGGTTTTTAAACGAACCGGTCAAACTGTATCTGGATAATTTCGGTGTTGAGAAAATCAAAATAGGCAATATTGATATTCCAACCGATATTTCAGGAAAAATGATGGTCAATTACGCCGGCCCGTCGCATACTTTTGAATATATATCCGCTTGCGATATCATAAACGGCACAGCCGATACCGCCAAACTCAAAGGCAAAATCGCCATTATAGGTATCACCGCCACAGGATTGTATGATATAAGAATAACACCGTATTCCAATGTATATCCTGGAGTTGAGATACAAGCCAACGCAGCGGAAAATATTATTCAGGGAACGTTTCTGAGAAACCCGTGGTGGGCGGGTATGGTTCAGGCAGGGTTTATTGTGCTGGCAGGCATACTTATAAGTATTTTTCTCCCTGTGATGGGAGCTCTCGCCAGCGGGTTGTTTTGCATAGCGGCAATTATTTTTGTAATTTCAGTCAGTTATACTTTATTTTCTTTTTTTAATATTTCTTTTTCCCCGTTTTATACATTAACGCTGATTGTGGCGGATTATCTTTTCATAACCTCAACGAAATTTTTTATTGAGGAAAAAGAACGCAGGTTCATTAAATCGGCGTTCGGGCAATATTTGTCACCGCAACTTGTTGCGGAACTTGTTAATGACCCGGATTTGCTTAAACTGGGCGGCGAGGAAAAAGTCCTGACGGTATTGTTTTCAGATATAGCCGGATTTACGAGCATATCTGAAAAACTTTCACCGGCTAAACTCGTGGAAATGCTCAACAATTACACTACCGAGATGAGCAATATAATTATGGATAACCGTGGTACCATCGATAAATACAACGGCGACGCCATAATGGCATTTTTCGGCGCTCCGGTATTTTTCGCCGACCATGCCGCTTGCGCCTGCAGGGCGGTTCTGCAGATGCAGAAAAAGCTCGATTCAATTTCTGCCCGGATTTCCGATTCAGCCTCAAGAACACAGGGTTTTTATACACGGATAGGAGTAAATACCGGAAAAATGGTTGTCGGCAACATGGGATCAAAAAACAAGTTCAATTACACTGTGCTTGGCGATTCCGTTAACCTTGCTTCGCGCCTTGAAGGAGCGAATAAGTTCTACGATACGCGTATCCTTATCGGCGAAGATACCGTATCGGGGCTTGACGGCGAGTTTGTTGTACGGCTGATAGATGTTGTGAAAGTAAAAGGAAAAGAGTTGCCGGAGAAAATTTACGATCTTATAGATTTAAGAGAAAACGCATCAGAGAAACTTATGGAATTTCTATCATTCTATAACGACGGCATAAAATTTATCGATGGAAGAAACTGGGAAAATGCCGTGGCAAAATTCAAAAAAGCGTTATCGGTTATTCCCTCAGATAAACCATCGCAGATACACCTTGCCCGTTGTGAACAATATATTAAAACTCCTCCTCCAGAAACCTGGGACGGATCTTATTCGCTTGAGAGCAAATAAACGAATTTCAATTCATCAAAAAAATATTATTTTTGACCCCAAAACTTGGAGAAACCAATTGTTGTGTGGATCCGGGAAATTTAAATTTAATGCCTCTTCATAATCAGTTTTAAGCAATATATTATATCAATATATAAGATAATTTGAGAATACTGAAAAATCATAAATTGATATATCATCAATGACAGGATAAAAATTCTTTTTCAGCGATCACAGATTTCTTTATAACGGCAAGATTAAGTATTTATGAGGATAAGATAGATATATCTTATCATTTGACATAATCGATAACTCTCACGCGTTTTCTGATATAAGAAATATCGGGTTCGTCGGGTGGGGCGTATTTCAGGTACTGTTTGTATGCCAGAGACGCTTCATGAAAACGGTTAAGTTTTTCGAACATAATGGCTTTATTATAGTACGCGTCTATATAATTAGGGTTAAGTTCTATGGCGGTATTGAAATCTTTCAGGGCGGCGTCATAGAACCCTAACCGCTGATACGCGTTGCCGCGATTGGCGTAAGCGGCCTCAAATGCCGGGGCGATTTCTATTGTTTTAGTGAAATCCTCAATCGCTTTTTCGTATTTGCCCTGGTAAAGATACGCGTTACCGCGATTATTATACGCGTGAAACAGGTTCGGATTAACTTCCGTGGCAAGGGTATAACATTTTATCGCCTCATCCATCTGCATTTTGTCAAAAAGAAGGTTGGCGCGGTTATATATATCGATGGCGCGTTTTTTTGATTCGTCGTCTATAGCGTTATCATGATCGTAATGAGAAGGATTGATAATATTTTCCTCGTTTTTGAGAGTGGTTTTGTCAGGACATAGAAAGACAGCGAGTTCTTGAGCGCAACCGGCGATATTTTCATTATTGAAAACAACGGTTTCTGTATTTATAACCGACCCGCTGGCATTATCGATGAATTGCCCGGATATTCGTTCGTTATCTGAGCTGATTATGAAAGAATACCTTGCTGTTTTCGCCTGTTGGGAATTCGCGTCGATGAAATCGAACATATTGTTTAACTTTTCGGTAAATGATTTTTTTATCTCTGTTTCTTTGCCGTAAACGGGTGAATCTTTTGTGGTGATAATTTCTTTTATGAACACCTTGTCTTTTTGTTTATCCAATGCGTAAATCGGTATTGAAAAAAGAATAAGTATAAATAGAAAAAAAAGTTTTTTTATAAATCCTGTCATTTTCGTATAGGCTCCGTAAGGAATTATCATATTTTAAAGTCGAACTATATTTGAAGATGATCAATAATATTCTTAATCGGTACGGATTATATCATATTAGTCAATAACGCATAACCAAAAAATATGGCGGGTATAACTGTAATAAAAAAAAACTGGATGCGAAACATCCATAGAAAAAGTTTTTGTTTCTTTTTTCAAAAAGAAAAAGCTTTTATATTATTATCAATAAAAAAAATAGCCCGAATCGCCGTATTGGCGTGTCCGGGCTATTCTCTCCTGAATAAAAAATTATTTTTTCATTCTTCTTAACAAAGGCAGAAGGCAAACCGAAACCAGCATCATGGTAGCCGGTTCGGGAACAGTATTCAGTTGAAAATTATCTGCAGTCATGGTGGAGTCTACAGAAGATGCGGTAAGCGAATACGCTCCGATAACCACGCTGAAATAATCGCCGGATACAAGATTGAAATCGGTCAAACTGAGCGAAGAGAACGCATCCCAGTCGCCATCCAACCCGAAACTCATAGTTTTGGTGGAGTTGTCCCATCGCATCGCCAGATTGGCGTCTTCAACTGCGTCATGGTTTACTCCAACCACAGTTGGTGTTCCGTTTACGATCTTATATGGCTGGATGTAATTGTACGAAGATGGCGAATCCTGCTCATAAGCATATAAGAAATCATAAAAAACAGAGTTGGCGGTGCTGTTGTTTTTATAAAGTTGAATCGATAACCCCGCGTTTTGATATGTATTTGTGGGATTGTCGAATATGTTGCTGTCGATATGAAAATCTATGGATATACTAAAATCCTCGTGCGCGTATACCGGGAACAGAGACCACGCTACCCTTACAATACCGTCTCCGGCGGTACCCGTGTTTTTGTCGAAATTAAGTGTACCACCGCTTTCTGAAACAGTAAGTGCGGGAGTACCAAGAACACTTACGGTCCATTTCGATGGATCCAACGAACCGTCGTCGAAATTATCGGTTCCCTGAAGAGCAAAAACGTTTGCCGATATAAATATCAGCGTTAAAGACAGCAAAAACCTTGATTTTCTCATAACTCCCATCTCCTGATTTTAATGTTATGTTTCTCGGTATTTTGAAGTGTTTTAATCCCTATTAATATATATAGCACATAATATAAATAAATTCAAAGAGATATGTAATATTTTTTATATAATGACGAAATTTTTATTGATCTTAAAAAACAAATGTTTCGATTAACCAAAATTCCAGATTCGCACGAGAACAAGTAAAGACTATTGTTCGAATGTTTAAATATTGCATAAGTATAAAAGCTATAAGGCAAATAAAATTCAAGAGTTGAGGTTGCTCCATTAATCGATATCGGATAATATTTGCGCCGGCGTTTTATATTACCGAAACTTTTTTGCAAAGATACATTACATACTGTTTATATTAAGAATATTGGTATAAGCTGATATTTACTTATATCCCCTTTTGTTATATGATATCCGAATATTAGATTTTTCTTATAATTTTATATGTATATTCTGATTCAAAAAGGTGGTTCATGCGCAATAATAAAACAGTCAAAGTACATTTTGTACCGCGCAATACGGAAGTAATAGGGAGTTCACGGCTAAGGGTTTATGCCGCGGCATCGCGTCTGTCGAAAATGGGTGTCGACTGCCTGATGTATCCGCCGCCGACACTATATAATAAATTCGCGTTATCAAGAGCGCGAATAAGAGAGTTTGTTTATCATTTTATTCTTCTTCTGAGAATAGGGTTAAAAAAAGAAATCCTGTTCGGGCAGAAGATTCACAGCCAGCCGGATTTCGCGTATCTTGTGATATTTATGAAAAAACTGCTCGGATTTAAGTTCATACTTGATTTTGACGACGCCATATTCGACCGTCCGATGTGGCGCACGAAAAACCTCATAAAAATAGCCGATACCGTCATCACAGGCGGTCAATACCTTGCACAGTACGCTCGAAAATTCAACAGTAACGTGGAAATTGTGCCGACATCTTACGACCCGGCGGTTTACAATATCGAAAGGTACACCAGAAAACCCTCCGGCGCAAAAATTAATATCGGATGGATCGGTTACGGCCCAAACCACAGAGAAAACCTGAAAATGGTAATCGAACCGCTGAGAATACTTGCGAAAAAATACCCGCTGAAGTTTACCTGCATAGGAGTGCTCGGCGACAAAGAAATAAAAACAATGTTTTCTTCCATAGACAACCTTGATTTCATCCCTGTGGATGAAATCGAATGGATCGACGAAACCGTGGCGGCATCGGAAATATTCCAGTTCGATATAGGTATCATGCCTCTTCTGGATACTGTCCGAGCGCAAGGCAGTTGCGGCGGCAAAGCGATGCAGTACATGGCACTTGGCGTGGCTACTTTAGCATCGCCCGTGGGCGAAAACAGGTTCCTGATAAAAGACGGAGAAAACGGATTCCTCGCCTCGTCCGAGCAACAATGGACGCAAAAACTTGAATCGCTCATTATAAACGGCGATCTGCGCAAATATATGGGCGAAAACGCCCGCAAGACTATTCTCGAACAATACAATATAGATATAAACGTAAACAAAATATACCGCATAATAACGGGTCTATACGGGAAATAAAATACATGGATTATAAAGAACTTAAATCAAGCCTGATTAAACATACCGGTTATATGTTCAGCTCAAACGTTGTTGTAGCGGGTTTGAGTTTTCTTATAAACGTTATTCTTGTGCGCTCTCTGGGAGCAAAAGACAACGGATTGATCGTGCTGACTATCAGTACGGCAAGCATGATAAGCCTGTTTTTCGATTTGCGGTTCGGCGAGGCGGTAATAAAATATGTGGGCGATTATTTGTCGGCGGGCGATAAAAACAGAGCTCTGGGCGTAATCGTTATCGGGTATCTGCTTGATGTGGCACTCGGGATTTTTTGTTTTCTGGTACTTGTGGCCGGAGCAGGGCTAATATCTAATTTCCTGCATGAACCGCAATTAAAACTTCTGCTTCTGATTTACGCGTTCATGATTCTGATCGGCGCCATAAACAATACTTCAACCAACATCTTTTATTCTCACAGGGAATTTTCATGGATCAGCATCCAGACAATTCTCATGAAAATTTTCGATTTTCTATTTATTGTAACCGTTGTTTTTCTTAATAAAGGAACTATCGGTGTGATAACCGCTTACCTGATATCGTCCATTTTAATGACAATTATCATAACCGTAAAAGCCGTTTTTAAAATAAAGGTTTTTTATAAAGGAACAACCCCTGTTTTACGCGGAATAAATTTCAGGGAACTGTTCGGGTTTATATTTCACACCACATTCGCCTCAACCATAAAATCAGTTATCAGGTACATGGATATACTTATTCTCGGACATTTTAAAGATCCGAGAGCGGTTACTTACTACAAAAACGGTATCGGATTGGGAAGCATGCTCGGATTGATCTCCGATCCGATATACAAAGTGGTTTACCCGGCTATAGTAAACCTTAAAAACGCCGGAGATATTGTTACGATAAAAAAAATAGCAAGAAAAATTATTGTTTACGGAGCGGCAATCGGGTTTCCGGCGGGAATATTTGTTTCTTTAATCGCGCCGTATGTGATTCATCTGCTTTACAAAGGGATATCCGATCCTTCCGTGATGGTTTTGAGGTTGGTTATCTGGGTTCAGGTGATCAACCTGATGCTTTGCTGGCAGAGGCCCGTATGCCTGGCGTTCGGAAGATCAGATATCGGCTCGAAAGTCGGTATGGCGGGTTTTTTTGTGTTTATGGTTCTGCTTGTATGGCTTGTTCCCAGATACTCGTTTACCGGAGCGGCAATCGCGTATCTGGTTACAAACACGCTGAATATTCTGCTGGTTAACTTTTTCACAGTGAAAATAATTAAGGCAAATTCGCGTCAGTAGCGCGATTCGTATACCTTTTTTATCTCTTTTTCGTCCAAACACCGTTTAAATATCCGGGCATCCTGGATACCGCCTTTAAAAAACTCCTGTTCGCGCTTCAGATTGTTACCGAAAACCAGATTATGCCAAGATACAGGCGAATACCTGTAAGAAACCGGTTTGCGTTTCATGATCCGCACCTTGTTGCCAAATCCGCTGAGTCTGTCGGCGAATATGATTGTCTCAAGCCCGTCCGAATCGGCGGATAAACACTCCAAACCCTGGCAGAATACCGAAAACGTGTTTTCATCGCGCGGCATATAGTATTGTATGCTGTCGTTGTCGAAATCGGAATCAATTGTTAAAACAAGGTTGCCGTGAAAAGATATATGAAACCGATTGTTAACCGGATCAAACGATATTCCTTTTCCGAAAAACTCAAATGACTGCCCGTCATTATCCTCATAACAACCTGTTTTTGATACCACTTCATTGTTTAGGGCATATGTTCCCGCGAGATCCTCGAAATCGGAGCTGAATTTATATATTCTTCTTAATAAAGATGTTATGTAAAAATAAGTGCCGTCATAACATATCGATGTAGCGCAACAATTTGTTATCACTGAACTTAAATCGAGAAACCCGCCTGTAGCGAAAGTCGTATCGAGTGTCATCGTATCTTTGTTGAGCCTGTAAATACCGCATTGAGATGGATAAAGGTACGCGTTCATCCATGAGATATACAAATAGTTTCCAACAACGCAGATATCTCCGACTAACCCCTCGGGGTTGCTGATAAGCTTGATTCTCGATCCGTCCATTGAATATTTCGCAATATAATCCGATCCGGTAGTGTAAATATATGAATTATCGCACGCGACACCGTTAATCCCTTCAAGATCGTCTGTATCGAAGGAGTTTATTTGCTCAAACGGCCTGCAGTCGAGCTGGAATTGTTTTTGCCCGTTTATGTAAACTTTAAACAGATTGGTTTTTATGTCGTAAGTTTGAGCGAAATTAAACCATTGCTCATTGCTGATAATATCGGTAAGATTTAAGGTTTTTGAGTATGCAGGCATAGAATTTTTTCTGTAAATATTGTTCAAGTCGAGATTAACTTTCAAAAAACCTTCGCCGGATATACCATCGAAATAGAGCGGATATAGTTCTTTATCTGAAGTACCGAGTATTTGAGGGAGCCCCCCATCGCCGTTGAGATCTTCCGGGTAAATCCAAAGTGATATTGTGTTGCTGAACCCAACCGAATCGGAATCGAGTTCCGTTATGATATAGTCACAGTTGATATTGCCTCCGAGGTTTACATAATAATTGTCATTTCTGCCCGGCAGGTAAGACAGTAAACTTATGCCGTGTTCTACGGCGTCATTTTGCGCGGTTCGGTCTCTGGAATCGCCGTTGAAATCAAACCAGGCGGCGAGATTGCGGTCGATAACCGATTCGTTTTTCATTGTAACCGAGTCAAATTTCAAACCGGTTACGGCTGACGAGGAATTCCTGCGGTAAAAATAGAGCGGATCTTCATCTGTCTGTTCATACCCGATATACGCAGTGAACTTCATGCCTGTTTGTATATCGGCGTTTGCGGGGAAACAAGCGGGCATGTTGCCCGACTGGAACACAAAAGGGACAGAGGCCACTTTCTGCGGGCCGATATCGTCAAAATACAATTTCAGGTCTGAACCGCAATGATTAACAGCAATCCAATACGATTTCCCGTAACTCAAATGGCAGTTCATGTTTAGCGGCAATGATACCCATCCGTCGTTTTCGATAAGATGTGGCGAGGTTATATCGATTAACTCGGCAGGGTATCCGTCGTTGTCGTTGTAAATAGCCATAGAAACAGTACATCCGGTATTTCCGGCGAAAAGTCTGGCGGTTTGAGCAATTCCCCCGTCGATCATGGTGAACTTTCCACAAGCGATAATTCTGTCCGGCGCGCAGTTGGTTTCCGTAGATCCAACGGTTGTATAACCTATTGTGGGATCAATGATTATAGGGTAGCTTGCGGTATCGAGAAACGATTGGGGTATAATGATTTTCATTATGTTTTCCGACGGATCGATTATCAGATCGCACCATGCGTGTTTTTTTTGTTTATCGGTTACATCGGGCCTGTAGATATGAAACGCTTTTTCGGCAACACCATCTTCTTTGGCGGGTTTATAATATACCGCGTATGACCCTTCAATATTTTGCGCCCTCACAATACCGTTTGATTTCTCCAATTCGCTCAAAGGGCGCTGGTAATAAAAATCGAGGTTGCCGGATTTTATCTCGAATTCAATTACATTGGTTTTCAGCGGTTCGGATACCACAATGGTTTCTTTGCAAACCCGAGGTTTATCTTTTTCCGGCGACATAAACTCATAGGCGTATTCGATATTATCCGCTTTAAATTTTGTCGAGTTAGTATCCGTTTTTACCGCGAAACTTTTTGATTTATCTTTCGGAAAAAACTCGAATTCCGATTTCGAATCGGATATCTTCAACGACGGAATGATTTTACCTTTATCTTTTTTGCCTGTTTGTTCGGTGAATCGCCTGGAAAAATCCAGTTCTGGTGTTTTTTGTTTTTCCGGGTAAACATAAGGCACGCGGAAAAAAAGAATAAATATTAATGGTATGAATCTGATCAGGTTCATATTGGCTCCTTAACGAAAATTCTGTTGAATTACCATAAGTTTCCTTCGCTATCGAAATCAAAGATTATTTTGTATTTGGTTGTCGATCCGTTTCTCACCGCGATTACAATATCGCCGGCGCTTGCGCGGGTACCTGAACCGTCTGCCCGCCAGATGATGGCTTCGCCGTCGTCCAGTGGTTGCGGATCGCCGGTTAATGTTTTTAGTTTCAGAATATTGTTTACAGTAAATATTTTTGAGTAAGGATAAACCTGCAGGTCGCCCTTTCCTGTTTTTATTTGCCCGTGCGATTTATTATGATCGAAAGAAACCCATTCATTAGTAACCGATTCCGGATCGGAATCGCTGTGGATGAACAGAGTCGGGTCAACGGTTGTCGGATGCGCGAAATCGTTGAAAGAACCGGAAACGTTGGCGATAATAAACTGGTTGCCTGATTCGTCACGGGTGATAAACGATAACTGGTTTATGTCGCTTCGCGCTTCAAGATGAGCGCAGTTGATATTCGAATGATATAATTTTAAAGAACCGTTTCGAGGATAAAACCTCAAATCACCTTCACCGGTTTTTATCCACGCGGCGGATTGATCGTGTTTTAACTCAATGTAGTCATCGGCTGAAGCCTCATCGGATGAATAAACACGAAAAAGCGGATCCGGTGAAAAAAAGTTCATGGTTCTGTTTATTGAACCGATGTCCGCTTTATCAATTACTGCCACAACACCGGATCCGGTATTTGAGTTTACAGGTGTTCCGATAATCAGGCTGTCGTAACCGCTGTTTTCCCATAAAATTTTCGCGCCGTCGTTTTGCTGAAACTCAATAGACGGTTCTATACCGCCAAACATAACCGGTTTGGTGGATACCCACGAATCGTTATCGGAATCGAATTTTATTTCGGCTTCGTTGTTTTTTAAAAACCTCGACCCGCCGGTCCATCCGTGAAAATTTATCGGATACGCCCTGTCAGCACAGAAAATCAAACAAAGTATCGCTACAATATGTAGTTTTCGCATATGTTTTTCTCCTTTAAATATTAAGGTAATATTTCATTCTATCCGCAATCAAACCCGCTAATCCTCATGTCACTTTTTTTATATTTCATTCCCGCGAAAGCGGGAATCCAGGTTAACAACAGCAATTTGATTTTCCGGATTAAAAACAAAAAACTTTTTCTTTTTTTAAAAAAGAAACAAAAACTTTTTCTGTGGATGCTTCGCATCCTGTTTTTTTGTTGGATTACTCCTCGCTGAATATCAGGTTCAAACAAATCACAACCGGCGATAACGAGTTGTTAGTAACTTTTATTTTCATAAACTCAACAAACTCCGGATAAAACTGAACGGAAAACGGTGAATAATCCAGCGAATCCTCCACAACAGAAGACCCGGCTACAAAGTTAGCTCCGTCACCAGCCATGTACTCCAACCTCAAATTTATGTTATCGCCCTGAACAGTCCCGGCAATAGCGAAATATCCCGTCGAATACCCCACATTAACCATAGGCGACAGAACTTCTCCACCCGGCTGAACCGTAATATTATTAAAAAGATTGAATTTTGCCTGTTTTGACATGACACTTTCTCCCCCATTAAGATTTAAATTTTCTTAATTCATTGTTGATAAGTTTTTTGTACGGTTGATACGCCTGAGAGAAAATCGAGGAAATATGTTTTATCTCCTGTGCTGATTCGCACCTCTCTATCAACGTAACCAGAATAGACAACGCGTATTTGAAATCGCGCCTTGTCCTCATCTGAGCCAATATAAACAATATTAGAATAGGAATCGATGAAACCGCCATCAGCAGTGATGTGTCTTTAGCGGTAATTCCCGTTATGGTAGTGTTGTAAACTTTCTTGTCGGTTACCTTATTTTTCAGCGTGTTTCCTTTTAGGAAATTCCTGAAAAAATTGTCGCCCCAGACTCTGGCGTTTATACAACCGGAAAAAAATAAGGCTAAACATAACAAAAAGATATATAAAACCGCGAGAACCTGTTTTGATCTGAACTTAAATACGGCAGGCATATTTATTTCTCCTTACCGGTGTAAAAAGGTACTCCCTCAGGACCGTTGCGGTACTCTTTTTTGACTTCATCTATAGGTGTCATTTCGAACGTTGAGTCCTTGATTATTGTATGAATGGCGCTCTCAGGAAATATGCTGAGTTTTTTGTTGATATCCGCGACGACATTATTTATATAAGGCGAATTGTAATCGCTGTTGACTTCTATTTTCGCGCCGTTATACCTGAGCATTCCTTTATTGAAATATGGTTGCAGGTTATACAACAATATCCGCATCTGGCCGGATAATGTGAGCCCGCCGTACTCTTTTTCTTTTTTCTCGTATTTTGAGGAATATATTCCCGTCAATCCGACCAGCCCTTCAACATGTTTCATCAATTTAAGCGCTTTATCGCCAAGATATTCGCGCGGAAACATTTCCGGATTGACATACCTGTAACCGATATCGTTTCCCGGCAACGGAGTTTCAAACCGTCTTGAAGTGTAACCAGTATCTTTGTTGATGACATATTTCTTCTCATCGAAAAAATTGGTAAACGTCATGCCGTTTTCCACATCATCCAAAAAGAGTTTGCGGATGGAATCGATTTGACTGCGGTCATATTTGCGGTCGGTAAATAGAGATATGCCGCGTTCGATCATGCTTTTTGTTTTATCCATATGTTTGTCTCCTTTATTTGTTGAGCAAAAATTTCAAGAGGTCGGGCGCTTTTTCCATTGTGCTTGTTATAGCGGGTTTTATAATATTGCGTAAATTAAGCGGAGATGAATCCTGATACATCTTTTTCTGTACACCTGCGGTCCAGTAACGCATATTGTAATCGTTTTCCATGGACGCTCTTTCAAGGGCATACTGGCGAGCCGAGTTAACGGTATCCTGTCCAGCCTGAATACCGAATTTTCGGTTATCGATTATCTGGCTGAGTGTCTGCCATAAAAAATCCTGTTCGCGGTTGAGGTCGTCTTTGACTTTATCGATAAGCGCCTGGTTCAACTGTTGGCCGGCCGCTGCGCCATAGATTCTCTGTGCACCCTGTGAAGCGATAACGTTTCTGCGCAGATCATTGGTTGCTTTGTTGACACGGTATTGGTTGGTGTCGAGGTACGCTTTGTACATATCCGACGTCGGGTCGTATGACCCTTCAAGAAACGCACGGATCGCACTGATTATACCGGGATTGTTCTGTTCAAGATCCTGTATTTGCGAAGAAACCTGCGGTTGAACAAAAGCCGGGTAATTTGGGTATCTCATCGATTGTTCTCCTTCAGTATTAAGTAGTTTGAATAGTTTTCCATATCTTTTCACCGTTTTGATCCGATAATACCTTGAGCGAATGGTTTATGCTGTCATAAACCATTGCTCCGCAAGGTAACTCGGATATATTTAACCTGTCTATTTCTCTTGAGGTTAAACTCCCCAGATAGTACCTGTTGATATGTGAAAACAGGTTATCGAAATTCATTTTTATGTTCTTTTCAGATACAGCAACGTTCTTTCCTATCAATTTGTTATCCTCCTTATCGAATGGACATCCAGTACCCTGCGGTTCTGCACAATGAAGTGCCTCCGCTTACGTTCTGGGTAAACTCGACCTGTTGTGAATCGTTCGTGGCGCATACGACATAAGCCGAATCGTGCATTTCGTGAGCTACAGGGCTTGAGTATCCGACTTTGAAATAGTTACCTGTTGAGCCTGAAGGCCTGAGTTTCGCTTCGGCATACTGCGCGTTGCCGGCCACTGCTTCCAACTCGAAGTTGCCCAGATTGCTTATCGCTGGGATATTCGCGCCGGACGCTGTACCCGCATTTACAGCCTGAAATGTCTCATATTGAATATAATTGCCTCGCTGATAGAATGTTAGTATATTACCTGAGGATAAGCGGTAAACCGCCCCGACGCATCGGTAAAATTTTGTGTCCGCGTAACGGTATACCTTTTTCCCCTGGGTATTAAACGCCGTATCGGAGTATTGCGGAGGGTTGACAGATAGTTTCACTTCCCATTGTTTTGAGTTGCCGAACCGGCTTACATAAACATAACACCAGCTTGATGTTCCCGCTACTGAACCCTCAAAATAATTGGAGAGAGACGTTATATCGATGTTTCCCGAATCGGCTGAATTGGAATATAAAACTCCGCTGAGTTCCGCGATGCCCGCCTCAACACAGATTGTATTCGCGCCGGTATACTTTATTTCGCATCCATGCAGGTAGTGGCTTGACAAATCGTATAACTTCATGTTTCGCAAATCGGTAACCGCGATTACAGGCGACGACGGCAACCCGCTTACCACAAGTTTGGCGATAACCTGTTTTCCCGCGCCCGGATCGGCGGATACCGCATCGGAAAAAGTGCCTTGATAATCAATATGCAGGTAATATGTGCCGTTTTCGGTATGTGAGATGCTGTACGTTTGCGCTCCGGTTTCTTTGCGGTACATTTTACCGTTATAAACCGTGTAAACTATACCCGCGGAAATAGTTACTTTGGCGTTCTGTGATACGCTCGAATCAACTGTTTCCAGTCCGGCAGATACGAAACTTGCATATTTCTCGGCGTCTCTTACAAGAGGGTTTATGTCATCTGCCAATACACGTTCGGTAAGGGTATTTGTTTTAATGTTGATGTCTTCGAGGTTACCGTTTAAGACATCGTATAAAGTGTTTTCGTTTTTGTTCAGTTCGGATGCCCTTATGGTTCTGCCCGAAAAATAATTAAACTGGCGGTTAATTAGTCCCATATCAACCTCTTATGTTTATTGTGAATTAGAAAATTTTTTAACTGCTGAAATTAAGAAAATCATCGTACTGGAAAAGAATAATAAACCCGTAAAGGAGGGAAGACCGGTTACGGCCTGAAACCGAGAACTCGATATTGAGGTATTTGGCGTATTCGGCATCGAGATCGACATAATCATCGAGCATATCCTGAGTTGAGAACGAGTCAATGTCGAATACCGCCTGATCCCATACAACCGAATCGCCCATAAGCGAATACTGATATGAATTGCCCGAATCCATATGGTTTTTTATGATCTCAATATTAAGCGGGTAATCGCCGCGCGATTCGGCATGCACAAAAACTTTATCGATCAGTTTCTGTCTCTCTGGTGAAGCGAATGTGAGTATCCCCGTCCGATACCTTGCCTCGATTGAACCTATCTCCCACAAACTGTCTGAAGATGGTATTGTATCCCACTGGGAATCAATAGTTATTGTACCGCAATAAAAGTTCCCGTCGTCTATGAACGCTGAATTGCCGACGATTATTTTTTCCTGTCCCGTGCCTGTGCCTCCGGTAATTTTCAGCGAACATCCGCAGAGTGAATTCTCTAATACCTGTGCGGATAATGTCTTGACTGTGACCGTGTTTTGATCTGCCGAATCGCATATTCCGGCGCAATCGGCTCCAAGATAGTAGCATGAACTTTTGCGCCAGACAGTTGAGGTATTCGCGTCGCCGAAAAACGTATCGCCGGAATCGTCGTGCCCGTTGAAGGAACAGAACGATTGGATCCTGAACCCTTTGTGAGGGCCAAACCAGCACGGGTTGGAAACCGATGAGATATCGCAGGTAATAACGCGGTTGTTAAAATTGTCGTTTGTGTTCTCGTCGCAGTAACTTACCCATAACCGACCGTCAATTATGTGAGCGCAGATATCTTTTATTTTTGTTCTTGATACGGGTATCTCGCCGATATAATTTTCGGTCATATTGATCATGTTTGACCTGTCGTAACAATACACATGGCGGGTATTGCTGACAAAAAAAAGTTTGTCTTCGTGAGTTACCACCGATTTTGGAGCACAACACCCGATGGAATCGCTTATGTTGTCTATCGGGAACGGTTGCAGGTTGCCGGATACCCGCCAGATAGAATGGTGTTTGAAAATGATTGTGCCGTCGAGGAAAAATATTATTTTTGCGATACCGTCGCCGTCGACAGAAGGCAGTTCCTGAAAATTGTTGATAAGATCGAACCCTTCAGGGTCTCCCGGTTCGCTGAAATAGAATCTGCCGGGATACTGTTGTGTTCCTCCCACAATAAGCCTATTGAAGTGAACCCCGATAGCCGCCCCTCGTGGAGCGGATATGATATTATACAGTGACAAACCGTTATATTTTTTCAGCGGATCAACTCCGTTTACCATATAACAGTACCCGTCGCCGAAATTTACGTAATCGAACCCGGCGGTTTCATCGAGCCCGGATATAATAGGGGTGAATGTGCCCGTTACTTCATCCGCAGCGAATAATGAATCGTCACAGTTGATTATAAATTTTTTTACTGACGGGTTATTGGGGTTTACAAACCGGAACATTGATTTTACGGGGTTGCGGGTTTTACAGGAAATCGGTGCCGGGTTCAATTTGGTATAACCGGGCAACACCTCAATCGCCAGTCCGCTGGAAACCCAGTTTTGCGAAAGTACACATTCCTGCGGTTTTATTTCCGCTGTTTGTTCTTTAATGTTCAATCCGCCTGAAAAATCGAAACTTTGATAAACCGAAAAAACCGGTCCGCTCATATTACCACCTCCATTTCGGTTTAACCTGAACACCGTTTTGCTGGTCGGCCTCGATAAGAAGCTGGGCAACACCCTCAACCCAGTTCGCCCTCGCCAGTTGTGCCATTTCCGCCTGCTGGCGGTACTCGTGCCCGCGCATAACCGCGAACTCAATCAGCAGATACTGGTACCAGTACGGTATCTCGGATATATCCTGATCGTTTTCGATATCGGCGAGAACTTTATAGTAATCTATGAAAACCATTCTCGGTTTATCCGGTACCGGATCGAGGTTCAGTGTCCTGTCGCCGGATTGAGATTTTGTGAATACGCAGAATTTATCGGGTTGCCCGGCGGTATTTGATTTAGCCGACTCGAATTCTTTATGGTCAACTGGTTTTAGTGTTATGTTGTTCGTGATATCTTTTACCGAACTCGAATCAACCATCTCAAAGTAGTCTTGAGGCAAATTGAATTGCCTGGTGTTTGCTGGGATTTCGAGATAATAACTTTTTTCCAGCCACCACCATCTGCCGTTGGATAGACAGTTGATTTTCTGCTGGGCTTCGTTGACCCATCTTTTTACAAGCGAGCGAAACGTGGGGGTATCTTTGAAACACCTGCGGCATACTTCGTCGGTTATCTGCTGTAAGCTCAAGCCTGTGCCGGTATACGCGGGGGTATTTTGTTTAACGGTTACCGGTTTTAGTTCAAACAGCGTATTCTGTTTTTCCTGGGGCGAATCCGATATGGTCGCCTCGCATTTATATATGCCTGACGGGAACGACATGGTAAAATCAGCGCTCAATACAGCAATGTACCCTCCCGCGCCCGATTCGGAAAATGAAAAACCCGCCTGAGGGTTATCGGTTAAGCTATTGAGCTCACAATCGGATGTGCGCACGGATACCCATAACTGGTTTACCCAATCGAACCAGAAAAACTGAGTCGATCCGTCGGAGAGATACTGGAGAGCGAAAGAAACGTTACCTGACTGGCGCCCGATTCCGTCGGCATCGTAAAAAGTTGCCTGAAGAATAATTTCCGATCCCTGAATGAAAGTATCCATATTTTGAGGCCCTTTTTTAGTTTTGTTTTTTATGAAGTGGTTTTCTGGTGATACTGAAAAGGATTGGAAAATTATTTCTCGAGGATATTGTCGATTTTACAGGTAAGCCCGTTGAGGATATACTTGACTTTCTCTTTTTTGTCTAATGACTCGTCGTTCATGGCTTCCATGATCAGTTTGATCGCTTCTTCAATTACCGTCACAACGATCGGCAGTATGATTTTCATTAGGAATTTGGTTAAAAAACTATTCATTCGGGTATCCTCCTTAAAATTATCTTTTAGTGCCCGAACCCGATTCTTTTTCAAGAAGGGTTTCTATTCTGGTTACGGTTTTTTCGATTGAATTGATCTCCTTTTTTATCTCCTGATAAAAATATTCCTGTTTTGAGATAATCTGTTTTGTATTATCAAGATCAGATGCGAGAATAGCGACCCGCTCTTTAAGCCCGAACCAGCCGGCGAATATCAGAAACAATGTCGTTATCAGATAAACAATGGTTTTCAAATCGAAATAATCGTTAATTCGGTTCATGGTTAATATCCGTTGTCAGTTTTTGTCGATACACGATTTACACACGAGGTTCCCGCGCTGGGCAACCATATCTTTCTCAAAACATATTTTGGAACAAATTGCGCATTCTCTTTTCTTGCCGAATTTCATGATTTTGCTCCTGTTCTGCGCGGGCGGCAAAAATACCGCCCGCGTTGATGATTCGGGTTAATGCCGGTTCGCTGTCTAAATATTATTGATTTGATAAATGACTGGTTGTAGATAACCATCAGGCCAACAGAAAAAACAATAGATTGATTGCGGGAACGATATGTTTAAATACCGGTTGGGCAAAAACCCGATTTTACTGGTTATGATCATATTAGAATAAATATGAAAGATTTCTTTCTTTTTGAAAAAAGAAACAAAAACTTTTTGTTAGGATGCTTCGCATCCAGTTTTTTTATTTTTGGTTCATGCGGATCAGGCGCCCGGTGAAGCAAATATGCCTCGCCAATCAGCGGCAGTTCTTGAAAAACGCATTGACGCCTTGAACAACCCGTCACCAGTATTGAAATCCGTATCGGACACAAACGTAAGCGGTTTTCTCCAGAAAAAATACAGCTGATGATATGTAGTATCAACCAAATACCAGCTGTCCGGATCAGTAATGTAAGGGTTTACGAAAAGCTGAATCCCCCTGTCTTTAAGCGGATTGATCCGCTGATCACTCAATCCGGCTTGTGAATCCGGAGAATAACTCGAATGGAGCAACTCTTTCGCTGTCCATTCCAGTGACGGAGGAACCATTAAAATATCCGGGCGAAGACGCAAAGGCAACCCGCGCAAATCGGTTGTCTCCTCGAAATCCTGAATCGCCTGTTTCAAAGATGTAGCGGATAAATCAGCAGGAGTTGTGAGCGTATTTTGTTCCGTTCCGCCGGATACTAACGGGTGATCAACAGCAAACAGCGGTTTCCCGTCACCAAAAAGGTATGACGACGAAAACCCGTTGTTGATAAGCGACCACGCAACCGTCTCCACTGTCTCTTTGGCGGATATGGAAAGCATCTTCGGCATCCGTTTCATTATCCTGAACTGATCGTCTTCATACATCTCCTCGGTTACCCTGAACCCGAGAGCATATGTGGCGTGAACCGCTTCGATATCGTAACCCTGTTTCGGATCATCGTAAGATATTCCCGATCCTTCAGGTTTCTCGGTAAACAACCCGAACGATGTAACCTGAGTCATTTTCTCCGACTGTTTTTCGGATGACTCTATATTGAATATGCTCGAATAATATTCCGGCCGCCTTCTGTATTCATCGAATACTATATGGCGAAAAGATGGATCGAGCAGATCGACAAAATTGCTTCGTGAAGTTGTCATATAAAAAATACCTCCTTAAAAAAGATTAGATGCTTGCTGTTGATCTGTAGTGATGCTCAACGATGATCACTTCAACTTCGGCGTTTGTTCCCCATTCGTTGCCCGGCACATCCACCTTGCCTATGATTTTCAGCTGGTTTTGCCCTGACCCGTCGGAATCGAGTTCGTGGGAAGACACACCAGTAAGGGTATTGCCTGAGGCGGTAACATGATCCTTTGTCGCCCCGATATCTTCCCTGGCGGTGTTTCCGTCTGCCTGAACGGCGAAAATTGTGTCCGGATCATCCCAGACATCGGCGTATCCGGCGGTTGAGGCGGGAATATAGCTGACTGGTTTTTTGTTTGAGTCATAACATGATGCTACCGCTCCGATTACCGCTGTACCGTCTCCGGCGCCGGCACAGGCGATGTTGCCGTCTGCCTCGATTTTAACAAGGTCACCGCGAAAAATAGCTGTGGCGTTGCTTGAATCGATACTGTAACGCCTTGTCGGAGGTATTGCTCCGGACAAATGGCGAACAGCCCTGAACCCTCTTGGGTTATCAATATTAGCCATTATTTAATCTCCTTATTTGCAAAATTTTTATGATTTTATTTTTTCCAGTTTAACTTCACCGTAAGTGGAAAACCCTGACCGTTCCCCTTCCTGATGGAAACTGTTGCCCAAAGCATCCATGACCCTCTGATTTTTCTCGTCGATGAACTTCCTGTGTGCCAATTGTTTCTCTATCGGGCGCCTGCATAAAATTAGCTCGTTGCATTGCGCGAAAGAACTTTCACCGCGCGAAACGCGCAAATCGGTTTCCATAGCCACTTCTTTCGATTCGACCGGATCCCATCCCTGCTGTTTGCGCAGTTGCGCATCACTCTTGCGGATCCAGCGGTACGAGTAAGCCGGGTCTTTCTTCAGAAGACGAAGCGGATCAGGTATATTCCAGTCGGTACCGACGCCAATTTTTTGTGATTTTTTCATAAATTTTTACCTCCGAGTTTGTTAGATTTACGTTTCTGCTCAACATACGATTCCACAGGTACACCCATCATGGCGGCGATCCTTTGTTCATCTGCCGAAAGGCAACCATGGTAACTTTTTGGCAATGATGGCGCGCTATGTTCCATAAACGCCCCTTTTAAACCGGCTAACCGGTTTGCCTCAAGGTTCTTTAACTGGTTTGACCTCGATTTGAGAATGTTCTCATACTGGTTTTTGTAATACCTTGCGGCGGCGATCTCTGTGGCGATTCGTATTCCGTCAGGGGTAGTCCGCAGATGCGGCATCTCTTTCTGGATTATGTTTCTGGCGGTAATCGACAACTCATGGTTGCTGTCAGCAATCTCAGGGTATTGCTCAAGCGCTATGGCGACAGATTCGTTTTTCCTGCGGTTGTTCTCAAAAAACTCGGATATCGTCTGGGCAAACATCACTTTCGCGGCGTAAGACGGGTTTTGCGCCCATAACATATTTATTTCATCGTCGGTTAACGGATCCGGCGAACCGTTTGGATTATTGTAGTCCTGTCCGGGATTAGATTCATAGCCGGCGAGTTGTTCCCTGAGTTTATTTCTCTCGTCAATGACTTCCCTGAACCTCGAGTACGGAATATACTTGTTTTCGCGCGATTGAGTATCGGCGGGATCCGCATCGGATCCGGACTCGTCAATTATCGGTTGCGTATCAGGGTTTTCTTCAGGCGGCAGCCCGAAAACAGGTTTCTGCCCGTTGTCTGCCGGTACTTGTTGGGCGGATAAATCTTGTTTTACGGCAGGAGTATCGGTTTGCATCAGATTTTTTCTCCTTAGATAGAATTCAAGGTTAGGTTGGTTTTTGAAACGTAATTACGGCGGGGTAAAAAAAATTTTTATTAGAAATCTGTTTCCGATTCGTCGAATTCATCGAATTCGACGCCGGACTCGTTTATCCGGCAGAGGATATCGTCCTCGTCGATGAGTGTGTATTCGTCGCCGTTGAGGATTACTTCGACCCCGGCGTTTTGCCGGAGCAAAACTTTGTCGCCGGTATTGACGAATTCGGTTAACACACCAATGCTCTCCACAGTTCCGATAACTTCGCGTTTCAGGTACGCCTCAGGTATAAAAATAGATCCTGCCTGTTGTTCTCTCTGATCCATTTTTACGAGTACACGTGTTCCAAGAGCCTGAAGTCTCATAAAACCTCCTTTTGGTTGACGGTTGGCGGAAAAATCTTTTTTGATAGGGTATGATGGTGTCCTTTGTCTTCTAAAAAAAGATATATACTACAACTTAGCCTCAGCTTGAGCTCAGGCAAAAAAAAGGTAATATTGTTGTGGTAAAACGGTTATTGCAGAGAAAAACGAATCGGCATATCATATTTGCGAAAAAATTTTTCATAATGACGGAATACTGGTTTAAGGTTTTTTACTGATTTTTTTTTCATTCGCGATATTTTACTTTTCTTGTGACATATAATCTAATTTTTATATTCACCGATAATATAATACGTTTTTTAAATTCAGCCGGAAGGTGAGGCAATGAAAAGTATCCATATTATAATCGTGTTGATGATAACAATATGCTTTGGAGGGTGTTCATCGGTTACCACCGAATACGATACCACAGCGGACTATAATAACTATAAAAAATATTGCTGGATGGAAGAAGAAAACGATGGAATCGGCAACGAGTTCATAAAGTACCAGCTTAGGAGCTCAATAGAAAATAAACTCAGGTCAATAGGATATACGATAACCGAACCGGAAAAAGCCGATTATCTTATCGGTTTTAAGATAAGAGTCAGAAAAGAAACAATGGATTTGTCATCCGACTCAAAATATCCCGAGACAATAGACGCGCATTCTTCTTATGGCAATACCATCTGGGATTTCTCTTCGTCCCACACGCCAACCACCATACCGGTAACATACCTTTGCGAAAATCTGTATATAAAAATGTACGACGCGAAAACAAAAAAACTTTTATGGCGCGGATACTCTGAAACAGGTTGTTCAGACGATATGTCCGCCGAGAAAAAATCCGCGACACTCAGCGAGACGGCAAAATTTATTCTCGATAATTTCCCGGCAAAATAATTTTCCCGCCCGACAAATTTGCACACCGTTAATTCAATGTTATTCAGGCTCCACCTTTGCTCTGTCCTTATAATTCCCGCAAAAATTTGATTCGGCGGTAATAAAATAATTTTAAATTTAAGCCGTATTATTTTCAGTATAGTCTAATGCAGTATCGAACCAATCAAGAAAATAACCTGAATGAATGGAGTTTAAAACAAATGAACATAACATTAAAATCATTTAGTGTGTTTTTGATATTATCATTAACGGGCTGTAGCGCTTCCAGAGTAGCTACTGATCAGGCGAAATCAATGGATTTTACCAAATACCATACGTATGCGTGGATGCCTGAGGACAAAGACCGGAAACTTAAAAACGAGTTTATCGAATCCAAACTTAAAGAAACCGTTGAGTCAAGGTTAAACTCAATGGGCTACACAAAAACAGGTTCTTCCATGGCTGATTTACTTTTGGGGTACAGTGTGAAAATAAATGACAACGAAGACATTTATTCGCTTGAAAAATCTTCAGCGGATTTTATCGACAGAGATTATATATCTTCATACTCAATCTGGAATTTTACACCTATAGAAACACAAAAAAGAGCCGTTAAAATGAAAGAAGGTACTTTAATTCTACGCGCGTACGACGGCAAAACAAAAAATCTTGTCTGGCGGGGAAGCAGAACAGGCGAAGTTTACAAAAACACCACTACGCTTGAAAAATCCGCGCGAATAACAGGCGCCGCTAACAATATAATGGATAGTTTCCCGGCAGATACCGGGCGATGAGAGATTTCGCGGTCTCAATTGACCCTTTTTTAAATTTCAAATAATATTTATTTCGCGAGCTTCTTTTTTTGTTGCACGCTGTAAATTACCGTGCTGAAAACTATGTATTTATATAAATATCTTATTTAACGGGTATTATAAATAATTAAAAAAAAATTGTATTTCTTTTAAACTTTTGTGTTGCAATCGGAAAAAAGAAATGATAATTTGAAAAAGTCTTTTCTAAATGGTGGCGATATGGCTGTGGATAACTTGTGGATAAAATATTAACAACTTCTATTCGTTCGTGTGAATGTTGGTCTTGCATAGTTTCTAACACTCAATACATTTAATCCTAATGTAATATTCATAAAATTTTATGCCAGGTATAAGAGATATTGGTAAATTTGGCTACATCTATATTGTTTTGAGGTTTTTTTATTAAATTACATCTTTTGAAAGTCAATAAAAAAAATCAATTTATAAAATTTATTTTATGCCAGTTTTCACGGAAAATAATTTATTTTTTACCTTTATTTTCTTTAAATTTTATTGTAACTTTTATATATTTCATGCCTGTGGATAACTAATGATAGGAGTTTGAAATTGGAAGCCCCTGAATTTTGGGACAAGGTTCTTAATATAATTAAAGAAAACACAAGCGAATTCAGTTTTAATTCGTGGTTCCAGTGTATTCAGAAAGTATATACAAACGAAAACACGCTCCATATAGAACTGCCTAACGCTTTAGCAAGAAGCTGGATGCTTGAGAATTTCTCGTCAATAATAAAAGAAGCAATGTTTCTTGAGCTCGGCGAAGAATATTTGCTCCAATTTGATATCGTAAAACCAAAAGAAAAGAAAATCGAAGATAAAGATAACTCATCTACCCAATCCGCTAAAACACCACAGAAAGGGTTTAGTATATCGAGAAATACGCTCGAATCACAAAGCCCGGTGCTTAATCACAATTATACTTTCGATTCTTTTGTCGTCGGATCAAGCAACAGGTTTGCTCATGCCGCGGCTGTGGCAGTAGCAAGAGCTCCAGCAAAAACCTACAACCCTTTATTTATATACGGAGGTGTAGGACTTGGAAAAACACATCTGATGCAGGCTATAGGAAATAAACTTATGGCAGATAAACCGGATTCGCGCGTACATTACCTGTCCAGCGAAATTTTCACCAATCAGCTTATCGACGCGATACAAAACAGAAACACAGTAAAGTTCCGCAAAAAATACCGTAACGTCGATGTATTGTTAATTGACGATATCCAGTTTCTGTCCGGCAAAGAACAGACTCAGGAAGAATTTTTCCATACATTCAATACATTATATGATGCAAGTAAACAAATCGTACTCACAAGCGACAGGGCACCGAAAGATATCGCTTACCTTGAAGACAGGCTCATTTCGCGTTTTGAATGGGGTCTTGTAACCGACCTTCAACCGCCCGATATAGAAACCAGAATAGCTATTTTGCGCAAAAAAGCGGCTTTATCAAACATATCCATATCAAACGATGTTGTCGATTTCCTTGCCAACAACATAAAATCAAATATCAGAAAACTCGAAGGCGCTCTCATAAGAGTTGCCTCATATTCATCTATATCAAAAGTACCGATTACTATAGGGCTCGCTGAGGATATACTCAAAGATTCACTCGAGGACGAATCAGCAAAAACCGTTACCGTAGATCAGATAAACCGGTTTGTTGCGGAAAAATACGACCTTCGCATAACTGATTTAATCGGCCCGAAACGAACAAAAAATATCGCGTTGCCGCGTCAGATTTCTATGTTTCTCGTTAGAAAACTAACTACACTTTCTCTACCGGAAATAGGCAAATCTTTCGGCGGCAGGGATCACACTACAGTTCTTCACGCGGTTAACTCTATAGAAACAAAAATTAACTCAAGTTTTGAGTTTAAAAAAATAATTGATTCTTATATATCTAAGATTCAAAATAGGACACAGAATATTTAAGTTCTCTGACATTTAATAAGTTGTGGATAACCTGTATATTATCTATTAATAATATTTGGATAACTTTAAAAAAATTTTTTTACTGTGGATAACATTTTCTTTTTCCACTACTTATCCACAGATTATCAACTGAAAAAATCAGCCTCAGGCCGAGAAGGATATCCAGATATCCACAACCCCTATTAATATTAATACTATTTAAATTTATTAATAATTATTATAATAATAGAAAAACAATTTTTTAGAAATTAGGAGGATACTCAATGCACTTTTTATGTGACCGTATAAAACTTACAGAAGCTCTCCAGATATTGCAAAATGTTGTGGGAACCAACACCACATTGCCTATACTGTCCAATATCTATATAGATACAGTCGATAAAAATACACTCGCGTTAACCGCAAATAACCTCGAAGTAGGTATACATATCAAAATCGATGCCACAGTTGGCGAACAGGGATCATGTACTTTACCAGGAAAAAAGTTATATGAAATAACACGCGAAATGATCGGCTCAAACGTTGAAATAGAAATAAGTTCCGATTACGTAGGAGTAATAAAATCAGGAAACGCCGTTTATCGTATTATGGGAATGAGCGGAGAAGATTATCCGCCTATGCCAAGGCTCGATAAGGCCCATAACGTAAAAATAAGCGAGGAAATGTTAAGAGAATTACTGAGAAAAACTTCTTATGCAATATCTAATGACGAAACAAGGTATCTTCTCAACGGTGTCTATATGGTAATATCCAAAGGGGAAATAATAGTTGTAGCCACCGATGGAAGAAGGCTCGCTATGGTGAAAAAAATCAGCGAAATAGACGCTAACCTTGAAGTAGCAGTAATTATACCCGCAAGAACAGTTGCTGAATTAATGAGATTGATTCACGGAGAAGGAGATATGGAAATACTTTTCTGTGAGAATCAGGTTGGGTTTAAGAAAAATAACGTAATGATGGTATCGAAACTTATAGAAGGAAAATTCCCGAATTACGAACAGGTAATTCCTAAAAAATCAAGAGAAAGAGTGCTTTTAAACAAACAGGAGTTCATGAGTGTAATACGAAGAGTGGCATTGATTACAAGCGGGAAATCAAACCTGGTTAAATTCAGTTTCAATAAAGGATTGCTCACACTAACCGCCTCAAACCCGGATATAGGCGAAGCAAAAGATGACATGAATGTTGATTATTCCGGTGAAGAATTCAGTATAGCTTTTAATCCATCTTACCTCACGGAAGCTCTAAAAGTAATGGATGAGGAACAAATAGCATTTGAATTCACCGAATCTAATTTGCCGGGTGTGATAAAAAGCGACGATTCATTTACATATGTAATTATGCCTATGAAACTGCGTTAAGGGTATGCTTATTTGAAAATAAAGAAATTTAAAATAAAAAATTTCAGGAACCTGGAAGATACTTTAATTTATCCGGATGAAGGGAAAAATATACTCATAGGCAACAATGCCCAGGGAAAAAGCAATATCATTGAGGCCATGTATTTCCTGTCTACTACAAGATCATACAGGGTTGCACGGGTGAACGATCTGATTAAATGGGGATCTGAATGGTTTTTTGTGCATAGCGAGGTTTTATCCGGAAATATTGAGAATGATATAAAATTGTATTATTCGCTAAAAAAAAAAGTATATCCATCAATAATATTCAGAAAAAGTCTTCCAGCGAATTGTTAGGAACTCTTTACGCAGTAGTTTTAAGTAATGATGACATATTTCTGATCAAAGGCGATCCGTCAGGAAGACGAAAGTTCGCCGACATTATTTTATCACAAATATCCGCCGATTATCTAAACGCTCTCCAGAATTACAAACAGGTATTGCGTGAAAAAAATTTTCTTTTGAAATCGGAAAACATCAAAGACAACCTTCTCGATACCTATAACCAACAACAAGCGTTATACGGTACAAAATTAATCGCGGGAAGACATAAACTGACGGTTCGGTTATCTTTGCAATCAGGTGAAATTTTTAAAAAGTTTTCTCGCGGAAACGATGAGTTTATGATATTATATAAGTCAATTTTTGAAATTGACGAAAAGACAGATACTGACTCGATTTACAAAGCTTTTTTTAGTGAACTGGATGCGCTCAAAAACAAAGAGAAAAAAAGAAAGGTAAGTTTAGCGGGTCCTCATCTGGATGATTTTGAAATAATGATTAACGGTAAACCCGCCCGGGCGTTTGGTTCAGAAGGGCAGAAACGCGCCGGTGCCGTGGCGCTAAAAATCGCGGAATACAATATAGCCGCCGAGAAATTCAAAGAACCGCCTTTAGTGCTCGTTGACGAAGTGTTCGGTGAACTCGATAACCAGAAAAAAGAATTTTTAAACGAAGTTTTCGATAAACGCGCGCAGATGTTTATAACCTGTACCGACGAGAAAAACACAGGTTCTCTATCATCCGGCGCCCGCAAATATAGAGTTGAAAATGGCAAGATTACCAAAATATAAAAAAGACAGGGGCGGCGAACCCGTACTTATCGGTAAATGCATGAAAGTCGCCCTGGATAAACTCGGTGTCGAGGAAAAGTTTGCCGGATCAAGAGTTCTGGTTAAATGGGAAGATATTGTCGGCAAAAATATCAGCGATAATACTAAACCGGTTGGAGTGACTGACGGAGTTCTAACGGTTAATGTCGCCAATTCAGTATGGCTTATGGAATTAAGCAGGTTTTATAAAAACGAAATATTAAAAAAAATAAAATATGAACTGAAAGATTCATCTATAAAAGATATTTTTTTTAAGCTCGGAGAAATATAATTGCATAAAAAATTGTTTTGTTTGGATAAGAAAAACTTTGATGGTAATCATTATACAAAGTTTGACGTGAACCTGAATTTCCGCGAAGATGGGAATCCAGGAGCGAGCTCAGCCAGTTATTAGAAAATAGTCAACTTATAGCGCATATGATACGTAAATTGAGCGAAATTATTAGGAGGGTTAATATATATGTCAAGTTATGATGCTCAAACAATTACTGTGCTGGAAGGTATAGAGGCAGTCCGGCGCAGGCCTTCGATGTATATCGGTGATACCGGTACTCGAGGGTTGCATCATCTGGTGTTCGAGGTGGTCGACAACAGCGTCGATGAAGCTCTGGCAGGTTACTGTACCCAGATCGATGTAATTATCAGAAACGACAACAGCATTACCGTAATCGACAACGGACGCGGTATACCTGTTGAAATGCACCAGACGGAAAAAAAACCCGCTGTCGAAGTTGTTATGACAACACTTCACGCCGGCGGAAAGTTCGATCACCAGACATACTCGGTTTCGGGTGGTCTGCACGGTGTAGGTGTATCGTGCGTGAACGCACTGTCGGTTTGGCTTGAAGTTGAAGTCAGCAGAAACAACCAGATTTATCACCAGAGATACGAACGCGGGCTAAAAGCATCCGATCTTGTCGTTATCGGCAAAACACAGGGTACAGGCACAAAAGTATCTTTCAAACCCGACCATAAAATATTCCCTGTGCCGGAATACAATTACGATATCCTGTCAAACAGGTTGAGAGAACTCGCGTTTTTGAATAAAGGACTCAAAATATCGTTGTTTGACGAACGAACCGATCAGAAAGAAATGTTCCATTACCTCGGCGGAATTATGTCGTTTGTGGAACACCTCAATAAAAACAAAAAAGCCATTCATACCAAAGTTGTCTATTTTCAGGGATCTAAAGACAACATAGAAACTGAAGTAGCTATGCAGTACAACGAGAGTTTCACAGAAAACTTATTCACGTTCGCCAATAACATAAACACAATCGAAGGCGGAACGCACCTCAGCGGTTTTAAATCCGCTCTGACAAGATCCATCAATAACTACATTAAAAACAACGCATCCCTGAAAGATCAGAAAACGGTTCCCAGCGGCGACGATATACGCGAAGGGCTCACAGCGGTAATCAGCGTTAAAGTACCAGATCCGCAATTTGAAGGCCAGACAAAAACCAAACTCGGCAACTCAGAAGTAGCCGGGATTACGGAATCTATCGTTAATGACGGGCTTAACACGTTTCTGGAAGAAAACCCCGATGTGGCCAGAAAAATTATGGAGAAAGCCCTTGTCGCGGCAAGAGCACGCGAAGCCGCAAGAAAAGCACGTGACCTGACACGCAGAAAAGGCGCGCTCGACAGCGGATCTCTGCCCGGCAAACTCGCCGATTGTTCCGAAAGAGACCCTGCGTTGTGCGAACTGTTCGTGGTCGAGGGAGATTCGGCGGGCGGATCCGCCAAACAAGGGCGCGACAGGCGGTTCCAGGCGATATTACCTCTGCGCGGCAAAATTATCAACGTCGAAAAATCAAGGCTCGATAAAGTTCTCGCCAACGAAGAAATACGAACCATGATAACCGCTTTCGGAACCGGTATCGGACAGGAAGATTTCAATATCGAAAAAGCAAGATACCATAAAATCATTATCATGACAGATGCCGATGTCGACGGATCACACATACGCACACTTCTACTCACGTTTTTTTACAGGCAAATGCGCGAACTTATAGAAAAAGGATACGTCTATATCGCGCAACCTCCTCTATATAAAGTTAAAAGAAAGAAAAAAGAACGGTACCTGCAAAATGATAAGGAAATGGATTCGTACCTGCTTGATCTCGGTATAGAAGGCGCCCGGCTACATGAGACCGGAAATGGCTCGGTGTTCGAGGACGAAAAACTGCGCGAAGTGATCGATTACCTCGTGTTGCTTGAATCGTTCGCCCATATGTTAAGGCGAAGAGGAATCCACTTTATTGATTTTCTGAAACTGTTTGACCCGCAACTAAATATGCTCCCCGTCTACCTTGTTGAAGCTGGAGATGAGAAAGTATACATCTATTCCGATTCTCAACTAAAAGAATTTTTAGACAAACACGAGGAAAAAGAAGGCAGAGTGCTTGAAGCGTTCATAAGCACTACCGAGCAGATTCAGCCGGAAGTACCCGAAACAGAGGATCAGCTTCTTTTCGGAGAAGAGTTTCCGCTTAAACCCGAATCGGAAGAGGAAGAAGGCGAACTGTTTGCCGGATTGCCCGAAGCCCAGCCTGAACCGGAATCACATAGGGTTGGAATAAAAGTAGTTGAGATTCTCGAATCAAGAGATATCAAGAAAGTTCTTGATAAACTTGCACAAAAAGGGATTAAAATAGATCATTTTATCCATAAAGACGAACCTTATTTTGAACTGCTCGACGAAGACGGCACGAAACTATCGGTAAACTGCGCTCAGGATATCCTTCATACAATAAGGGAAATAGGGAAAAAAGGTATATCTATACAGCGATACAAAGGTCTTGGTGAAATGAACCCGGACCAGTTGTGGGATACCACCATGGACCCCGCAACCCGCGTTGTACTCAAAGTAATGCTTGATGACGCCGTGCGCGCCGATGAAATATTTACCATATTGATGGGCGATCAGGTGGAACCGCGCCGCGAGTTTATCCAGCGCCACGCGCCTGAAGTGAGAAACCTTGACATATAATTAAAAACTCTTTTATACGAGGTAATATATGATAGACGGAAAAGAAAAGATTATGCCCGTATCCATCGAAGAGGAGATGAAGAATTCATACATCGACTATTCGATGAGCGTTATCGTAGGGCGGGCGTTGCCTGACGTGCGCGACGGGCTCAAACCAGTACACCGCAGGATATTATACGCGATGTACAGGGAAGGGCTTTTGTCCAACAGGAAATATTCCAAATGCGCCGGTGTGGTCGGTGAATGTTTGAAAAAGTATCATCCGCACGGCGATACTGCCGTATACGATACGCTGGTGCGAATGGCACAGGGATGGAACCTGCGGTACCCGCTGATCGACGGCCAGGGAAACTTCGGATCTGTCGACGGTGATTCCGCCGCGGCATACAGGTACACCGAAGCAAGAATGGCTAAAATCGCCGAGGAAATGCTCGCCGATATCGACAAAGATACCGTCGATTTCACAGCCAATTTCGACGAAACCACTCTTGAACCGCTTGTACTCCCCTCACGAGTACCCAACCTGCTGATAAACGGTTCCTCCGGTATCGCCGTAGGTATGGCGACAAATATACCGCCTCACAATATGAACGAAGTCGTAGACGGCGCAATTCACCTGATAGACCACCCTGAAGCAACTTTCAAAGACCTTATGCAGTTCATAAAAGGGCCCGATTTCCCTACCGGAGGCATTATATGCGGGCACCAGGGGATAAGAGATACTTACGAAAAGGGCAGAGGGCATATCAAACTGCGCGGAAAAGCGTTTTTCGAGACAAGCAAAACCGGCAGGGAATCGATCATCATTAGCGAAATACCGTATACCGTTAACAAAGCGTCGCTGGTTGAGAAAATAGCCGATCTCGTGCGCGATAAAAAAATAACAGGTATATCCGATGTGCGCGACGAATCGGATAAAGAAGGCATGAGAATCGTCGTCGACCTGAAACGAGCTGAAATACCGCAGGTTATATTGAACCAGCTGTATGCCCATACCCAGCTCCAGATAACTTTCGGCGCGATAATGATCGCCCTCGATCACGGCCAGCCGAGGGTCATGGGGCTAAAACAGATATTGAGTTTATACATCCAGCATCGCCGTGAAGTGGTTGTGCGCAGAACAAAATTTGAGTTGCAGAAAGCAGAGGCGCGCGCCCATATACTCGAGGGATTCAAAATAGCGCTCGCCAACCTCGACGATGTCGTTGCCATTATCCGCAGGTCGAAAAACCGCGAAGAAGCGAAAAACGAGTTGATCGCGCAGTTCAAATTCTCCGAAATACAAGCTAACGCCATACTCGATATGAGATTGTACCAGTTAACCGGCCTCGAACAGGAAAAAATCGAGGAGGAATACAGAGAACTCTTAAAAACTATCGAGTATTTAAGATCGATTCTCGCATCGGATCAGAAAGTGCTTAACATAATAAAAGAAGAACTTATCGAAGTGAAAGAGAAATACGGCGATGTACGCCGTACTGAAATCGTATTCGACGATTCCGAAATACGCATCGAGGACCTAATAGCCGACGAGACCTCAATTATTACCGTATCCCATACCGGTTACATCAAACGCGCTCCTCTGGATTATTACCGCCAGCAGAAACGAGGCGGCAAAGGAATGCTCGGTATGGAAACCAAAGAAGAAGATTACGTCGAACACCTGTTTTCCGCTTCCACTCACGATTATATATTGTTTTTCTCCAGAGACGGTATGGTTTACTGGCTAAAAGTTTACGAAATACCCGAAGCAGGACGGCAAAGCAAAGGCAAAGCTATCGTCAACCTGCTTGAGATATCGCCGGAATCGGGAATATCGTCTATGTTGCGGGTAAAAGAGTTCAAAAGCGAAAACAATATCATTATGGTTACCAAAAAAGGGATCATCAAAAAAACCACGCTTGACGCTTACAGCAGACCGAGAAAAGGTGGTATCCGCGCCATCAATATCGACGAAGGCGACGAACTGATCACAGTGAAAGAATGTAGCGGAACCGATGATATAATCCTCGCTACACGCCTCGGGCAATCCATCAGGTTCGCTGAAGACGATATACGCGAAACAGGGCGCGTTACCCGCGGGGTAAAAGGGATTACCTTAAACGAGAACGACGACGTTGTCGGTATGGAAATAGTCGACGATAACGCCACCATTCTTGTCGTAACCGAAAACGGGTACGGCAAACGGACCCGGTTCGACCAGTACCGTACCCAGTCGCGTGGCGGAAAAGGTGTGATCACAATAAAAACTAATGAACGTAACGGAAACGTTGTGGGCATTATGCGGGTCGAAGATCATGATGAGATAATGATGATTTCCACCACAGGCAAAACCATTCGCACAAAAGTAGAGGGGATCTCCGTTATAGGAAGAAATACTCAGGGTGTGCGCATGATACAACTTGAAGGCGGCGATAACCTCGTCGGGTTGACACGAGTGTTCGTGCCCGAAGGAAAAACAGATGAACTTGAGGAACAATCGCCTGAGGAAACTATACCCGACGATTTCATTTAATCGAATTTTATAAAAAAAGGAGGGTTCCGCAATGAATATTACGGCTGAATCCTTGAAAAAAATTAACGATTACTGTTGGGAAATAGAAAAAGGGGTTGTCAGCGGTATGCGGGTTCCGGGCAGGATATTTGCCTCGGAAAAACTTCTTGAGCATATTGTAAAAGACGATTCCATAAACCAGGTGGCAAATGTAGCCACGTTGCCGGGAATAGTAAAATATTCGTTTGCCATGCCTGATATACACTCGGGATACGGGTTCCCGATAGGAGGAGTGGCGGCAACCGATATAGAGGCAGGCGGAGTGATTTCGCCCGGCGGTATCGGCTACGATATAAACTGTGGTGTTCGTGTGATGCGCACCAACCTCAGGAAACACGAGGTTGTGGATAAAATGGAAGATATCGTGCGCGCTCTATACCGCAAAATACCTGTAGGCGTAGGTAGCGAAGGGGCTATTCACCTTACGGAACAGAAATTAAGGCAGATGCTCGAAAAAGGGGCGCGATGGGCGGTTGAACAGGGTTGGGGTTCGAAAGAAGACCTCGAATCCACAGAGTCCGGAGGTTGTTTAACCGATGCGGATTCCAATTGCGTGAGCCAGCGCGCAATAAAACGGGGGCTTAACCAGCCCGGTACTTTAGGGTCGGGCAACCATTTTACCGAAGTCCAGTACGTAGATACGGTATTCGACGAGAAAACCGCCTCCGCGTTCGGGCTGGAAAAAGGTTCTGTTGTGATTATGTTGCATACAGGTTCGCGAGGGTTAGGATATCAGGTTTGCGACGATTATATCCACTCGATGCGCAACTGCCCGGAAAAATACGGGTTCTCCATACCCGACAGGCAACTGGTTTGTGCGCCGTTTAATTCAGTCGAGGGTCAACAGTATTTTTCTGCGGTCTGCGCCGCGGCAAACTACGCATGGGCAAACAGGCAGTACCTGATGTCGCTTGCGAGATCGGCTTTCGAGCAGGTTTTCAATACCTCATACGAACGGCTCGGCATGAACCTGATTTACGATGTGGCTCACAATATCGCCAAAGTAGAATATTATAATATCGACGGGAAACAAAAAAAATTGTGTGTTCATAGAAAAGGAGCTACACGCGCGTTTCCGGCGGGGCATCCGGAGGTACCGTCCAAATACAGATCGTACGGCCAGCCGGTACTTGTGCCGGGCGATATGGGTACACATTCGTATATTATGGTCGGTACGCAAGAAGCCATGAGCGCGTCGTTCGGCTCGGTTTGCCATGGGGCAGGGCGGATGATGAGCAGAACCGCGTCCAAAAAGAGCCATTCTTACGAACAGGTACTCAAAGAACTTCACGATAAAGGAGTAACTCTGATGGCAAAAGGAAAAGCCACAGTTGTCGAGGAAGCGTCCGACGCGTACAAAGATATCGACGAAGTTGTCGACGCGGTTACAGGCGCTAACCTTGCCGCAAAAGTGGCTCGGATGACGCCGTTGGGAGTAATCAAAGGTTAAATATATAGGAGAAAGGTATGCTGGATATCAAATTCATCAGGGAAAATACGGAAAAAGTTAAACAGGCGATGTTAAACAAAAATACCGAAATAGATATTGACGAGCTTGTCTATTTTGATTCGCAGAGAAGAGAATCGCTTGCTGAAGTGGAACGGCTCAAAGCTGTTAGAAACGATGTGTCCAAACAGATCGGCAACTTGAAAAAAGAGAACAAACCATGCGATGACCTGATGGAACAGATGCGCGATATCGGCGACCGGATCCAGCAGATCGACGAATCCGTACGTGATCTGACCATAAAAATCGATAATATACTCATTTGGATCCCGAACATACCTCACGAAAGCGTGCCTGTGGGAAGAGATTCGTCCGACAATATAGTATATAAACATTGCGGAGATATCCCCAAACTCGATTTTCAGCCGAAAACGCACTGGGAACTCGGCGAGGAACTCGATATCCTTGATTTCACGAGGTCATCGAAGTTATCCGGTTCGGGGTTTATCCTGTTTAAAGGGGTTGGGGCTTTGCTTGAACGCGCGCTGATCAATTTTATGCTCGATCTGCACACAACAAAACACGGGTACACCGAAATATTTCCGCCTTTTATGGTAAATACCGCATGTATGTTCGGTACCGGTCAGATTCCGAAAATGGAAAAAGATATGTATAAAGTGACTGATGACGACCTTTATCTTATCCCGACTGCCGAAGTGCCCGTAACAAACATTTACCGGGGCGAGATACTGGAAGAAGACGAAATGCCGAAATATTTTGTCGCCTATACTCCTTGTTTCCGGCGTGAGGCGGGGTCGTATGGAAAAGAAACCCGCGGGATGATACGCGTGCATCAGTTTGATAAAGTCGAGCTGGTAAAACTTGTTAAAAACGGAACTGAATACGAGGAACTGGAAAAACTTCTTGCCGATGCGGAAGAAGTGCTTCAGCTTCTGAGATTGCCTTACCGTGTACTTACTTTATGTTCGGGTGACATGAGTTTTGCCGCCGCAAAATGTTATGATATTGAGGCATGGGCGCCGGGACAAAACAATTTTCTTGAGGTGTCATCGTGTTCCACGTTTGAGGATTTCCAAGCGCGGCGGATGAACCTGCGGTACCGTGAGAAATCGAGCAGAAAGGTCAAGTATGCCGGAACGCTCAACGGATCGGGTGTGGCTCTGGCGAGAACGGTTGTCGCAATTATAGAGAATTTCCAGACAGCTGATGGGCGGATAAGAATACCGGAGGTTTTGCGTCCTTATATGCGCGGGATGGAATATATCGAAAAACCGGTATTGAAATAATTTTTATTTTTTTACAGTTGGTTTAATGTGGTTGAGGTTTTCAAATATTATTGGGAACCTCAACCATTTTTTTTGTGCTGTGATATTATGCGGTGTGGAAAGATGGATTTCATACGGGAAAAAAACTGGATGCGAAGCATCCGTATAAAAAGTTTTTGTTTCTTTTTTCAAAAAGAAAGAAATCTTTTTTCTTATATAAATTACTTTGTAATCAAGAAAATGGGATAATTTGCTTTCAAGATTTAAAAAGGAATGTCTGCTTCATCTACCTCATAGCGAGGTTTATGAGGATCAGTTTCTCCAATACTATTTTTTATGTTATGTTCTAAGTATCTTTTTATTAAAAAATTGATTAAAACTGCTGAGAGATTTATTGATAGTTCAGCTAAAGATTTAGGGATTCTATTGATTTCTTTACCCTGTCCGTGCCCAGAATCTAATTCTTCATTTCGTATTATATCGGGTGATCTTAGTATGTTTTCTTCAAACGATTTTAAAAAACCAGTATAATACTCTGGTATTATACCACTGTCAATTAACTTTCTTGTTAATTGACCCGGTTTCATCTTTGTTATATCAAGAACACCTTTTTTTGTACTCTCCAGGGCAAGAAAAGCATTTTGAATTGCTCCTGAAAAATCCCTATTCGTTAAATCGACCCGAGCTTTTTCAAATTCTTCCAAAGCTCCACAAAATTTGACTTCGCGCAACAAAGAATAGGCTTTTTTTGTTATTACTTCCTCAATGTAAGAAGAATCTATAGGAAAAATCTTACCGTTTGCCATTCTCCATGGTAAATCGCTCTCTTCCATAATTTCATTAATAGACCATTGAAAACCTTCTGTATCTTCGATACGAGAATTATAAAATAATTCGATAGTATCAAAAAGATGGGGCGGGTAATTACCTCTCAAAATAAAACTTTCAAAATTACTCGACTTTGGTTCACCAATACCATTTTCAGGATATGCGAGAAAACTTTCTAATCCAAGCTCAGATTTAAGCTTTCCTTTTATTGTGTCAAGGACGTTATAATTATACCAATATCCTGTTTCATTTTGTTCGCGAATTGTCGTATCATATTGTTTAAAGGCAGATAATAATCTAATGCGAACAGATTTTGGTATAGAGACATGTAATTTGTCTTCTTTTAAAACATTTTTAAATCTTTTTGAAAATGTCCATGTCATAATTAGTTACCAAAAAAATACTACATTATTATTTAAATATGATAATATTATAATTTATCCCAATTTAAAACAAAATTTTTTTTATCCGCTATCTGTATTGGTTATATTTCTTTTTGAAGGGCGAAGTTTAACAGCCCCAAATAATATATAGGCCCCGATGAATATAAAAACGGCTCCATCTATGATTTCATTTCCAAATGTTGTATATGCTTTCGGGTCAAAATATAATGTACTTGTTTTACTCCAGGAAGCATAGTATTCATATTCATCACCATTCCAATCAGCTAAGAGAAACGCTTTGATTGCTGAAAAAGATTTTTTTATCCTGTTATTGCGAGGTTCTAAGAAACCGTTACAATCTCAGATCCGATGGTTTTTAGATCATTACGCCGTTTTTCTTTCACAAAAATACTCGTGATGACATACAAATTTATGACTTTTTAAGCATTCTAACATTATTTGCGCAAATGCTATAATTTAGTTTTGCCAGAACCTCAGCAATGCAAAAAAAAAACGAACCTGAATGGAGGTGTTTTCAGGTTCGTTTTACTTAGAGGGAGAATGTTACGCCAATAAAAAAAGGTATATCCAAAATACCAGTCATGAATCATCTAATGAAACAAGATTAATAAAACATAATAAAGTTATGGTGAATTAAATTATCTATCTGAAGGAAGAATATTTACAATCACAAGAGGTATTTAGCAGATAGAATTTCATGTCAATACTCAAGTAGAAATTACCATAAAAAATCCGGTTTGTCAAAAAAAGAAAAATTTATTTCAGGATAATTTTTCGCTGATGGATTCCTTTTTTTTATAAGCCATTGCCTGAGAGTGAGCGACAATTTCGCCTGATTCTTCCCTTATTTCAATTTTATAGTTTAAGAGCCGATTGCCGGATTTAATTTCATGCGCTTCGGCGATAAGTGTTGTCCCCTCGGGTACGGATTTGAAATACGAGATACTGATGTTTACCGCCAGAGCGATAGTCCCGCAAGCGTTTGATGCCGCGGCAAACGCGAAATCCGCCAGCGTAAACACCGCGCCGCCATGCACTGTACCGTATGAATTGAGGTGTTGATTGCCGACAATCATTTTCGCTATTGCCCAACCCTGAGAAACATCCAAAAGCTCTATCGCGGAGCGCACAGCAAAATTGTCTTTCTCGAAATATCTTCTCAGTTCATCCATAGCCTGTTTACCTCTTTTCTGAAAAGAATTTTATTATAAGGCGAAATAAAAAGTTGTAATAAAAAACCTGTCATTCCGGACAATCACTTTTGCTAAATATATCGCGGCAGATTTTTTGTTTTATCATAATACTTTTCGATACCGTATTCTTTCATTTCACGATTCATATTGAGCCATCTATTATAAAGGTTGGAATCGAAATTTGTCTTGTCGCACGGGAATTTGCCGCACTGAAAACAGAAATCGACACCTTCCTTTATGTGGCATTGGGCTACAACGCAACCCGGATATCTACACCCTCCTTCTCTGCATCCTCTGCAATTACCTGCGCAAAAATGGTTTAATATATCTTTAAACGCCGGGTAATTGGAAAATACAGGAAATGCATGGGAAAACCGTTGTGCGTAACTATCGAAAGATCCAAGCAACTTTTTTAGTTCCGATGCAACCCGTTTTATATCACCGTATTCATATCCCATACATTTGGAGCAATTCAAACCGCACGGAGCTATTATTCTTTTTATATCGTCGTATTTCATGACTGTCTTTTCCTATTAGAAATGGTTACATGATACCTGATGCGGTTATTTTTCCTGTTTTTTTAAATATTTCCCCTGAATATTCGCCTCAATCAACCAGACCGCTTCAGAACGCCGGGGCAAAAAAGACTGAATTTCGGTTGATACATTTTTCGCGTCGTTTGAGCGGGAAACCAACTCTTTTGCTTTTTTGTCAAAGAGGATGATGTATTTTTTCATCTCGTCCAGATCGCTTTTCGTTGATACAGGCCCGTGACCCGGAACAATTATTTGCGCATCCATTGTTTTTATTGTGTCAAGTTCTTTTGCCCATGACTCGATATCACCTTCGCCAATATACGGGTGATAACCGGTAAAAAGTATGTCGCCGGTAAACAACACTTTTTTCCCCGGTACATAAACCAGCGTATCGCCTCCTGTATGCGAATAAGGAGCGTGAATCAGCTCGATTTTCTCGCCTCCAAGGTCTATCTCCATTCTATCGCCGAAAGTCAATGATGGATACACGATTTTCGTCCCTTTGATATCTTCCGGCGTGATTCCGTAACTCTCAATATTGTCGAGAGTTTCCTGTGCATATTGTTCCATTAATTTCTTCGTGGTTTCCTGAGAGATTATAATAGCTTTTTTTCTTGCGAATTCCGAGTTGCCGAAAACGTGATCAAGATGATGATGGGTATTTATTACATATTTGATAGGTTTGCGAGATACTGAGCGGATATCTTTTATAAACCGTTTCGCTTCTTTCGCGCAAAGCAGGGTATCCACAACCGCTATACCGTCATTGCCGATAATTATACCTGCATTGGCTCCGAAACTGTTGGTTTTGTCAGCGTTTTTTGTATCCACATACGCGTATACGTTTTCCGTGATTTTGGTTAATTTCTGTTCGCCAAATGAATTACCGCAAAACAAAAAAATTGATACCGCAAAAACAAATACCTTCAAACTGAATCGCATCGGTTCCTCCAAAAATCTAAAATTTTCTCCCAAAAACATTTGCCTGTTGTTTATGTAGTTCGGGTATAATTAACTTATTTCCTGATTAATTTTCAACAAAAAAATGTTATATTTATAAAAATGATTCTTAAATATTTCGCTCATAGAATACGAACACGGGAATAAATTTTATGAAAATAAGATGTATAATCTTAATAATAAAGGAATTATAAAATGAGTAGAAATATAAAACATGAACCCGCTGATGAATCCGGAAAAACATTTCAGCGATCGACACGGTATATCGGCGGGATAAAAGAGAATTTTCATATCGCTGAAGCTGATAATACCGCCGGATTAATAAAGTTACCGGAGGTTAACCTGCCGAGCGATTTGTCTTTTTACAATTGCCTCAAAATGCGCAGGTCAATACGCGATTATACCGGTGAACCCGTTACGGAAATAGAACTGTCTCAGGTTCTCCGTGCGGCTCAGGGTGTATCTATTACCCGCGGTGACAGGCACTTGTGCACAGCGCCGTCGGCAGGGGCGTTGTATCCGGTGGATACTTATATCGCGCTGTTTGATGTTGATGGAATACCCAAAGGGCTGGCGAAATATATCGCTGATAACCACGCGCTCCAGTGGGTTTACCGCACGGATGAGGATTTGCGAGCCGGATTCTATGATGCCTGTTTACAGCAGGGTATGGTGCTGAACTCGTCGGTACTCGTAATATGGATCGCGGATTTTAACCGGTGTGTATGGCGCTACGGTCAGCGTGCGTACCGCTATGTTTACCTTGACGCGGGGCACATGGCGCAAAACCTTCTTCTGGCTTGCGCTGGATTGGGATTAGGTGCATGCCCCATAGGAGCGTATTTCGACGACCGGATCGATAACCTTTGCGGGCTTGACGACGAAACCCGGACCGTGATATATTGCGCTACGATAGGTAAAATTACCGATAAATAAATTTTTTACGGATAAGGCTGAACACAACATGAAAGAACCGCAAGACAAATTCGAATCGTTGCTGGCATCGCTTAACCCTCAGCAACAGGAAGTTGTGTTATACACATCGTCTCCTCAGATAATCGTAGCCGGTGCGGGATCCGGCAAAACACGGGTAATTATGGTTAAAATAGCGTTTTACTGTTACGCGCTTAACGTAAACCCGGAAAAAATCCTTGCCATAACGTTCACAAACAAAGCGGCTCAGGAACTAAAAGACCGCCTCGAAATACTTAACCTATCGGGAGTAAACTCGGGCACGTTCCATGCCGTCTGTTTAAAAATACTTCAGGCGCACGGAAACTATATCGGAGTGAAAAAACCTGTTGTTTATGACGAACAGGACCAGGCGGCTTTAATTAAGGAATGTTTAGCTCAACTCGAAATCGATGACAAAAGAACGTCTCCCGGCAGGGTAGTCGAGTGGATAAGCAGGAAAAAAGACGAGCTGGAGGTGCCTCAACCTGTTGCCGGCACAAAAGATTACAAACTGCATCTTGTCTATGAACTGTACCAGAAGAAACTCGATGCGCTCAACGCCCTTGATTTTGGCGGGCTGATAATGAAAGCAGTTGAACTTTTAACAAAATACCCTGATTTAAGGGATTATTACCAGAAAAGCAAATATACCCACATACTTGTCGATGAATACCAGGATACCAATACCGCCCAGGCGGTTTTCTTAAAACTGCTCGCCGGCGATAACCGCCACCTGACTGTCGTGGGCGACCCTGACCAGTCGATATACAGCTGGCGAGGCGCCAACATCAATAACCTACTTCATTTTGAACAATCGTATCCGACGGCTAAAACGTTCCGGCTGGAACAGAATTACCGTTCGACACAAGCGATTCTCGAAGCATCCAACGGGCTAATTCTACACAATTTACAGCGTAAAGAAAAAAATCTGTGGTCAGATAAAACAGACGGTGAAGAAATTGTGTACCTGAAAGTCGAATCCGACCGGGCAGAAGCTAAAAAAGTCGCCGAGATTTTAATAGAAAACAATCTGGACGGCATACCTTATTGCGATATGGCAGTATTTTACCGCACGCACAGTTTATCGCGCTCACTTGAGGAAATCCTCCTTAAACGCGGAGTGCCTTATATGATTGTCGGGGGGTTGCCGTTTTACCAGAGAAAAGAAATCAAGGATTTGCTCTGTTACGTACGCTTTATCATAAACCCTGCCGACAGGATAAGTTTTAAACGCATAATTAATACGCCCGCGCGAAAAATCGGGGATAAAACTCTGCTTAAAATCGAGTCTGCGGTTTATTCAAGCGGAACCGATTTTTATACACTGTTCAAAAATAACTACGGCGTAGAGGGAATATCGGGCCACCCGCGCAAAGTATGCGACTTTTTCATTTACCTGATCGATAAATACCGCCCTAAATTTGAGTCGGATGAACACTGGAACACCGTTGTTGAGGAGCTGATTGAGGAAATCAACTATATCAGCTACATAAAAAATACCAATACAGATGAGAAAGCCGATGTCAGAATCGATAACATAAACACGCTCGTTGAAGCGTTTGCCGAGTACCAGGCGGAACACGAGAACGCCTCCATATACGAGTTCATCGACACTCTGGCTTTGCGCTCGTCAGCCGATGATCTGAACGGAAAACAGGACAAAGTATCGCTTATGACGCTTCACTGCGCCAAAGGGCTTGAGTTCAAACTGGTTTGCCTGATCGGTATGGAAGAAAAACTTCTCCCTTATTACAAAGATATTGAGGATGCCGATGAAATCGAGGAAGAACGAAGGTTATGTTACGTCGGAATAACCAGAGCGAAAGAAAAAGTGTATCTGTTATCCGCCTCAAGGCGGTTTACGTATTCCGGCCCGAAATATTCCCTGCCGTCGCGGTTCATATCGGAAATACCGGAAGAAAAACTCAAGGCAAACTCACGTCCGCAAAAAAATGAACCGGCGAGGTATTTTAATGTCAATTATTATCCGAAAGACAATCATTTCGATATGAACGAGTTTATGGATGAGTTTTCCGTCGGCGATTGCGTTTATCATTATGATTACGGCAAAGGTGTTATACTCGGTGGTACAGGTTACGGCAAAAACAAGAAACTAATAATCCAGTTTAACGGTGAACAGGAACCGACAGTGGTTATGGCATCGTACGCGGGGTTGTCAAAACTTGACGAACAATAAGAAAATTTTTTATTTAACTTTAGTTCTGGTTTTATGTGTGGTTGATATGGCAATATCTTCTGGAACAAGAGACTCTATCGCCGAACCGCAAGGAAAGGTTCGCGTTGTAAACTCAGCCGGGATAAAAGAGATTTCACAGGCTGAATCGGATTTGCGATCGTGCCTTGAGAAATCAGGATATACGGTTTGCCCGCCGGATAAATGTACGGGCGCAGAATTTAAAATCGAGCTGAAACTCGATCCGTCTGAAAACGGGCTGAATCCTGCCCGCGCGCAAATGGTTGCGCAAAAGAACGGTTTATCGTTTCGCGCGGATTCAGAAAGCGGGCTGAACCATGTCATATACACTTACCTCAACGATAATCTCGGGTACCGATGGGTAATCCCCGGCGATATCGGGTTTTGCCCGCCGGGTGCGGAACATGGTATACAGGCGATGGCAAAAGAATATACCCTGCCGTACCTTGTGGCTACACAGCAATGGGGCGAATCGCCGCAATGGCATACAAGAATGCGCAGAATTACCGACAGGCAAATCGAAGTGTTTCATATCTGGCACAAAATAATTCCGCCGGATAAATATTTTTCCGTTCATCCGGAATATTTCGCGCTGATAGACGGCAACCGCCAACCGTACCAGCTCTGTACATCCAACCGACACGTAATTGATCTGTTTATCGATTATTACATAAAATATTTCGAGAAAAACCCGCATCTTGACGCCGCATCAATAAGCCCGGAAGACTATTTTAATTTCTGCCAGTGTGATAAATGCCGCGCGCTCGATAAGGTTGACGGATCATTAACCGACAGGCTCGTGTATTTCTTCAATAAAGTTATTGAGGGAGTAAACAAAAAGTATCCGGATAAAAAACTGGCTTTTTACGCGTACCTGAATTATACCGCTCCACCCGTTCAAGTTACCGTAAATAAAAACCTTATGCCGGTAGTATGCCATACGCCGTGGGAATTCTGCCACAATCACCCTATCGCGGATAAAAACTGCGCGGCAAACCGCAAATTCAGGGAGATTTTGTCGTGCTGGGCAGAAATTTCGCCAGAGGTTTACGTAAGAGAATATTATGGGCACTTTCTATGGTACGGTTTTTGGCCTATACTGCACGCCATTGAGCAGGACTCGGCTTATTTTAGGGAAATTGGCATAAAAGGTGTTATTAGTGAATCTCACGAACATTGGGGTTGTGCCGGATGGGTTCTATACGGCGCCGGATGTTATCTGGCGGGCAGTGATAAACCGTATGAAACACTGGTTAACGATTATTGCAAAGCGCTTTACCCGGTATCGTCTAAACAGGTGTCTGAATTCATCATTGAGATGGAAAAAGTTACTGCCGGTGTACCATGCCGAAGAATGGATTTGGCATTAACCAATAAGAATATTGAAAAATTATACACTTTAGTTGATAAAATCGATACAAATGGCGCAAACTTAAATGAAAAAGAACTGATCGGGCTCATTAAAAACGGAATACAGGTGACCAAAATGCTCATTAAAATTAAACAGCGCGTTTCATCAGGCGATTTTGAAAAAGCATCGGATAACTCCACGGAATTATTAAACCTCATCGAAAAATTCAGTGAAAACAAAAAAATTCCTCCGGTAATAAAATACCCGCTGGCGAAAAATATTATCACCATGTTTCGCGATAAATATGAGACAGAGAAAAAAAGATTTTACGGCAAATTTAATGAAGCGGAGAATGAACATTTTGCACCGCAACTACATCCAATAAAATCATGGCTTTCTTCTCCTTGTTACCCGGACATATACAAACAATCGCGGGGAATCGCAATGTATCCGGAGTTTTATGAACGGCAACGATCTTTAGGGCTTGACCATAAATTCGCTCCGGAAACGGAGAGTATACATTGGGAAAAAAAAGATTTTAAGGAAGATTTTTTTACGCTGTCTGAATATTTTCCCTATAGGTGCGACAGCATAAGGTATTATAAAAAAGATTTTAAACTGGATAAAAATATTAAAGGGAGTTTTTTTGTCCGTGCGATAGACGGGTACAAAATCATTCTCGACGGTAAAGAAATCGCTATCGCTAAAGAAAGGCGGTTTGAGAAAAAAAATATGATTGATTTTGTTGATGTCGATTTATCCAAAGGAGCGCATTCGGTAATAATCAAGCTCGAATCGCCGTCGGCAATTGAGCTGGATGATTTCACCGTTATTCTTTTTGACGAAAAAGGAAACTCGATTCCGCTCGATTAGAAAAAAATTTTTTTGCGGAAAAAAAAATAATTTATCAATCAGCATGATAATGATCTGTTAAACAGGCGGTTAAGCCGTAAAAAGATAAATAAAATTGAATTTTATCTTGACAAAATAGCTTAATTTATTGTTTTAATGTATAAAGGGAAATAGTATATTCTTAACTTTTTTGTATAAAATATCAAAGAGATATTATATTTACTTTGGCTTGTTAAGGAGAATAAAATGGTTACTGATAGTAAAAAAATGGTTTGCCTTGTTACCGGCGCTACCGGCCTTGTGGGAAGCCACATTGTTGAATACCTCATTTCAATGGGGCACAAGGTAAAAACCATTGTCCGCCCATCAAGCGACACGAAATTTCTTGATTCGCTTGGAGTGGAATATGTTCAGGGCGATTTGACTATTGCTGTATCCGTAGACAGCGCCGTTGAAGGTGTAGACGTTGTATTTCATTGCGCGGCAATGGTATCTGACTGGGCAGACAGGGCGTCGATGTACAAAACAAATGTCGGCGGTACAGAGAATATCATAAACGCGTGCCTGAAACATAACGTAAAACGAATGGTAATGGTAAGTTCGCTGGCGGTTTTGGGTATGGGAAAACAGGTTAACGCCAATGAAGCCGCGCCATATGTTTATACTGGCGACAATTATAACTATACAAAGATAGAGTCGGAGAAAAAGGTAATAGAGGCGGTAAGGGAAAAAGGGTTGCCTGCGGTAATTCTCAGGCCTCCATACATTTACGGGCCGCGCGACAGACAGCTTCTACCGCGTGTGGTACAGTTCCTAAAAGAAGGGAAGTTCGTTTTTATTGGATCGGGTGAAAACCCTATAAGCCTTGTTTATGTAAAAAACCTTGTAAAAGCATGTTATCTTGCGGCTACAACCGATAAGGCCGTAGGGCAGATATATCATATAACCGATGGGAAAGATATTACCAGAAAAGATTTTATATTCATGCTGGCTAAAAAGTTCGGGTATCCGGTACCTTCAAAATCGGTGCCGATTCAGGTAGCGAAAATCGCTTGTCCGATACTTGAGTTTATAAATAAAATAACGAAATCCAAGAATCCACCGTTACTTAACAAATTCAGGATGAAATTTTTGGATACTTATTTGACATTTGATATAACCAAAGCAAAAAATCAGATGGGATATATCCCTGAATATTCGCTGGATAAGGGAATGGACGAGACAGTGAAATGGTTTCAATCTAACGAAAAAGTCCTTGTTGAGGTTTCTTGATGGTTAAAAAAGCTGTATGCATCATTGTCGGACTGTTGATGTTGTATCCGGTTTGGGTTTTTGGCGGTACAAGAGGCGCGCGTCCGTTTAAGGTGATTATCGATCCGGGTCACGGTGGAAACGATCCGGGAGCGTTGTCTATTTCGGGAATCAGGGAAAAAGACGTTGTGCTGAAAATCGCGTTTTACGCGGCGAAAATGTTGCGCAGGTGGGGTGTAAACACTATCATGACGCGATACACCGATGAAACAATGTCGCTTGGCGAACGCGCCAGAATCGTCAATTACCAGAGACCCGATATGTTCATCAGCCTGCACGCCAATATATCGCGCAACAGGTCGGTTAACGGGTTTGAAAGCTATATTTACGACCGCAATAACCGCAGAGGAAAACTACTTTTCCGAACCAGAGATGTAGATCCGTTCCAATTTGTGTTTCCGATGACTTTCGCTAACCGCTCGAAAATATTCAAGGATGTTCAGCTGGCTTATTTTGTACACCGCAAATTCAAAGATCATACCGGTGCTCGCGATCTGGGTATAAAAGCGGCTCATTTTTATGTAATCAAACATATAAAAAATCCAAGCATGCTTTTTGAGGTAGGCTTTTTGTCAAATTACCGCGAAGCCGCTAAACTTGCGGACAGCTCTTACCAATCCAGAATGGCAAAAAGTATTGCCGAAGGGATTGTGTTGGCAATGTACGGCGAAGACGAAAACGTGAACTCGATGTTCGCGAGAAAATACCGCGGTGACGACGACGAAGATTACGATCTTCCAAAAAGTTTCAGCAAAAAACGGACATTCAGGTTCCCTTTCGCTTTTATCCGAGGGGTTAACTGATGTTCGAACTGAAAATCAAATCTGATTTCAGTTCTGCCCACAGGCTTTATGATTATAACGGACAATGCGAGAATTTCCACGGCCATAACTGGAAAGTATATGTTACTGTAAAAAGGGATTCTCTGGATCCTGCGGGTATGGTTATAGATTTTAAGGTTTTACTGGATATTATTGACGGTTTTTTGTCAAAACTTGATCACCAGTACCTTAACGAGCTGGAATATTTCAACGGGTTAAACCCTACTTCGGAAAACGTCGCCTGGATAATCTATAACAATATTGCCGAACAAATCGAGGCAAAAGCGGTCAAGGTTATTAAAGTGGAAGTTTACGAAGAAGACCACAGCAGCGCCGCTTATATTCCCGATAATTGATTTTTTATTCTGGAGATAATAACAATATGCGTGAAATCAACAGCGGATCAATACGCGACAAAATAGCGCAAATGGTTGTAGAGGCAAATATTACCGTCGATAAATCCATAACGGATTCATTTGAGAAAAACCTGATTGCAGAAACCAATCCACTGGCAAAAGAAATTTTGGTTCAGCTTATTGAGAACTATAAGGTTGCGCGCGAAGAAAACCTCCCTATCTGCCAGGATACAGGTTGCGTAGCCGTGTTTGTGGAAATGGGGCAGGACGCGCATATTACCGGCGGGAATATCGGCGATATGATCAACGAAGGAGTACGCATCGGTTACCGCGATGGTTACCTTCGCAAATCTATGGTCAGCGATCCGCTGATGCGACAAAATACCGGCGATAATACCCCGGCGATAATTCATTATGAGATTGTGCCCGGCGACAAACTTAAAATAACCGTTATGCCTAAAGGTGCCGGATGCGAGAATATGTGCAGGATAGCCATGCTCAAACCGACTCAGGGAATCGACGCTGTAAAAAAATTTGTACTTGATACAGTATTTGAGGCTGGCCCCAACCCGTGCCCGCCGTTATTTATCGGTGTGGGTATAGGCGGAAGTTTCGAGAAATCGGCGTATCTGGCGAAAAAAGCGTTGATACTGCCGTTTTATGAACACAGTCCATTACCGCATATAGCTCAATTGGAAGACGATCTGCTCAAATCAATAAACGAGCTCGATATCGGCCCGCAGGGAATGGGTGGCAAAACCACGGCTTTAGGGATTCGCGTTTTGACGTATCCGACTCACATAGCGTCGTTACCTGTAGCTGTGAACATATCGTGTCATGCTCTCAGGTTTCAGACAGCGGAATTTTGAAAATTCAGGAGTGTTAAATGAACATAACCTCAAATTCGATCAATACGCCTCTAACCCGGCAACAAGCGCGCCAGCTGAAAGCCGGCGACAAGGTTCTTCTTTCAGGAACAATCTATACCGCCAGAGACGCCGCGCATAAACGGATTAACAATATGCTCACGGAAGGAAAACAACCTCCGTTCCCTCTTGAAGGGCAAATAATTTATTATGTCGGCCCGACACCGGCTCCACCGGGCAAAATAATCGGGTCCGCAGGCCCCACTACGGCTTACCGTATGGACGATTTCACTCCGCTATTGCTAAAAATGGGAATTACTGCTACAATAGGTAAAGGTAAAAGAGGAGAAAACGTTATTGACGCGATGAAAGAATACGGGTCGGTTTACCTTGCCGCGTTAGGCGGAGGCGGCGCGATTCTTCATAAATGCATAAAGTCAGTACAGGTAATCGCATTTGAGGATCTGGGCACGGAAGCGGTGAGAAAACTGGAAATTGAAAATTTCCCCGCGGTTGTTGCCATAGACTCGTACGGAAACAATTTATTTGAAAGGAAAAAATAATGAAATTCGCTTCCCGAATGAATGTTATCGACTCATCCGGAATAAGAAAAGTTTTTGATCTCGCAAAAACCATGAAAGATCCGGTAAATCTGAGTATCGGCCAGCCTGATTTCGATGTGCCCGAAATATTGAAAGAATCGGCTATAACCGCTATCAATAAAGGATTCAACAGCTATACCCTGACGCAGGGTTTAACCGAACTTCGCGAAAAAATAAAAAACATGGTTTTTGAGAAAAAAGGCGCGAAAGTTGATGATGTGATTATCACAAGCGGTGTATCGGGCGGTATTCTCCTGACGTTTCTCACTTTGCTTGATCCGGGCGACGAAGTTGTGTTCTCGGATCCGTATTTTGTTATGTATAAACATCTGTGCAGGTTTACCGGAGCGGTGCCGAAGTACCTTCAGCTTGACGAAAAGTTCAGGATATTGCCGGAAAACCTCGCGAAAGTGGTATCTGATAAAACAAAACTGATAGTTCTGAATTCACCTTCTAACCCGACAGGGGTGGTAAACTCGCCGGATGAACTCAAAGCCGTTGCGGATATCGCCTCCAGATTCGGTATTACCGTTGTTTCCGACGAGATATACGATGGGTTCGTCTACGATGGCGAATACGAAAGTATCGCCAAATATTATCCCGATACACTGATTCTTGGCGGGTTCTCCAAAGAATACGCTATGACCGGCTGGCGGGTCGGATACGCGGCGGGCAATTCCGATCTGATCAAAGAGATGATCAAACTCCAGCAGTATACCTTTGTGTGCGCTCCATCCATAGCGCAGTACGCCGCTTTGGACGCGCTGGATTATAATACCGATTATATTCGTCGACAATACGCCGCGAAAAGAGATATGATATACAATGGAATTAAGGATAATTTCAATGTGGTTAAACCGGGCGGAGCGTTCTATATTTATCCCGAGGCGCCTAACTTAAACGCTACGGAATTCGTTAAACGCGCTATCGAGAACAATTTACTGATCATACCCGGCAACGTGTTTTCCGAAAAAGATACCCATATCCGTATCTCATTTGCCGCGCCCGATGCTACAATAGAAAGAGGAATATCGATATTAAACAAACTTGCGTTCGAATTTAAAAGGAGTTAATAAAGTGGAATGCCTTAAATGCAAAGGTATTGAACTTGAAAACACGGTTTATAAAGGGCTAAATATCGACCGGTGCCCCAAATGCGGCTCTATATGGATTGAGGAAGATAAACTCAGGGAATTCAAAGACAAGACCGACGAGTTTCTCTGCTGGCTAAACATTGATTTGTGGGAACATTTATCCGAACATAAGGTTAATCCTGCGGGTATAAAATGTCCTTCCTGTTCACAACATCTGTTCAATGTGGATTATAAAGGATCGCATATAGTGTTACCAGTATGTTTTTCCTGCAAAGGTGTCTGGCTTAGCGAAGAAACAAAAAAATCACTCTTTGAGTATCTGGATTCCATCTTAACCACAGAAACGATAGCCGGATTTTTGAAAGATATCGGCCATGAAGCGATAGATTTTGTGAGCGGTAAAGAAACCCTGAAAGAAGAAATGAGAGATTTAAAAACCATACTTATCCTCATAGAATACAGGATATTTTCTAAGTTCCCCGCTCTGGAAAAATTTATATCGGGGTTTCCGAAATAAGAAAATGAGGTAATGATGCGCTCGAAACTTTTACTGATTCTTGTGCCGGTTATTTTATTGCTGTTTTTGTTTACCGGTATCTACGTAATCTTTTGCGGAAGGCTCCCTTTTTCTGATTTTGTCTCTAAAAATCCAGCGGGAGAACTTATTGAGGAAGCGAAAACAAAAAATATGCCTCTGGCGTTTTTTGTATACACTTCATCGAAAGATAAAAAGGCATGGAATGAGATTGTGAACGACACTCAGCTCAAAGACCAGCTAAATCGGTTTATAACAAAGGTTGTACCTGTAAAATACATAAAAAACCAGTTCCCCGAATATTACTCCAAAAACCCCTCAACCTCGCTGATGATCTGCGACCATAAAGGCAAAAAAATATCGTATAACAAAGGGATCTCAGATAAAGAATCAATATCTGTTGCTTTATCCAACGCGCTTGATTACCACAAAAAACTGATGATCGAACTTGCCTGTGCGAAAAAAGAGTTTTTTAAGGTCAAATCCATATATGATTCAAAAAAGTATATTCTGGCGATGGAACAAATAAGAAACTATCTGTATATCTATAAGAATACCGATTACGGGCAGGAAGCGCGCGAATTACTCAATTCAGCCAGCCAGACACCGCAAGTGCTTGATTATATTAAACAAAACAGGGATATGACCAATTTGAAAGCGCTTGTCTATCAGGCAAAAGAATGTTTTGAGTACAAACGTTATTACGCCCTGGAGAGAATCGTTGCCGCAATCCAGCAGACCAATCCGGGTACGGATGAGGCAAAGGAAGTACAGAAACTTAAAGAAGAAATGGAAAAAATCGGCAGGGAAAAATATAAAGAAGCTAATGATCTATACAATAAAAAATATTTCATGGAGGCGATTGAGGCTTTCGAATCGCTTCGAACCCGGTTTAAAGGCACACACTGGGACTTGTTTATCTCAGGACGGATTCAGCAGATCCAAAATGATCCCGAATACAAACATTATATGGACGATTTGCAGTCCAACAAAGAAGCGAAAAACATAATCAAACGCGCTGACGAAGCGTTTAACACCAAAAATTTCGCTATGGCGGAACAATATTATTTCTCGGTAATAAAATTTTACGCGAAATCACCGTATGTCGATCGGGCAAAACAAAGGATAAACGATATCAACCGTCTCAGAAACCAACCAGCGGAAGAGCCCGCGAATAATTAATTATATTTAGGAGGAAAAATGCAACAGAGAACTCTAATCATACTCAAACCCGACGCGTACCAGAGAAGATTGCTCGGAACTATCCTTGCGCGAATCGAATCCAAAGGGTTAAAAATCGCCGCGATGAAATTGATGCGGATATCCGAATCTATCGCCAAACAGCATTACGAACCGCATATCGGAAAACACTTTTTCGATGACCTTATTACATATATAACTTCAGGACCGGTTGTTGTGCTTGTGGCTGAAGGCGAGGAATCTATCAGCGTAATGCGCGCTATGGTCGGGGCGACTTGCGGATACAAAGCCCAACCGGGAACTATACGCGGCGATTTCAGCATCAGCATGCGCTATAACCTGATACACGCTTCCGACTCGGAAGAATCCGCAAAACGCGAAATCGATATATTCTTCTCCGGGCAAGAACTGATCGGAGAACCGCTTCTTATGGATCAATGGATTCAAGGCGGAGAATGACCCTTTTTTAATTATTTTCAGGTTGTTTTGAAATAAGATTCCCATAAAACATAGCAAAAAATCAGGGAGACAGGATTGGTATCCATTGTCTCCCTTTAAAATATCGCGCCCAGCCGATAAAACAACCTTGGAACACTAAAAAATACTCTATCAGCAATACTAATCTATTAAAAAAAGTAATCGCGTAATTTATTACAAGATTACTCCCCGCTTTGATTTTTTAAGAACATATATCGGTATAAAACAACTGTAATATTTTTTTATTTATATCGAATATTTTGCCTTCTCGACAAAAAATCCATATGGAATATTTATCGTTAGAACTGCTTTCCTGCCTGATTGGCATATTAAAAAACATAATATTAAAAAATTTGTAATATAAAATTAAATTTTTTCCGCGTAGATGACGAAAAAGATAAAAGACAGGATAATTTAAGGGGTAACAAACTGGTTATCCATAGTTACGCAGTAACATTAATTAAGGAGTCAGATGTAATGAAGGGCAAAGTTAAATGGTTTAACGACAAAAAAGGTTTTGGGTTCATCCTGCTGGACGGAGGAGATGAGATTTTTGTGCATCATACCGCCATAACAATGGATGGATTCCGCACACTTGACAACGGCGACGATGTGGAGTTTGAAATAAAACAGACTCCGAAAGGGAAACAGGCTGTCGAAGTAAAGAAAGTATAGCTTTTTAAATAATAAATCCTGTTGCAGAAAAAAAGATAAAATCAAGCGAGAAAATGCGGTATGGACTAAACCATACCGTATTTTTTTTATAACGTTATCACACGTTCAGCCGTAAGAAGCATATTGGTTATTGTATACATGCTCACCGGCCTTCCTATCTCAAGAAGCGACAGGTTGCCGTAATGATGCATACTCTCCTCACAGACAATTATACCTACTTTGGCGTCGTTTAAAACACTCAGGGATTCTATCGCCTTGGACCCTTTCATTACAAGCTGGACAGCACCATTGATAAGAATAATATGATGAATGCGAGGCGGCATTTCAGTAAGAGAATATAAAAAAGAATGCATCAGTTTTTTACCGAGAGAAGGATTGTCGTTACCTATTGTATCTGAAGTTAACAGAAGAAGAATCTGGAGTTCGTTTTCATTAAATTTCGATAATAGAGGTGAAAGTAATGTCTCTCTTTCGAGATCTTTATTAATTTCCATAAAATCGCCTTCTAACTTTTCAGGGCGCTAAGAAAGGATAACCGTCACCTGCTGTTCAGCTGAATCGATTCACCTTTTAAACCTTCTTTGGTTTTATACTGAAGAGTAACATTCCCCTGATTTACCGAATAGCCAAGATACTCGCCGGTATTACTGTAATGACGTGTTATTTCGCCTTCCTGAACAGAATAACCGGTATAATTTCCACGGCTGTTATAATACTGGTTCCTGTCATGTTCGGTTCGAGTATAACCGGTATAAGCTCCGGTACTGTCGTAAAACCTTTTCTGATCGCCCTGCACATCCGACCGCCCAACAGACTGGCCTTGCTGGTTATAATAAAATGTCTCTCCATTTTGCCGTTTCTCACTGCCGGTAAAAAACCGGTCGTTTTTAAAATCGCCAATATTCTGCGGATTAGTGCTGTAACTGTTGTAATTACTGTCGCGGTCCTGAGATAACACAGGAAAACAAACAGATATTATATAAAAAATCATCATCATTTTAATATAATTCATTATATGATCCCCTATATTAAAGTATACCATAAAAAAACATATTGTGTAATCATATCATCAATAATTTTGTGAATTATTTTAACATCACACTAAATTATTAGACCTGTCATTCAGTATAAAGATCAGGCGAAGTATAATTTCTCGGTTTATGGAAATGGAACGGCGCTTCAAGCCAGTTTCTCTCCGCTTCGTCGGATAATCCACGTATAGCGGCACCATTGGGCGTAATAGCGTTTACAGCGTTTGCCGGAGCACTTGCGCCTCTAACAAAATTCTCCACCGTTAAACCGACTTGCGAAAAGAAATTCGCCGGCAATATCACAATATCGTTTTCCCGCAAAAGTATATTATCTTTAAAATCTCCCCGGTAAACTATATCTTTCAGGTTAACTTTTATCATTTCCGGATTATTCAAATCACCCCTGACAACCACTGTATTTTCAGGAGCCGATATTTGAGGTATACCTCCTACTCTTGTTATCAGGTCAAGCACAGTCATCTCGCCCGAATATGGGATTTGAACGGCGTTGCCGGTAGGCCCGATAAAATGAACCTGTTTGCTTAGAAACTGCAATACACTGACGGATACATCAACTTCTTTCAGATATTTTTTCAACTGTTCGGTGATCAGCTCATCTACCTGAACAGGAGTTAAACCGGATACCTGCACGTCATCAATTAACGGCATGGTTATTTTACCGTCAGGCCGGATCTGCATTGTGTTTGACAGATCCCCGTGTCCCCTTACCTCCACGCGAATTACATCCGATGGTTCAAGAAGGTATTGCCCATGGATATCGGATTTTACCGGCCTGTCATAATCGGCGCTCTCTTCCGTATTGGGTTGAATAACTTTCAACGGAGCTCGTGGAGGAGAAACAAAATGTTGGCAACCGGTGATGAAATTCATAAACAACAGGATGGATAATAACACAGGTATACTCAGTCTCCTCATAATTCACTCCTTTTAAATTTTGACCCCTGATTTATACTGAAATTTAAAATTATTTTTTCATGTCAGCTTGATTTACATTATCGGTTATTAAAATATACTACTTAATATTTTACCTATACAAGCATAAAAATTTATATAAGAATATTTTTATCATATTATATCAGGATGAAAATAACGGTAAATCTTTGCCGCTGTATTAATTCCTATACCTTTAACCTGTTTTAACTCTTCCAAAGATGCGGATTTGACTTTTTTTGCACTTTTGAAATAAATTATAAGCAACTTTTCCTTGTATTCCCCAATACCAGGTATGCCGAGCACTTCCGAGCTCAATCTCGATTTACTGCGCAGTTTACGGTGGTATGTTACGGCAAACCGGTGCGCTTCGTCGCGTATACGGTCGAGGATTTTTTTCTCCTCGGTACCTTCTTTAAGAAAAATTGGGTTTTTCTGGTTTATAAGATAAACCCGTTCGTCGGTTTTTCCGGCGGAATCGGATTCTTTGGCAAGCGATATAAAATCTATATGCCTGAGTGTTTCTTTTTGCTGTTCGTACATCGCGTAAACCGCCGCTAACTGAGCTTTGCCGCCATCGATTATACATAAATCCGGATAATTTTTCTCCTCAGCCGCTCTCTTTAGCCGGCGCGACATAACTTCCGCAAGCATGGCGAAATCGTTCTGGCCCGATAATGTCCTTATTTTGTATTTCCGATAAAGATTTTTTTTCGGGAAACAATCCACAAACACCACTGACGACCCGACAGCCGCCTCGCCCTGAAAATTCGATATGTCGTAACACTCGATTCGATGTGGAGTATTCTTCAGGTGAAACCTTTTTTTGAGCAGTTCAAGGTCGACTTCGCGTTCTTTTTTGGATATGAGATTTTGCCGGGCGCTTTTCTGAGCCATTTTCAGCATACGCAGGTTTTCACCGCGAGTCGCGCAAATTATAGTTACCCGCCCGTGTTTTTTATCGCCAAGCCATTCCTCAACGGCTTTACAACCGGCAGGAACATCTTTTACCACAACCGATTCCGGTATAGGCCTCTGCTGGTAAAACTGTTGCATAAACGAGGCAAGTATTTCTTCTTCAGGCAAATCATTATGCGCGAGAATAAAGTTCTCGGTAAGATCAAGCCTTCCTTTTCTGATCTGAAGCACATTGAAAGATACCCATTTTTCATGGTAACACAACCCGATAACATCTTTATTGGATAGAGTATTACTGACAACCGCCTGTTTTTCCAGCGACCTCTCTATAGCGAAAATCCTGTCGCGAAAAACAGCCGCCTGCTCAAATACCTGATTCAACGCCGATTCGTTCATTTTTTCTTTAAGCTGTTCAAGCAACTCGGTTTTCTGGCCGCGCAAAAACATTATCACTTCTTTCAACATAGCGTGATATTCTTCCCGCGATACATTGCCGCAACAAGGCCCCAGGCATTTGCCCATCTGAAAATAAAGGCAGGGGCGCGATCGCGTTTTAAATACCGAATCCCTGCAGTTTCTCAATGGATATACCATCTGCAGGTACTGGAGAGTACTTTTTATATCCCTGCTTGATGAATAAGGCCCGAAATAAAGCGCGCCGTCCTCTTTAACTCTGCGTACAAGCTGGAGAGCCGGAAAATCTTCTTTTATATTTATTCTGATTTTTAGAAAGTTCTTGTCGTCTTTCAATCTGATATTGTAACGGGGAACGAGTTTTTTTATAAGATTGTTTTCAAGAATAATCGCTTCTTTCTCGGTATCGGTTAAAAAAAACTCTATGCTGGTTACGTTGCGTCGTATAAACGTTACCGATACTCTTGTATCGCCGGATTTGCGGAAATACTGTTTTACCCGCGAACGCAGGTTGTTAGATTTGCCGATATACATTACATTGCCCTGAATGTCCTTCATTATATAAACACCCGGATGGGCAGGTATATCGTGCAGGAACCTGTCGGTAATTTTTTTTACATCTATTTTCAGCTCAGGCATTTTATTTCATCATTTCCAGTTTTTTCAGTTCATGGATTTGATCTCTGATGCGGGCGGCCTGTTCAAAATCAAGGTTTCTGGCAGCTTTCATCATCTCTTTTTCCAGTGAATCGATATAATGAATCAGTTCGTCTTCTGATTTGAAGGTATATTCGGGTTTTTTTTCTGTTTTTACGGTTACGTAATCGGATTCGTAAATTGAGGAAAGTATATCTTTTATAGATTTTTTTATTGATTCGGGAGTAATTCCGTTTTCTTTGTTGTAACGCATTTGAATTTCTCTCCTGCGTTTAGTTTCACCAACGGCGGAGTCGATAGATCCGGTTATTGTATCTGCATACATTACAACCCTGCCGTTAATATTTCTCGCGGCTCTCCCGCAAGTCTGGATAAGCGATGTTTTCGAGCGCAAAAAACCTTCCTTGTCGGCGTCGAGTATTGCCACAAGGGAAACCTCGGGGATATCGAGCCCTTCTCTGAGCAGGTTAACTCCGATGAGCACGTCAAAAATGCCCAGGCGCAAATCCCTGATTATTTCTATACGCTGGAGCGTATCTATATCCGAATGCAGGTACCTGACTTTTATGTTTCTTTGTTCCAGATATTTGGTTAATTCCTCGGCCATTCTTTTTGTCAGTGTGGTTACAAGGATACGCTCTTTTTTCTCTACTACCGTTACCACTTCATCAATGAGGTCGTCGACCTGGTTCTTCGCCTTACGCAATATAATCTCCGGATCGATCAACCCTGTTGGGCGGATAATCTGTTCGACAACCACGCCCCGTGTTTTTTCGAGTTCATAATCCGCCGGTGTCGCCGATACGAAAATGCGCTGGGCAACTTTGCGTTCGTATTCATCGAACGAAAGCGGCCTGTTGTCTATTGCCGACGGCAACCGGAACCCGTATTCAACCAGAGTCTCTTTTCGTGAGCGGTCGCCGCGCTGCATCCCTTTTATCTGCGGAACGGTAACGTGGCTTTCATCAATAATCAGCAGGGCGTCTTTGGGCAGATAATCCAGCAGTGTATAGGGCGGTTCGCCGGCTTTTCTTCCGTCGAGATGGCGCGAATAGTTTTCTATACCGTTGCAGTAACCTGTTTCGCGTATCATTTCAAGGTCGAACATGGTTCTCTGCTCAATTCGTTGCGCCTCAAGATATTTTTTCTCGGAATTAAGTTTATCGAGATGTTCCTCAAGTTCGGCCTCAATAGCTTTTATGGCGTATTCCAGCTGAATTTCAGGAACCACATAGTGGCTCGCTGGATAAACCGCTTCCCTCTTTAGTTTGCGCAACACGTTACCGTCTATCGGGTTAATCTCCAGAATCGAGTCGATGTAATCTCCGAACATCTCGATCCGTATAACCTTTTCTTCCTCATACGCGGGAAATATATCTATTACATCGCCTCTTACCCTGAAAGTACCGCGGTAAAAATCAATGTCGTTTCGTGAATATTGAATCTCAACAAGGCGTTTGAGCACCTCTTTTCTTGTGATTTTCATACCTGTTTCCAGAAACAACATCATCTGATGATAAGATTGAGGCGACCCGATTCCGTATATGCAAGAAACGCTGGCAACCACAATAACGTCGCGCCTGCCCAAAAGCGATCTTGTGGCGGAATGGCGCATCTTGTCGATGTGTTCGTTGATGGAGGCGTCTTTCTCGATATATGTATCTGTCTGCGGTACATATGCTTCAGGTTGATAGTAATCATAATAACTCACAAAATACTCAACTGCGTTTTCGGGAAACAGTTCGCTGAACTCCTCATATAACTGCGCGGCAAGTGTTTTGTTATGCGCGATAACCAGAGCCGGGCGGTTTGTGGATGCTATGACATTCGCTATGGTAAACGTTTTCCCCGAACCGGTTACACCAAGCAATACCTGGTAATCCCTGTTGGCGTTTACACCGTCGACAAGTTTTCTTATGGCATCAGGCTGATCGCCTCTCGGATTGAAATTTGTGGTTAATTTATATTGATCCATAACCGGATTATACAAAATATCACGGTGTTTTTTTATCTTTTTCTTTAATTAACTTATTCTATATTAAAATCTCTGCATAACATGTGTTTTCTTTTTCCTTTACACGCAATTCAAGTAAAATAAAAAAAAGTCCAACTGTATTCATGTTTCTTATCCCTGATCCCCAAAAGCTGGTTTTGTGTTATGGAACAGAAGTTGCTTATTTGAATATCGGTTATAAATCTCAACATAAAAAAAGCGATTAAAAATACATAAATACAAGGTTTGTAGCAAAAACTAATTATGGTCAATTCAAATAAAATAAAGGTTGGTTCAGATAAAAAATGACGGATTCGCGTAAACGCAAAGATATAACTGTCGTGATTCGCACCGCCGGCGAACGGACTGTTGAAATATCCAAACGACTGGTCCAAAATCAGATCGATGAAAGCCGGATACATGCTATCGAGGAAAAACCTTTTTTTAATGCCGTAAAAAAAACCATTGAAATCGGATCGCGATCCTCTACTGCGTATTTGCTTGCGTTGGATGCAGATATACTTTTATATCCTGATGCGATAGATTATATGATGTATGAAGTGGATCAATTTGATTTTGATCAGCATTTAAAAATAAGTTTCTGGGTATCGGATAAATTCAGAGGCAGATTTAAATCAGGGATTCATCTATATAACAATATTTATTCTATACCTTTTTACAATTTCCTATCCTGCATCGACCCTTATAGTGATTTTTTAAGAGCGGAAAGCGAGAATATGAAAAAATTTGCTGTCAAGGAAGGTTTGATATATTCATTTGCTCCTTATCATGTTATCGCCAAACACGATTATTTTCAGTATTACAGGGATCTATATTCTAAATACAGGCTTCGTTATAAACGATGTGTTGCGGACGGAAATATGGATAATATAACTAAATATATTCACGCGAAACAGGCCGAATACCCTGATGATCAGGATTATATTTTTGTGCGCGAGATATTCAATACGGCTAATGAAAATATTAGTGTTGATGAAATATTACTAAAATTGGGCATGCAGGAAAAAGAACCTATTAATTATAAAATGTTTGAGTCTATTACAGAATCGTTATCATGCGAATCAGTTATGCAAAAAGTGAAGGATGATCTCGATTTAAAATTAAAAAACTGGATCAACTCATATAACGAAATTAAAGAGTTCTTAACGAAAAATTATCACCTGAACAGTATTTCCGGTCCAAGTGCTATTTATGGGACAGGCGATATATGCGATTTGGTTTTGTCCGCGGGCAAAAGCCTTCGCGTAAAAGCGGTTATCGATAATAATCCGGAAAAATACGGCGATTTTGTCAACGGTATTCCGGTAATGGCTCTTGAGGAGGCAATCAAACTCGATATAAAAAACATAATTATCGGTTCTATTTATCATAAAGACGAAATCCGGCAACGGATACAAAATAAAGTAACTAACGGTAACCTGAATCTGATCGCGTTGGATTCTATTTAACAGGAGAAAATCAGATGTGTGGAATCGGCGTTTACATATCCAAAGACCCAATAAGCAAAACCGCCCTGCAGTATAAATTAGACGTGATGAACAATATCCAATCACACCGCGGGCCCGATTACGCCGATATTTATACCAGCAAAAATATAGGGATATGCCATACCCGGTTATCGATAATAGATTTGTCGGATAAAGCGAACCAGCCTTTTGTAACAACAGACAAACGATATGTAATGTCATATAACGGTGAATTGTATAACTATAAAGAGCTTAGAGCGGAACTTGCAGCCAAGGGGCACAAGTTCGTATCGCAATCCGATACTGAAGTGGCTCTCCGCTCGTATATCGAATGGGGAACCGGCGCGTTTTTGAGATTCAATGGGATGTTCGCGTTAGCCATATACGATCGTGAAACCGAGCAGATTATCGCCGCGCGTGACCGGCTTGGAATAAAATTCGTCCATTATTATGCCGATGATAAACAGATCATATTTGCCTCGGAAATAAAAGCGATTCTGAGTTTAGCCGGAGTTCCGCAATACCGCAAAGAAGCGGTAAACGATTTTATCGTGCTTGGGGAAATAAATAAAACCGAATCGTTTTTTAATGGAATTTACACTTTACTTCCGGGAAAATACTGTGTGGTGAACTTAACTGATTATTCAATAAAGACGTTCGGATACTTTAATTTGCAGAGTACTGTCAACCCGTCGAAATACATTCACAACAAGAGTATTTCGCTTGAAGATCACGTGGACACCTTGGACAGACTGCTTCGCGAATCGGTTGAGAAACATCTCATCGCCGATATCCCTGTGGGTACTTTGTGTAGCGGTGGTGTGGACTCAAGCCTCGTAACCGCGATCGCCAAACAGATCAATCCCGATGTGCACATATACCATGGCGGTATAGCCGAAGGCGGTGGTGAAGAAGAATACGCTAACCTTGTGGCGAAACATCTTGATATCGACATAAATTATGTATATTTATCTAAAGAAAAATATTTGAATGAACTGGTAGATACCGTTTATCAGCTGGAGACACCTTGTTTTTGCCAGAACGATATCTCTCTATACAATATATGTAAACTTGCGCGTTCACAGGGAGTTAAAGTGCTTCTTTCCGGTGAGAGCAGTGACGAGTTTTACGGCGGTTACAAATGGTATCCGGCAATGATGAAGAAAACATCGGTTGATTTAGGAAATTCCGCCGGTTGGAACAATGATTACCTCTACACTTCGGGTTTGTTTTACAGGTTTATGGATTATTATGAAAAACCGAGGTTAGCCAACGCGTATTCGCTGTTTGCTCATCAGGGTGAGAAACTAATCCGGTGGAACTGGATACTTGATACATTCGATTTCCTGCGAGATATTAGCGAAAAAGCCGGTAACGCCATTATTCTCGATAACCTTTTGACTTTCTTAAACATTCTTCTTTATACCGCGGATCGAATGGGTATGCTGTCGTCTGTGGAAAACAGGTTTCCGTTTATTGAGAACAACCTGATTGATTTCGCTCTGAACCTGCCTCTTGAGTTCAAGGTCGATTACCGTACAAACAAAAAAATACTGAAACTGGTGGCGCAAAGATACATCCCGAAAGAAATAATCGACCGTCCAAAAAGAGGGTTTCCGACACCAGTCGAATCGTATATAAAATTCGACGAAAACTTTTTCAAAGGCGGGTTTCTGGAAAACCATTTCTCCGTTCCCGCAAGGTTTATCGGCAAAACAGGTACCGACAGGCGCCTGATGTACAGGTTAACAACAACTGAAATCTGGGGACGGATATTCGTATTCAAACAGGATATCCACAAGATCAGGGATCTTGTTAAATCCACTCTCAACAGAGAGTTCCAGTATATGTCAAAATAATTTATGATTGGCAAAGGCAATACATTTCATACACATACCATATAATGGTTAATTTATAAACTGGCAAAAAAAAAGCGGGCTGAAAATCAACCCGCCTGATTAAATATTTCTGTTTCTATTCCACTTTTACCTCGATTTTTTTCGGTTTCGATGATTCCGATTTTTTCAGCCGAAGTGTAAGGATACCATCCTGTATAGCTGCGTAAACGTTTGATTGATCTATTGATTCATCGAGTTCAAAGACTCGTTTGAACCTTCTTGGAGCTCTTTCGGTAACAAGTTGATCGTATCCATCCATTTTATCTTCGCTACGCGCTTCGATTGTGAGTATATTGTTATCTATTTGGATGTTTAGGGAATCTTTATCGATACCGGGCAAATCGGCAACAAGTGTAATTTCCGCGCCGTTGTCTTTTATATCGACTGCGGGGCGCAGAAATCTCTCTTCGTGTTCCAAATCGTCTCTTTTGCGAATAGTTTTCATAGTTTATCCTCCTTATATATTATTATTGATAAATTTATTCGGTTTTAATTGTAATCTGGCGCGGTTTTTCTTCTTCTGTTTTCGGGCAATGGATTTCCAGCACTCCGTTTTTGCAAACGGCTGATATGGAGTCCCTGTTTATTTTGGATGGGAGTGTCAGATGCCGTTCGGCGCATCCGGAAAACCTCTCTCGCCTGAAAAAACTTTTCTTTTCTTCCTGGTCGATATCGGGCCTGCTTACTTTTATCGCGAGAGTATTGTTGATGGCGGATATATCGATCTGGTTTTTCTCAATACCCGGTACATCGATTTTGATTACATATTCCTGATCGTTTTCCCACAAATCCGCGTCAAGTTTCAGTTTTCCTTCATATAACCCGAAAGTCCTGTCAGTATTTGCGAAAACATGTTCAAAAAAATTGCTCAGTTCGTTTTGAATATCGAATAATTCTTCAAGCCGGTTATAGAATGACATGATTAACCCTCCTTTTTTTTAATCAGTTTACTTTGATCTGTTTTACTTTTGATTCCTCAGTTTTTGGAATTGTCAGTTCCAACACGCCGTTTTTGTACACTGCTTTTATGTTTTGCGCGTTTACACCTGTTGGCAATGTAACCGCTCGTTCGAATCTACCGAAAACCCGTTCGGATTTAAAATAATGATTACGTTTTGTTTCTTCTTCAGTTTTACGTTCGCCTGTGATTCTCAGCCTGTTTGCGTTAAACTCAACATGAATGTTTTCTTTTTCGAATCCGGGCAAATCCACTTTCACTTCTATTCGGTCGTCGTTTTCAATTACGTCTATTTCCGGTAAAAACGGATTTCCTTTGTTAATCGAACAATTCTGCGTGAATAGATCAGGCGACTCATTAAAAAAGTCGCTAATCCATTGATTTAGGTTGGCGATTTCATTAGAGACATTGTTTTGTTTTTTCCATTTTATCAGGTTCATATTTTGTCCTCCTTTTGGTTATTTTATGCGTACGGGTTAATTAGTAATCAAAAGGTGTACCTGATAGGACTAATATGATTATCTTATTAATACAAAGGATATAATGAAATTATCAAATATATTTTGGGATATAATGAAAGATGTCATAATGACACAGCTGTATCATATGGATACAATATAAAATAATGAATAAATTGTAACGAAAAAAAGAACCGCATCTGTTTCGATCCATAAAAATTTTTTATTAATACTGTTATTAGTGACTATTCTCTGGTTATTCGATTATATCCCGAATTTCATTCAAGCGAAGGCAGAAAGCATAAAACAAAGCAAGTGAAGAAGTGAGAAAATTATAGAAATTATAGAAATATATGAAATAATTGGTAAACATTTAAATTTCATTGTATAAAAAGGATACATGAATTTGTATATCAGGGGAGCTGGCAGTTGTCGATGAGCCGGGTTTTGCCTACGTAAACAGCGAGCAGAATCCTGTCTCCGTGGGAAAGGTTATCTTTCTGTTCGAGTGTAGATTGATCGACACAGGCGATATAATCTATTTCTGTGGATTTTGCGGATAAGATGATATCTTTCATTTCATCCAGAATAAGCGCGGAATCCCTGAATCCGGATAGAAACAGTTCGGTCGCGTGATCGAGTGATTTTTTTAGAAGACGTGTGTCAATGCGTTCTTGTGGTGAGAGGTAGGTGTTTCTGGAACTCATAGCGACTCCGTCGTCTTCGCGTATTATCGGGCAAACCTGAATTTTCACCGGAATATTCAAGTCATCAGCCATTTTTTTTATAACAAGTGCCTGCTGGATATCTTTCGCGCCGAAAAATGCCGTATCGGGTTGGATTATATTGAATAGTTTGAGAACGACTGTGGTAACTCCGCGGAAATGGCCCTGTCGTTTCTTTCCACACCAGTTGAGAGATAAGGTTTCCTCGGTTACGTAAGTAGAGTAACCTGACGGATACATATTTTCTTCGCTCGGATAAAAAATAATGTCGGTATTTAATGATTGGGCAAGTTGTTTATCGTGCTCATAATCGCGCGGGTACTTATTTAAATCTTCTTTTGGGCCGAACTGTTTGGGATTGACAAATATGCTCAAAACAACGATATCCGCTGATTTTCCCGCTTCTTTAAGCAGACTAAGGTGACCTTTGTGAAGGTATCCCATGGTGGGCACGAGAGCAATAGTTTTGCCCTGTTTTTTTAATCCAATTATATGTTGCTGAATCTTTAGAGGATCGTTGAAGGTTATCATAAAGGAACCTCAATAAGAATGTTCTTTACCGGGATACTCACCGGATTTTACTTCTTCGCTGAATTTTTTTATGGCGGTAACAGCATCCTCATATAAATTAGAATAGGTTTTTACGAATTTAGGTTTAAACCTTTTAAATAAACCGAGCATATCCTGAGTGACAAGTATCTGACCGTCGCAGTATGGGCCAGCGCCGATTCCGATGGTTGGCACATCAATATCGGTGGTAATCTGGCGTGCGACTTCAGCGGGTACGCATTCGATTACCATAGCGAAAACACCAGCTTCGTATAACGCCTTGGCGTCATTGATAAGTTTTTTGGCGGATTTCTCATCGATACCCTGCACAAAATAGCCTCCGCTTGTAAGCACGTCCTGAGGAGTTAATCCGATGTGCCCCATGACGGGCATACCTGAACGCACCATTCGCGATACGGTATCTGCGATTTCTTCACCGCCTTCGAGTTTCACAGCTTCTGCGTTACCGTCTTTGATAAGTTTGGCGGCGTTATATAGAGCATCGCATACTGTGGCTTGGTAACTCATGAACGGCATATCGGCAACAAGAAGCGCGTTTTTGTTCATTCGGGATACGCATTTTGTATGGTAAACCACATCGTCAACGGTTACATGAAGCGTATTGCTTCTTCCCTGAACGATCATGCCGAGCGAATCGCCCACAAGAATGACTTCAATTTCCGCTTCGTTTAAAATCGATGAGAAAAGAGAATCGTAAGCCGTAAGAGCAGCGAATTTCCGGTTATCTTTCTTAAACTGCAAAAGTTTTTTAGGTGTTATTTTTGATTTGTCCATCGAGCTGAATTCCTTCAACCTTTTTTACCTTGTAGTTACCTTTAATTTTACTCAACATTTGCGCCGGGTTAAAATTCAATACCGGATGCGTAAACCCGGCGTCAATTTCCTGTAACGGTACAAGCACAAAAGGGCGCAAATGCATTTTCGGGTGCGGGATAATCAGGTTATGTGCCCGCACAATTTTATCGCCGTAACTTATAATATCTATGTCAATAATCCTATCTTGATAAACCGGCGATTGTACACGTCCCATATCTGTTTCTATACTTTTTATCAGATTAAGTATTTCAACAGGCGAAATATTTGTTTGGCAAACAATCACCGTATTGAAAAAACTGTTCTCCGATTTCATATCCTGCGGTTCAGTTTCGTAAACGGATGATGATTTAATATCGATAACCAATCCGCTTTCGGTTAATCTGGCGCACGCTGTTTTCAAGTTCAAAAACCTGTCGCCAAGATTCGAACCGAGCGATAAAACAAGTTTAACCATAATAGATCAGATAACCTGTTTTATTCGCGATACCGCTTCGTTGAGCCTTTCTTCAGGCACAGTCAGAGCCGCTCTTACATAACCTTCGCCGTATTCGCCGAACCCATTACCCGGAGTTATGACAATACCGGCTTCTTCGAGCATAAGTTTGGTAAACGATGCCGAATCGTATTTAGGCGGAACTTTAAACCAGATATAGAAAGTTGATTTTGGCAAATCGCACTCAATACCGCAATCGTTTAATCCTTTGACGAAAATATTGCGCCTTCGTTCAAAAACCTTATAAATATTTTTAGCTACCGGCAAAGCTTTAGCCATAGCTACGATACCGGATTCCTGAACCGCCTGAAACGCACCGGAATCGATATTGGATTTTATTTTGGTCAACCCGCCGACAATTTTCTCGTTGCCGAGCGCGAATCCGATTCGCCATCCGGTCATGCAGAAAGTTTTGGACAGCGAATGAAACTCGATAGATATATCTTTTGCCCCGTCCACTTCAAGGAACGACGGCGCCTGGTAACCATCGAAACTTACTTCGGTATACGCCGCGTCATGGCATACAATAATATTATATTTATGCGCGAAATCGACAGCTTTTTTGAAATACTCTTTTGTCGCCGTAGCTGATGTAGGGTTATTCGGATAATTCAGAAACATCATTTTGCTTTTCACGGCGATAGGTTCGGGTATTGCGTCGAGATCGGGCAGAAACTGGTTCTCTTTTAAAAGAGGCATTATATATGGGTTGCCGCCGGCAAAAATGGTTCCGTTTTTATAAACAGGATACGCCGGGTCGGGTATGAGCACATAATCGCCCGGATCGACAAACGCCATAGATATATTCGCGATACCTTCTTTCGATCCGATAAGCGCGACTGCTTCTTTCACCGGATCGATACTTACTCCAAACCGGTTTTTAAACCAATCGCAAGCTGCTTCCCTGAACTCAATCATTCCGACGGTTGAAGGGTACCTGTGGTTTGCAGGGCGGTCAACGGCTTTTTTAAGTTCCTCAACGATTACCGACGGAGTAGGTATATCCGGATCGCCAACACCGAGATCGATTATGTCTTTGCCTCTGGCTATAGCTTCTTTTTTTAACCTGTCTATTTCAAAAAAGAGATAGGGAGGAAGTTTGAGTAGCCGTTCCGCAAGTTCGAATTTACCGTTCATTTAATATCTCCTGTAATAAATTATTTCAGAATTTTAAACCAAGTACATCCTGCATATCATATAAACCGGGTTTTGCAGATGCAACAAACACAGCGGCTTTTAGAGCCCCGAGCGCGAATACATCCCTGGATTCCGCTTTATGTGTAAACTCAACGCGTTCAGCGAGATTAGCAAAACAAACAGTATGGTCGCCGACAACGTTGCCCATTCTCAGCGCGTGAATTCCGATATCGCCTTTTTTTCTCTCTCCGGTTATGCCGACTCTGCCGTGAACAGCTTTTTCAGCGAGGTTCACATCGCGACCCATGGCGGCCATTTCGGCTAACCGTTTGGCGGTTCCGCTGGGAGCGTCTTTCTTAAACCTGTGGTGAGATTCGGTTATTTCGATATCATAATCGTCATCGAGAATAGATGCTACTTTTTTTACCAGCGCGAACAGGAGGTTGACACCAACACTCATGTTTGGCGCGACAACCATAGGTATATCGCGGGATATGGTTTTGAGTATGTTCATCTGTTCATCATTAAGGCCCGTGGTTCCCACAACAAGAGCTTTACCCGCGTGCCCGCAGGAATCGGCATTAAGAATAGTCGATTCCGGACTGGTAAAATCGATAAAAACATCGCAATTATCTATAAACCCTGCTGATGACGATCTCAGTATGACATCGCTGTTTTTTATCTCTGTAAACTCGGATATGTTTTTATTCATCAAAGGGTGACCGGGAAACTCGATAGCGCCTACAACATTGAAGACATCCGGGTTTTTCTGTGACAGCGACAATATACGTTGTCCCATTCTTCCCGCGGCACCGAAAACGGCTAAACGGATCATCGGATGAATCCTCCTATTCTTTGTAACACTCAAGTTTGGATGCGAGTTCGGGTGATTTCGCCAGCTCTTTCAAAAGTTTATATTTGTTAGATTCGGTAATGAATGTCATTGGCAACCTGAGTTCCGGTTTTATCATGTTAAGAAATGCCAGCGACGATTTAACAGGTATCGGGTTTGTTTCTATAAACATTACTTTAAACAGGTCGAAAAGTTCATAATGAATTTTCGACGCTGTCTGGAAATCGCCTGCCAACGCAGATTGAACAAGGCTCGATACCCTGCCGGGCAATACGTTTGCGAGCACCGATATTACACCTTTGGCGCCTATAGACATCATAGGCAGAGTGAGGGAATCGTCACCGGACAACACGGTAATTTTACAAAGTTTGAGTATCTGCGATACCTGATCGAGCGACCCGCTTGCTTCTTTTATGGCTACGATTGTTGGTATTTCCGATAAGCGAGCTACGGTTTCCGGAGAGATACTGACTCCGGTTCTTCCCGGTACATTATAGAGGACAACAGGTATATCTACCGATTCCGCTACCTTTTTGAAATGGAGGTATAATCCTTCCTGAGTAGGTTTATTGTAATAAGGCGTAATAAGCAGTGCACCGTCGGCACCCGCTTTTTTAGCGTGTTCAGTAAACATGAGTGTTTCGCTGGTGCTGTTAGAACCTGCTCCGGCGATAACAGGCACTTTACCTTTTGCTTCGTCAATGACAATATCGATTACCTGAAAATGTTCTTCATATGATAACGTAGCCGATTCTCCTGTTGTTCCACATGGAACAATTCCGTTAGTGCCGTTATCAATATGAAACCTTACAAGGCGGCGTAATGCCTCCTCATCAACCCTGTTATCCGAAAACGGAGTAACAATAGCCACAAAAGATCCCTGGTACATGATCTCATCTCCTATATTACTTAAATTTCAATTATTCCTTCAAAAACAGTTTCACCCGGACCGGTCATATATATGTTTCCATCCTCGGCCCATTGTATATAAAGTTCTCCTCCGGGAAGCGATACGCAAACTTCTTTTCCGGCAAGACCGTTGAGGCTTGCAGCAACGACTGATGCGCAAGCACCAGTACCGCACGCAAGGGTTAACCCGGCTCCCCTTTCCCAAACCTTAACTTTAATGTTCTTGTCGTCGACTACCTCAACCAATTCCACATTTGTCCGGTTAGGGAATATAGCGGCGTGTTCTATCATAGGCCCGACTTTGGTTATATCGAGCGAATCAAGTTTGTCGACAAATATCACACAATGCGGGTTACCCATAGATACGGTAGTAATATGGTAAACCCTGTCGGCAAACTGGAACGGTTCGTCAATTATCGGGTTGTTGTCATCGTAAATTACAGGTATTTCAGCCGGTTTAAGTTTCGGGTTGCCCATATTTACTTTTACACCGTTCTCAACTAATTTCGGGCTGATTATACCTGCGAGCGTTTCGACATTTAATTCTACCTTATCACTCAATTTTTTATCCGCGACAAATTTCGCGAAACATCGGATTCCGTTACCGCACATTTCAACTTCACTTCCGTCGGAATTGAATATCCTCATCCTGAAATCAGCGATATCCGATTTCTCAAGAAGAAGAAGCTGGTCTGCCCCTATACCGAAATGGCGGTTACACCATTTCAGCGCGAATTGAGAAGGATTATCCAATTTGTGTTCAATTGCGTTAATTACAATAAAATCGTTACCGCTACCCTGCATCTTTGTGAAATTGATTTTCATTTGATATACTCCTTAATAGAGATCGACTCGTTTCGGATTAAATCTTCCCATGTTTCACGTTTTCTAATTATGTTATACTGATTTTCAGATACCATCACTTCTGCGGTACGTACCCTTGAATTATAGTTTGACGCCATCGTAAACCCATAGGCTCCCGCGCTCATTATCCCCACATATTCGTTCTCCTGCAGAGACTGGATTTCACGGTCCTGCGCGAAAAAATCACCCGATTCACATACCGGCCCGACAAAATCGGCTTTTATTTTCTGGCGGTTCTGATTGGTAACCAGAGGCACTATCTTATGGTACGCCTTATATAACGCCGGGCGAATTAGATCGTTAAACGCCGCGTCAAGAATTACGAATGTCTTGTCGCCGCTTTGCTTTATGTACTCGACTTTCGCCACAAGTATCCCTGCGTTGCCGGCGATATACCTGCCCGGTTCAAGAACGAGTGTCATTCCGAGCCCTTTTATGCGCGGTATTATAACGGATGCGAATTCCTCGGGTGTTTGGGGTATTTCCGTATCGTAAACTATACCTAAACCTCCGCCGATATCTATATACTGCAAAGGTATACCGGCTCGTTTGAGTTCCGTGATCATCGGCACGATTTTATCCAGCGCCTGCGCGTACGGTTCGCTGGAGACTATCTGCGATCCGATATGCATATGGATTCCCACAGGTTCCACCGACGACAACATCATCGCCAGATGAAACGCCGCTTTCGCCCGTTCTATATCCATACCGAATTTGTTCTCTTTTTTGCCCGTTGATATAAACCTGTGTGTCTGCGGATCAACATCAGGGTTGACACGTATCGCCACCTGCGCTTTTGTGTTCATATTCGAAGCCATGGCATTTATCCGCTCAAGTTCTGATTCCGATTCCACAGTAAATATCTTTATGTTATGGTTTAGCGCATAAATTATCTCTTTCTCGGATTTGCCCACTCCCGCAAACACTACTCTGGACGGATCGCCCCCGGAACGGATCACTCTAAAAAGTTCACCGCCGGAAACTATGTCGAACCCGGATCCGCATTTGGCAAGTGTACGCAACACAGTTATATTCGAGTTGCATTTTACCGAATAACATATCATGTGAGGCACAGACGCGAACGCCCTGTCGAGCCTCATGTAGTTTTCCGTCAACGTGTTTTTACTGTATATATACAGAGGAGTACCTTCACGTTTTGCGATATTATTAACAGGTATATCTTCACAGTAAAGCTTATTGCTTATGAATTTGAAATCCGACATTATATAAATTCTCCAAACGAATGAAATTTTATTGTATGTTTTCTGTTATATCAGAAACCAATTTATTTATTTTAAGAAACCAATAATCTATCTGGTTTTCCACTTCATTATATGAGGTTGATCCCTTCGAAATTTTGTTTTTTATTGAGTTCATAACCGTTAACCTTGATTTTATATCATCCTCGAATTTATCCGAGAAACTTTTCCATTGATTCATATCGAGATCGCAAAAATCTTTTTTGTTCTTAACGCAATACCCCACAATTTTACCCGATATTTCGTGCGCCGATCGAAACGGCACGTTTTTCAGCACAAGATAATCCGCTATTTCTGTAGCGAGAATAAAATCGGCTCCCGCCATATCCTCAAGGCGCTCCACATTGAACCGCATAGCTGATACCATACCATCGCATACAGTCAGAATACCTTTTATTGTGTCGATAGAATCGAACAGCGGTTCCTTGTCTTCCTGAAGGTCGCGGTTATAGCTCAAAGGCAACCCTTTGAGCGTTGTGAGAATCGACATAAGGTTACCGTAGAGTCTTCCTGTTTTACCGCGTGAGAGTTCAGCCATATCCGGATTCTTTTTCTGCGGCATGATACTGCTTCCTGTACAATACGCATCGGGCAGAATCACAAACCTGAATTCCGGCGATGTCCACAGAACGAGTTCTTCCGCCAAACGCGATAAATGCGCGCCCAAAATGGCGCAATCCGCTAAAAATTCCACTATGAAATCACGGTCGGATACCGCGTCGATACTGTTTATGGAAACCGTATCGAATTTGAGCAGTTCTTTCGTGCAGTCCCGGTTTATCGGAAGCGGTGTGCCTGCAAGAGCGCATGAACCGAGTGCCATCACGTTGATTCGTTTAAGCGAATCGAAAAACCGTTCCCTGTCCCTGTCGAGCATGCAAACATAAGCGAGCAGATGATGCGCCACAAGTACGGGCTGGGCATGTTGTAAATGCGTAAATCCCGGCATGACCGCGCTCTTGTATTCTTTCGCTTTCTCCAGAAACGATTTCTGAAGTCTTATAATCAGATCAGTTATATCATTTACCTCGTCACGAAGATACATTCTGACATCATTGACTACCTGGTCGTTCCTGCTTCGGGCGGTATGCAGTTTCGCGCCCGCAGGCCCGATAAGTTCAGTCAGTTTCGACTCGATATTCATATGAATATCCTCAAGTTCAGGCCTGAAAACGAATTCGCCAGATTCTATCTGCGAGAGTATCGTGTTTAACCCGGATTCTATCCGGCGGGCTTCATCAGCGGTGATAATACCAGATACGGCAAGCATTTTCGCGTGAGCGATACTGCCTTCGATATCGTGTTTATACAACCTTGAGTCGTAATGTATCGAAGCGGAAAACCTCTCTGCCGCCTTATCGGTGGCCTGCGTAAACCTTCCGCCCCATAATTTCGTGTTAGGATTCAATATAAATTACCTCCCGAGAATCGATTTCAGCCTTAAACGCAACGCGTTTAATTTAATAAACCCTTCCGCGTCTTTCTGATTGTAAACCGTTTCCGCCTCGAACGTGGCGAACTTCTCACTATATAAACTGAACGGAGATTTCCTGCCCAAAACAGTTACGTTCCCTTTATAGAGTTTAAGCCGTACAGTCCCTGTCACGTTCTGCTGAGATTTTTTCACCATTTCTTTTACCATATCCATTTCAGGTGAGAACCAGAACCCGTAATAAATAAGACGCGCTATGTACGGTATCATTGAATCGCGCAGGTGCATAACTTCCCTATCCATCGTAAGCGATTCAACCGCCCTGTGAGCCGCGTGCAGTATAGTTCCGCCCGGTGTTTCGTATACTCCTCTTGATTTCATGCCGACAAACCTGTTTTCCACAATATCTACCCTGCCGATACCATGTTTTCCGCCAAATTTATTCAACTCAGCGAGGAGCCCAGCGGGCGAGAGAACCTGTCCGTTTAGTGCAACAGGTACGCCATCCTTGTATTCGAGTTCTATTATCTCCGGTTCATCAGGAGCTTTCTCCGGCGATACCGACAGGAGAAACATGTCTTCCGGCGGAGCGTTCCATGGATCCTCAAGGATGCCGCCCTCAAAACTTATGTGAAACAAATTTCTGTCTGAACTATATGGTTTTGCCTGAGTTACCGGAATGGGTATACCGTGTTCCTTTGCGTAATTAATAAGGTCTGTTCTCGATTTGAAATCCCAGTCGCGCCATGGAGCGATTACCTTGATATTGGGTTCCAGAGCGTAAAAAGTCAGTTCAAATCGAACCTGATCGTTTCCTTTGCCTGTAGACCCGTGGGCGACAGAAGTCGCTTTTTCTTTTTGCGCAATCTCGATCTGTTTTTTCGCGATAAGCGGCCTCGCCAGCGAAGTGCCGAGCAAATAAGATCCTTCGTATATCGCGTTTGACTGAATAGCGAAAAATACATAATCGCGCACAAACTCTTCGCGCAGGTCTTCGATATAAACTTTTGATGCGCCTGTTGTAATGGCTTTCTCGTATACAGGTTCAAGTTCTTCGCCCTGTCCGAGATCGGCAGTGAATGCGATTACATCGTATCCTTTTTCGATTTTAAGCCATTTTAATATTATTGAGGTATCAAGGCCCCCCGAATACGCAAGAACAACTTTCTCGGTCATATTATCTCCTCGGTCAATATTTGTTTATTTTATCATCTTTTTTTAATAATTTCAAAATAATTGCTTTCTGGACATGAAGCCTGTTTTCTGCCTGATCAAACACTACCGAATTTCGCCCGTCCATAACGTCGTCGGTGATTTCCTCGCCTCGATGCGCAGGGAGGCAATGCATCACAAGAGCATCGGGTTTAGCGTATTTCAACGCCTGTGAATTAACCTGATACCGCGAAAAAATCTCTTTTTTGCGGGTACTTTCATCTTCCTGCCCCATACTCACCCATACATCGGTATATATGGCATCAGATCCGTCAACCGCTTCTTTTATATCATTGGTAATAGTCAAATCTCCGCCGTTTTCTTTCATAAGTTCTTTGGTCCGGCCGATAATATTTTTATCAGGCTCGTATCCTTTCGGGCAAGCCAGGGCGAAACTCGAACCGAGTTTAGCGCAAAGAAGCATCAGCGAATTGCACACGTTGTTGCCGTCGCCGATAAATGACATCTTGAAATTATCGAAATTATTTCTATGTTCAAGCACGGTAAATAAATCCGCCAGCGCCTGGCATGGATGTTCGAGTTCGGATAACGCGTTTATCACGGGAATTTTGGCGTATTGAGCCATTTCAACTATTGTAGAATGTTTGAATGTTCTTGCCATTATTATGTCAACCCATCTCTCAAGGTTGCGCGCTACATCCGCCACGGATTCGCGTTCGCCGAGCTTAATATCTACCGGCTGAAGGTATATAGCATACCCGCCGAGCTGAACCATTCCCAGCTCAAAAGTAACTCGGGTTCGCAAAGATGGTTTTTCGAATATCATCGCCATGCTTCGCTGGCTTAACATCGATTGCAAAGGATACTTTTTTATTTGTCCGGCACACTCAAACAGCGAATGTATTTCCTCGATGCTCAGGTCGTCGATAGACAACAAATCTTTTTTCATTATTTTTTCCCTTCCCTGAGTAAGGCTTGTTCGAAAACATCAATACCTTTTTTAAGATCGTCTCCGGTTATGTTCAAAGCGGGCAAAAACCTGATGGTTTTTTCGCCCACATTATTTATAAGCACAAATTTTTCCCTGCATGCCGCTTTTACATCAGCCGAAGCGACAGTTATATCCACGCCGAACATAAGCCCTTTTCCGCGTATGGCGGTTATGAGGCCTGTTTCGCGCGCGATATCGTTAAACCGAGCGAAAGCGTATTCGGATAACTCTTTCACATTGTTAAGCAGATTCTCTTTTTCAATAACATCGAACACAGCCAGCGCCGCCCTGCAGGCAAACGAGTTCCCGCCGAAAGTCGATGCGTGCATACCGGGTGGTAACATATCTTTCAGCGCCGGTTTTGCCATCATTGCGCCGATAGGTACCCCACCGCCAAGAGCTTTTGCCAGAGTCACTACATCAGGCGACACGCCGAATGTCTGGAACCCGTAGATATTGCCTGTCCTGCCGATTCCGGTCTGAACCTCGTCGGCGATGAGCAGGATATTTTTTTCCCTGCATAGCGATTCGATCTGGCGGTAAAAATTGTCTTGTGCGATATTCAAACCGCCTTCGCCCTGAATCAGCTCAAGCATAATAGCGCAGGTTTTATCCGTGACTAACGACATAACCGACTCGAAATTGCCGAATTCCGCATATTTAAACCCTGCGGGAAGAGGCTCGAACCCCTGCTGGTATTTCGGCTGGCCTGTTGCGGTAATGGCGGCAAGTGTCCGCCCGTGAAACGATTTATAAAACGTGATTATCTCAAACCGGCCGCCGGTCTGGTTGCCGAACCTTCGGGCGAGTTTTATTGCCGCTTCGTTTGCTTCAGCTCCGCTGTTGCAGAAGAATGTGTACCCGCCAAACCCATAATCTGCCAACCGTTTTGCCAATTCTGCCTGAAGCGGATTATAGAAATTGTTCGGCACGTGAATAAGTGTATGGAGCTGATCGCACAACTGATCCGCAAGATACGGATGGCTGTGCCCCAGACATCCGGTACCCCAACCCGGATACATATCCAGGTACCTGTTGCCGTCCATATCGATCAGATACGATCCTTCACCTTTATAAAAGGCGATACCTTCCCGCCCGTAAGTGGAAAGAACATAATCGGAATAAAGTTTTGCTACATTTTCATTCGTATTCATTTTTATATCAACTCCGCCATATGATTGTTTCTGCTGACTATTTCGGTACCTATTCCTTTATCTGTAAATATCTCCAGCAAAAGGGTATGAGGTATCATTCCGTTAATTATGTGGGTTTTGCCCACTCCGTTTGCCACGGCTTTCTGGCCGGCTGTAACTTTCGGTATCATACCGCCTGATATAACTCCGGTATCGATCAGGTTTTTAACCATATCTACATCAATATGTGAAATAAGCGAATTGCGGTCGTTTTTGTCGCGCATGATGCCGTCCACATCGGTTAAAAAAACAAGTTTCTCCGCGCCGATAGCGCGTGCGATTTCGCCCGCCGCCAGATCAGCGTTTATGTTGTAAGTATAACCGTCGCTACCTATTGCCACAGGAGCGATAACCGGGATCTTATTTTCATGAAGTAATGTCGTAAGAGGTTGTGTGTATATGGATTTAACGTTACCGACAAACCCCAGGTCTTCTTTATCGAAAGGAGCGTCGAGCAAGTGTTTCTCCGCTACTATCAGCCCGTGGCGTTTGCCCGACAACCCTTCTGCATCTCCGCCGATAGATTTAATAAGTTCCACTATTTCGTGGTTAATTTCCTCAAAAAGCACTTTCTCAACCGTCTGAACCGTCTCTTCGTCGGTTACCCTGTAACCCTGCACGAATTTAGGTGTTTTGCCCAGATCGCGCATGGCTTCGCTGATTCTGTTGCCTCCGCCATGAACGATTACGGGTTTTATGCCTACGGTATACAGGAAAACAATATCGGTCAGGACATTTCTCATCCATGTATTGTTTGCCATGGCGCTCCCTCCGAACTTAATCAGGGTAATTTTACCCTTAAAAGACTGAATATACGGAAGAGCCTCTATCAGAATACCTGCTTTTTGAATAAATTTCTCCATTTTCGCTCCTTAAAGATTTATATCAATGTAACCGTGTGAAATATCGCAAGTATAATATACATCACTGCCTTCGCCGTATTTTAAATCGACGGTAATTTTGAAACGCGGATATGTCCATATCTCGTATTTTTTTTCCACGCCTTCTTTAATTTCCAGCGAATTTTTCACTATCTGAAGGTTATTCAAATATATATCAACTGTATTCGGGTTAAACTCGATACCGGAAGTACCCAGAGCCGACATTAACCGTCCCCAGTTGGGGTCTTTGCCATTGAGCGCCACTTTAAAGAGCAGGCAGTTTGATATCTGCCATGCGGCTTGTCTGGCACTGTGGTTATCTTTAGCGCCGTTTACTCTGATCTCGATCAGTTTTGTCGCGCCTTCACCGTCTTTTACGATTTGAAGGGCGAGGTTTAAACATGTCTCGTACAATATTTTTTTAAAAACAGGAGCGTCAGGGCTGTCTTTGCAGATAACACTGTTTCCCGCCAATTCGTTTGACAGGAGGATCACCGTATCGTTGGTAGACATATCGCCGTCGACGTTTATCCTGTTGAATGTCAGGTCAACCGCCTCGCGAAGCGATTCGCGCATAAACGATGTTTCCACCGTAATATCGGTTGTAATCACGCACAACATGGTAGCCATATTCGGAGCGATCATCCCCGACCCTTTAGCCATACCGCCCATTTTCACGGTTACGCCGTCTATCTGTGTTTTGTATCCAGCCTGTTTTTCAACGGTATCGGTAGTCAGAATCGCCTGAGCCGCTTTTTTACCGCCCTGTGGTGACATTTGCGTAACCAGACGAGGAATACCGGCCTCAATCTTTGCCATAGGCAACTGCGGGCCGATTCTGCCTGTCGAGCAAACAAGCACCCCTTCGGGCGCAAGAGACAATTTTTTCGCCACACATTCTGCCATTTTGCGTGCGTTTCGAATACCTTGGTCACCTGTAGATGTGTTGGCGCATCCGCTGTTTAGAATAACGGCTTTTATATGTTCTGATTTAGACAGATGATCCATGCTTACCGTAACCGCGGCAGACTTTACGCTGTTGCGTGTAAAACATGCCGCAGCGATGCTGTCGTGCTCGGAATAAACAATAGCGAGGTCAAGATCGTCTTTTTTTATGCCGCAATTAATCCCGCCCGCGAGAAACGCGAATACGGAAGTTACACTGCCATCATCTATAGGCTCAATGTTGTAGTTGTGTGCGTCTGTCATCGAAATAAATTTCCTCTTCTTGAAATTGATCTAAAAAATGAGTTTTATTTTCTTTATTTAGCGTTAAATTACTGGATACACGCGCGAATTAAAATTATCGAATATTTAAATCCTTTACAGTTCCAGCTTTAAAGTATATATGCCTAAGGCAAAGGTTGTATCTGATTTCCATTTTATGAAAAATTTTTTTTAAAAACGTTAATTATACAAATATTTATCCTTAAAAGTCAATTAATTTAAAATAGATCCGGGTTTGATCGTATATTTTTTTTGTTATCACGCGATCCGCTGGTTTTTTTCGCAAAAGATCAAAATGGTTTGTATTGCGCAAGGAGGGACACGTCAACAGCTTTCAGCGGTTTGTATTCGCGGTCTTTGTCTGATAAAACGGGGGTTTTTACAGGCCAGTCGATGCCCACGTCAATATCGGACCACAAAATGCCATGTTCGTCGCCCGGAGAATAGAAATCGGAACATTTATAGACAAAATCAACTTCCTTGCTGAGCACACAGAACCCGTGAGCAAACCCTTCGGGAATATAGAGCTGTCGCCTGTTCTCAGCCGATAAAACAACACCATACCATTTGCCGAACGTCGGTGACCCTTTGCGGATATCGATCACGGCATCGAATACCTCGCCATGCATCACATATACAAGTTTTGCCTGCGGTTGGTTGAGCTGATAATGCATTCCGCGCAACACTCCCGCAGTGGAATGAGAGAAGTTATCCTGCACGAAATCTTTCTTTATTCCTGCCTCAAAGTATTTTGCACGGTTATATGTTTCCATGAAATAACCACGCCTGTCTGTAAAGATCCGGGGTTCTATAAGAAGAAGCCCCTCAATAGGTGTTGCCGATATGTTCATAAAAAACCCTTTTTTATTATCTAATACCATTTATCAGTTTGTATGGTAAAGATTTTTTTGTCCTGCAATAAATAATTTACGGATATCTTTGGATGTAATTTACTCCGACACAGGAAAAGAAAATTATTTTTTGCTACACCGGTATTTGCGAAACCGCATCAGGACGTTTTTCATAAACTACATAATTATAATTAGTTTAATGAATTAACGTATCTATTGAAAAAACTTTTGGTTTTAAAAATCCGTATTCTGTAATAGAATTGGTTTGAACGAAAATATGGAATTTTTTATAATAAACGCAACTCAAACCGGCAACTCTGATAAAGAAGGAGAAAAATTAGTTATGGGTGTTAAAGGAAATGCTGTCATAGGGCAGTCGGGCGGCCCTACATGCGTGATCAACCAGAGCCTCGTAGGCGTGATTGAGCAAGCCCGTAAATCCGATGTTATCGAAAACCTGTACGGAGCGCGTCACGGTGTAAACGGTATCATGAAAGAAGATTTCATTGACCTGTTCAAAGAGAGCCAGGAAACTCTGGAGAAAGTAGCTATCACACCTTCAGCGGCTTTAGGGTCGGTTCGTAAAAAACCCACTGCCGATGAATGCCAGAAGATTTTCGGTGTGTTCCAGAAATACAACATACGCTATTTCTTCTATATAGGCGGAAACGATTCTGCGGAAACCGCCAATATCGTATCTGAACTTGCAAGAGAAGCGAAATATGAACTGTCGGTTTTCCATATTCCGAAAACCATCGACAACGATCTTCGCGTTACCGATCACTGCCCCGGATTCGGCAGTGCGGCTAAATTCGTGGCTCAGGCGTTCATGGGTGACAATTTCGATAACAGATCGCTCAAAGGTATTAAAATTAATGTGATCATGGGACGTCACGCAGGGTTTCTTACCGCCGCATCAAGAATCGCGCGCCTTGACCCTGACGATGCCCCGCACCTGATTTACGTTCCTGAACGCGTATTCTCAAAAGAACAGTTCCTAAACGATGTCCAGAAAACCATGGACAAATACCAGAGAGCCGTAATCGCGGTATCCGAAGGTATTCACGACGATAAAGGCAACCCCATATGCACTACCGGCGAACGGGATTCGCACGGCAACGTCCAGCTATCCGGTTCAGGCGCGCTCGGCGATTACCTGGCAAGCCTCATAAAAACCAATCTGGGAGAAAAACTGCGTGTGCGCGCAGATACGTTCGGGTACCTGCAGAGAAGTTTTCCCGGATGTATATCCGAAGTTGACGCATCGGAAGCCCGCCAGGCTGGACGAGAAGCGGTAAAATATGCAGGCAAAGCCGAAGGCGGTAGCATCAGTTTCAAAAGAATCGCCGGCGGTAAAAATTACAAAATTGAAATGGAACTGGTAGAACTCAAAACTATGGCGAAAGAAACCAAATCGCTTGATCAGGCTTATATAAACACCGAAGGCAACGACATAAACGGTAATTTTCTCGATTATGTATTGCCGTTGGTGGGCGAACTTCCACAACTTGGCAAATTACAGGGATACCCCATCAATAAATGATTTTCATACGGGGGAGGCGCCATATAACGCCTCCCCTTTTTTTAAATTAGGAGGGATTTAATATGGATCAACTCAAAAAACTCATTAATCTCGGGTTCGGAGCCATTGCCCTTACAAAAGAAAAAGTCACTGAACTTGTGGACGATCTGGTAAAAAGAGGAGAAGTCTCTTCTCAGGAAAGCAAAAAGTATCTGGATGAACTGATAGCCAAACTCGAAACCAACAAAAAAGAGGTTGAAGCGAAAATCGAAGAGATGGTTCAGGCGACACTGAAAAAACTCGATATCCCTACCCGTACGGAATTGAACCTACTCAGGCAAGAACTGGATGAACTTAAAAAAGAAATCAAGTCTCACGATCATCCGCATAGCCACGAACCAAAAGACAAAAAATGAAACATTGGTTTTTATCCCAATACAAAGATTAATTAAATGCCCGGCAAAATAAACCGACTACATTTTGATTTAAAAAGAGTACAACAGGTAATACATGTGCTCGTAAAACATGGGTTCGGTTTTTTTGTCGAACAGGCTAAACAGGATAACCATTTTCTCGCACGGCAACTCAAACGGTGGAAAATTTTCCCCATATCGACAAAGGAACAGGATACCACATTAAGCGTGGCGCAACGTCTTAAAATGGTGCTTGAAGAACTCGGCCCGACATACATAAAATTAGGACAGATCCTGTCTACCCGCCCTGACCTCGTACCGATAGATATATGCGAGGAATTCAGCAAACTTCAGGACAAAGTTACACCTATTGATTACTCGAAAATTCACGCTCAGATCGTAAACCAGTTCGGCAAACCGCCCGAAGACATCTTTTTCAGTTTCAGCGAAACTCCTCTTGCCGCCGCATCATTGGGACAGGTGCACGAAGCACAATTAAAAACCGGCGAGAACGTAATCGTTAAAATTCAACGCCCGGAGATTCGCGAATTGATCGAGTCCGATATCCGCATGCTCCTTCAGCTAACCGAACTGATCCACAGGCACGTGCCGGCTCTTCGTGTCTATGATCTGCCGGGAATAATCGGGCAGTTCGCAAGAACCATAAAACGGGAACTCGATTTTTCTATAGAAGGACGCAATATCGACAGGTTCGCCAAAAATTTCAAAAACCATAGATATATTCATATCCCGCATATATACTGGGAATACACCCGCGAGAAAATATTGACTCTGGAAAAAATAGAAGGTATCCGTCTGGGCGATTTTATCAAAACAGAAGGTATCGAGTCCGAAAAAAAAATTATCGCCTCGCATATCGGCGACATTATCTTAAAAATGATATTCATCGACGGATTCTTCCATGCCGATCCGCATCCGGGCAACATATTCGTAATGAAAGATAACCGGGTAGCGTTTGTCGATTTCGGGATAATCAGCAAACTCAATGCGAACTTAAAACACATGATGGGCCAAATGCTAATCGGCGTAGTAAATAACGATACCGACAAAGTTACCGACATGATCCGCAAACTCGGAGCTGTCGGCAAAGACATCGATTTCGCCCAGTTCAAATCCGATATGGAAGAACTCCTTGAACGTTATTACGACCTGCCTCTACAGCAAATAAAAATGGGCGAAATGTTTTCCACGGTTTTGTCACTGATGCGCGGGTACTCCATAAAAATACCGCGCGATTTGTACCTGATGATAAAAACAATAATAATCACCGAAGGTGTTGTGATTAAACTTGATCCGGATTTTAACATGATCCAGCATACTAAACCTTTTATTATAAAGATGATACGATCACAACATACCGTAGCGAAAATCGCCGGAGAAATAAAAAAGTTTTCCATGGAGATGTTGCGGTTCGCCAAATCCGCTCCGGGTGAAATGGCTGAGATTCTTAGAATGATGCGACTGGGCATATTCAAAATCGAGTTCGAACACCAGGGGCTCGATAACCTTATCCGCGAAATCGACCGGTCGAGCAACCGCATATCGTTTGCGCTGGTGATCGCGGCGCTGATTGTCGGGTCGTCGCTGGTTATGCTCACTAACGTCGGGCCGCGCGTTATGGATTACCCCGTGATCGGGCTGATCGGATACACAATCGCGGCTTTCTTAGGGTTCTGGCTGGCTATAGCCATTATCCGTTCCGGCAAACTCTGAGTATACCGCTCAAAATATAAAATAAAAATCTGTGTAACCTGTATTTCAAATTAATCAGGGTTTTTCTTAACCTTCAGGCTGGTTAGAATTTTGTCCGCCGTTACTTTTAAATCGGTTATCTGATCGAGTGAAAGTTCGCCGAGCAACCCGGATACCGCGTTGGCGCGGTTGGCGCAATCGGAATCAGCGGTAAACCCCGATAAATCAAGCACTGTTTTCGCCGCCTTGAACTTTTGTTCCAGCGACGCAGACTCATCGGTAAGAATCGATTTCATCACACCGATAGCCACAGGCACAAGGTTTTCCACTTCTTTCTGCGATTCACTAAGCGGGTTTTGTTTTTTCTGCGCAAGACAATCTTTGAACAGTTTTGAAAATGTGTTGTCGTCTAATGTCATGGGTATTTTCCTCCTTAACCTGCATAAACTACAAATTAAGCTCAATTTGAGCAGGGTTAACTATGGAGGGAAAAAGTATTACGGCAGACTATGATTTAATCCACAATTGCGCGAAAATCAGGGTCATCCCGCAACCACCTGAACTCCTTGCCGATTTTTGCTTTTTCGATATTATCCCGATCAAGCTCAACAGCTCTTTTCAGGCTAACCAGAGCGTTTTTCTTGTCTTTCTTTAGCGAATACGCGCATGATTTATTGAACCACACTATCACAAAATTTGGGTTTATCGCAATAGCTTTGTCGCAAGCAATTATAGCTTCATCATACCTTTTAAGCTTACAAAGGGAAACACCTTTATTTATCCACGCTTTCGCATCATTTGGGTTTATCGCGATAGCTTTGTCATAAGCAATTATAGCTACGTCATACCTTGAGAGCTTTACAAGGGTAACACCTTTATTGAACCACGCTTTCGCATCATTTGGGTTTATCGCGATAGCTTTGTCATAAGCAATTATAGCTTCGTCATACCTTTTTAGCTCATCAAGGGCAACACCTTTATTGTACCACGCAACAGCATTATTTGGGTTTATCGCGATAACTTTGTCGAAATATTCCAGAGCATCACTGTACAATCCGCTAAAATATTTATCACAGCCAAGAGCAAAATAATCCTCCGCTTTTGGCGGATTGCCGAGCAGTTCACTTAAACCTAATTTTAATTTAAAATCTTCCAGTTCTTTCTTTAATGCCTTCACTTCTTCCTCTGTGGATGTTTTGTCAAGCGATGGCTCTTTCGGACGGGCATTATCCGTATCTATCTGGGCTTTTTCACGAAGTGATTTGATGAATTCACAATCTTTTTTCGCTTCCGCAATTATTTTTTCCCATTTTCGATATTTAATAAAATTGAATCCCAAAAGACAAGTTACAAGAATTGTAATCAAAACCAGAATAGCGTTCATAAACCCGATCGACCAGTCCAGCTGTTTTTGAGCTTTGCAGATTATCCCTTTGTCGATAGCGTTCGATACGGAATTAGCATGGTTGTCGGCGCAGGCGTTGACCTGATCTTTGAGTGATTTGTTCTCTTCGGTGAGAACCCAGATTTTTTTATCGGATATGGACTGGTATTCATCAAGTTTGTATTTAAGAAGCCGGATTTCTTCCTCAAGCTGAACAATCCGCGCGCCGGATTGAGCGGTAACCGCATTTTCCTTGTCCTGCGCTAAAACCGGTACGGACATTATGTACATAAAATAAATAAAAAAGATGAGTTTTCGCATTTTTTCCGGATTCCTTATCCTGTTTATTTAAAAATAAAAGGCTTTTTCTTTTTTGAAAAAAAGAAACAAAAAACTTTTTGTAAAGATGCTCCACATCCTTTTTTTAATACTTATTATATTACAGTAACACAAACATATATAATTTGTAATTAGTTTTTTACCTGTGGATTAAAATATCCATGCTCAATTTTTATGGAATCAAATTGAAAGATGCGGTATTATCTATCTTTTTTCTAAGGATCATAAAATGAATGATAAAATAATAAATCTAATTACCACCGAATTATCACTGGATACAATTCAGGTAAAAAACACAATCAACCTGATCTCAGGAGGCGCAACCGTTCCGTTTATCGCACGGTACCGCAAAGAAATAACCCGAAACCTCGACGAACAACAAATCCGAGCCGTCAAAGACCGGTTCGATTATTATACCGAACTTAACCAGCGCAAAGAAACCATACTGAAATCAATCGACGAACAAGGCAAACTCACCGACGAACTGAAATCAAAAATTCTCGGCACATACTCCAAAACCGAACTCGAAGATATATACCTGCCGTACAAACCAAGCAGGAAAACCCGCGCGTCCATCGCCCGCGAAAACGGGCTTGAACCGCTCGCCCAACGAATTCTGGCGCAAAATGATATCGCTGGCGCGGATATAAACGCGATCACAAAACCGTACCTCAACGATAAAGTACCCGATACCGAATCCGCTCTCAAAGGAGCGCAGGATATTATCGCCGACATAATCAACGTCAACCCGAAAATAAGGGATACCGCCCGCAAACTGATTTTAGCCGAAGGCAAAATCGGGTCCGCATTAGCGAAAAACAAAAAGGACGAATCGGGCAAATACCAGATCTATACCGATTTTCAGGAAAATATTAAATCAATACCATCCCACAGGATACTCGCCGTCTACCGTGGCGAAAACGAAGGGATACTCACAATAAAATGGATTTTGCCGGAAGAAAAAATACTCGATTGCGTCCGGCGCGAATACATAATCAACCGCAAATCGGTTTTTTTACCGCTGATTGAAGATGCCGCCCGCGATTGCCTTGACAGGTTACTGCTCCCCTCAATCACCACAGAGATAAAAAACGGGCTCAAAGAAAAAGCCGATTCCGTTGCAATTGAAACGTTCTCGAAAAATTTAAGGGAAATCCTTCTTTCGGCTCCTCTGGGCGAACAACCCGTTATCGCTCTCGATCCGGGGTTCCGCACAGGCATAAAACTGGCTGTGCTGAACGCGCAGGGAAACCTTCTGTATAACAGCGCAATCTATCCGCTTGAACCGCATAATAAAAAAGGAGAAAGCCTCGAGCTGATCGACCAACTGATAGAAAAATTCGCCGTAAAATATATCGCCGTCGGCAACGGTACCGCCAGCAGGGAAACCGAACAATTCGTGCTTGATTACAAAAAGGTATCTGGCAAACAGGTGCAGTGTGTGGTTGTAAACGAGTCCGGCGCATCGGTTTATTCGGTATCCGATACTGCCCGCGAGGAGTTTCCCGAATTCGACGCGACCGTGCGCGGAGCCATATCCATCGGGCGCAGGTTGCAGGATCCGCTCGCGGAACTGGTGAAAATAGAGCCGAAATCGCTCGGTGTCGGGCAATACCAGCACGACGTCAACCAGAACCTGCTCAAACAAAAGCTCGACGAGGAAGTCGAACATTGCGTCAACCTTGTTGGAGTGGATGTGAACACCGCTTCGGCCCCGCTTTTGTCGTATATCGCCGGAATCGGAAACACCGTGGCGCGCAATATTGTGGAGTACCGTAAAGAAAACGGCAGGTTTATGGCGAGAAAAGATCTGCTCAAGGTCCCGAAACTGGGCCCGAAAGTGTTTGAGCAATCCGCAGGGTTCCTGAGAATCAAAGGGGGCAACAACCCGCTCGATTCGTCGGCGATTCATCCTGAATCGTACACGGTGGTTGAAAAAATCCTTCGCGCGCTCAATACGGATATCGCCACCCTGATGGGAAACGAGAACCTTGTCAGATCAATCAAAATAGATGATTTTATCACCGATATCGCCGGCAAAGAAACACTCGCCGATATAAAAAGCGAACTCCTAAAACCGGGGCTTGACCCTCGCGATACGTTTCAGGAAGCAGGGTTCTATGACCATATCCGCTCGATAACCGATCTTGAGCCGGGAATGGTGTTGCCCGCGATAATCACCAACGTAACCGCATTCGGCGCGTTCGCGGATCTGGGAGTGCACGAAAGCGGGCTGATTCATATTTCGGAACTGGCGGACAAATATATCAAAGAACCGTCCGAGGTAGTAAAACCCGGTCAGAAAGTGAAAGTCAGGGTTTTGTCTGTCGATGTTGCCCGCAAACGGATCGCGTTATCGTTAAAACAGGTAAATACCTGAAGTACCAGAGAAAAAATAGGTAGCTGAAAAACAATCATTCGGTTCCTATGTGTTTGCGAAAATCATTGTATTATAATTGAGTACTTTTTCAGCATTCAAAGTTTATTTTTGAAGTATCTGTTGACTTATTTTTTGATATTTTGTATAAAAGGGCAAATTATTCATGGAGAGGTGTCCGAGAGGCCGAAGGAAAACGACTGGAAATCGTTTGAACTCCAAAAGGGTTCCGTGGGTTCGAATCCCACCCTCTCCGCCATTTTTTTTCAGGTGTTTACAAATTCCCATTATTAAGCTGTTTACAAATCTCATTTAATTGTTTTGATGCTTTGGTGCCCAAAAGGTGCCCACAAAATCAGGGAAAGTGAGGTTTGGTAATGGTTTCTTTACGAAAGAAAAACGGTGTTTATTTTGTCGATTATCGGGTTAACGGCAAACGTCTGAGGAAAATGTCGGCAAATCAAAAAAATTCGCAGAACTTGCTCTGAAAGACATTGAATTAAAACTCGCTAAAGATGAAATCGGGTTTGCTCCCAAAGACCAAAAACTCGAAACATTATTTCAGGAATATCTAACCTATTCAAAAACAAATCACGCACCAAGCTCATATAAAAGATACCGGGCGATAATCGATAATTTTAAATCGTTTTTAAGCAAATATCCGCATCTTAAGCAAATATCTCAGCTAAATGTCAAGATTTTTGAGAATTACAAAACATTCCGCAAAAAGCTCGGTAAAGCCAACAAAACAATCAATATGGAGATTGATACAATCCGCTCAATCTTCCATCTCGCCATCAAATGGGGATACGCAAAAGACAATCCTGTCAGCGGAATAACCATGCTCAAAGAAGATGACCACAAAAAGCCACGGTTTCTCAGTAGGGGCAAAAAGGGGACAGCGCCCTTTATTTGTACAAATGCAATTAAGAGCATTAGAAAGCGTATTTATCTAACAGCTTTTTGATAAACGTTGTCAATATCTCTAAAATAACTTCCTATTCCCATTTGTGCTTGTCCATTGCAAATAGTATCTGCAATAACTTCTGATGAGACGGTAACAACCTTAACACTATTTAGATATACATTCCATTGCAAAACAATAGGTTTACTTTTATACCAAAAAGGGTACCAAAAAGGGGACAGCGCCCTTTATGTGCGAAAAAGAATATTGACATATAGTAATAATTACTATATAGTATATTTATGAATAATGAGCATGAAGAGTTAAAGAAATTCTTTTACGATAAGTGCGCCGATAAGGGGCTTAAGATCACCCCGCAACGTTCGCTTATCTTTGATGAAGTATCTAAAGCAACGGATCATCCCACTGCTGACGCTATATACAAACGCGTGCGCAAGAGCTTATCTAATATTTCTTTTGATACTGTTTACCGGACCTTGTTATCATTCACAAAAATAGGCATAGTTAACCTCGTGGAAGGAACAGGTGAGCAGAAACGCTTTGAGCCGAACCTGCACCAACATCATCATTTTAGATGTATCAAGTGTTATACAATTTATGATTTCGAAAATGATGCCTATAACGATATCGCCGTACCGGAATCGGTGCAAAAACAAGGAGTCATTATCAATAAGAGGGTAGTGTTAGAAGGCATTTGTTCAAAGTGTAATGGCAAATAAATATTTTTTGTCTATTAAGTAGTAATAATTACGAAATAGTAAGCTAATGCAAATTAAAGGAGGTGGATAATTGAGACAATAAACTGTGATTAGCGGCATGTAGTCAATAGTTTAAAAACAGGGGTATCAATTAAAAGGAGTAATTAATTATGTCAAACGCAAAGTACAGATCAATCGTAAAACTTGACTTCCAGTATGCACACAGGTTTATGAATTATCCAGGAGAGGCAAGCTATCTTCATGGACACTCTGGATTGCTAACGATCGAAATTGAAGGAGAGTTAAACAAACATAATTATGCTTACCCGGTAAAAGAGGCGCAAAAATTAGCGTGGGAAGTGGCCGACAACTTCATGCATGCAACAATTTTTCAAGAAGGCGACCCTTTGCTTGATTTAGTGTTGCAAGGATATGAAAAAGCTGGAATGAAAGGCACAACCAATAGATTCGGAACGCCTGCAAAAGCTCTCAACCATGAGCTGGTAAAATCGTTTCCTGAAAGCAGAGTCGCTGTCAGCAAAGGTCCATCTACCTGCGAATGGTTCTGTACAGTATTCTACGAATTGTTGAAAGACAAGTTGAATATTAAAAAAATAGAATTTCGTTCTTCTTCGTTGAACTGTGCATCAAGAGAGTTTTAGTAGTAAAGCCACACTGGTGCCCCTCCACCATAATACGGTGGAGTGGCATTTGTGTCTCGGACGAAAAAGGGGACAGCGCCCTTTATCTGTATTAGTTTCTGCGTTAACAAAATATGAATTATTTAAAATCCAAAATACTTCTTATATTATATATATAACATTTAATTCTGATTTATCCAATAAACAATATTACAATTATTAGAGATATTATCGAAAGTATGTATTTAGGGAAATATATTTGTTGATGGAGTATTAATCTGGGCATGAAAATCAAGGATGCGCTTTTTTCCCAAAACACAACATTTGACAATATCTCTTTTATTTTGAAATTATTCTCTTCTCTGTAGAAGGTTATTATTGAAATTTGATATAAATAATAAAATTCATAGAAAAAGACAGATAAATTTTGGTATCTTAGTTTATCTAGTAAAGCAAATATTAAGAATTGTAGTTGCGAAAATCTTTTGCTATATGGTTAGTTTCTCACACTTACTAATAAAAGAGTGTCAGTAATTTAATAAAAGGATGTAGTAAATTGTTTTTTGTGTATTCCCTTGTTATAATAATATTTATGCTTATTATTAATGCCTTTTTTGCAGCCTATGAAATGGCATTGGCAGCAGTTTCAGAAACAAAACTCCGTATTCTAAAAAAAGAGAACCATCGCGGAGCACACGATGCTTTGTTTATGAAGGGAAAAATTGAGGGTAGCTTAGCGGTTATTCAGCTTGGAATTACCCTAGTAGGTGCAATCGCAGCAGCAGTTGGCGGTGCAGGGAGCGATGAAGCCATTGCTCCTTACCTAATTGAACACTTAAAAATAGCTCCATTATACGCCGACATTTTATCACTCGTTCTCTTTATCATTCCTCTTAGTCTGCTCACTATTATTTTTGGAGAACTTGTTCCAAAAACATTTGCATTAAAGAAGCAGGAATGGGTTTGTTTGAAGTTCTCTCCAATTATGAGATTTTTTTATATAATATTTTTCCCAATTGTCTTATTTTTAGAAAAAATAGTTAAGTTGATAACGAATAAAGGATCTAAAAGAATCGGCAATTCGGAGACCTATTCCTTTTCGAGTATACATGAATTAAAAGCGTTAGCTTCCCTGGCAAGGGCGTCTCGCCTCATTGGAATTAGAGAAGAAAAAATCGTTCATTCAGCGGCTGAACTATCGACGCGATCAATAAAGGATATTATTATTCCTGTGACTGAAATATCCGTAATTCCGGTTGGATTATCATTAACAGAAGCATTAGTCAGAGTACATATGGACATGCATACGCGTTTTCCTGTATGTACTGAGGATAATAATTATCAGACAATAATAGGTTATATTAATCTCAAAGACATTATTTATACCTTACATGCTAATCCATCCAATTCCAGTCTTCAATCTATTGTTCGTTCAGTAAAATCATTTAACGCAAATGCAAAGATATCCAATGTTATGGAAGAGATGATTCGAGACAGTCTTCATATCAGTCTTGTAAACGACGAACATGGAGTGATATTAGGTATGATAACGCTGGAAGATATCTTAGAAGAGCTTGTTGGAGAAATTCTTGATGAATATGATCGATTGCCGACTTATGTGCATCTATGCGGCAATGGATGGATTATAGGCGGCGGTGTACCTATTGATAAAGTGGCATATGTGACAGGAATAGAATTATCACGATTGATATTATGTGATGATCCCCCATTAAATACTTTTGCTCAATGGTGTAGCCATGTGAAACAAAATGATTTGAGAGGAGCAGAGTTATTTGAATGTAGAGGTCTACTTGTAACTATCCGTAAATTTCGCAGAAAACAGGTATTGGAAGCTTTTGTAGCTGTTACTTCCAAAGCTTCTATAGATTAATATGGGCGAAAAAATTATTTTTTAAGTATACCAACTCCTTGAGTAGAATAAATTCATCTTTCCCCAAATATGAACGGCATTATCAAAGCATCCAAGATAACTCCAGTAGTATGAAGATAAAATCCTTGATCGACATAGTTTCCATATTTTTCATGGAGAGAGTCATAACCGCCCCATGACTCATCATCATTTTGTGAATCTAATAATAAAGGGCGCTGTTGTCCCCTTTATTCGCCCTTTTTTCTGATAAAATTAAGAAAAATTCCCAAAAAAAACATTATGCATGTTGCCGGTTCAGGAACAGTTGTCGAGTATATCTCAAACTCATGCCCCTCTACCCATGATGCGGAATTGGTTATATTCATCTTTACATATTGACCGGTTATATCCGGTACATCAAAAATAAATGGTGTTATAACACCTCCGGACAAAGATAATGTTTTCGTCTCGATAAAATTATTATCGATATAAAGCGATAGAGTACTCGATCCACTGCTGACCAAATCATAGAAAGTTACCTGCGAAATTTTTACAGGTTGTTGTAAATCAACCGTTGCCCAACCGCTGTACGATGGGTTTAACCAGCATGTATTAACCGTTCCATCAGTAAGATATGAAGGTTCGTATGTACTATAATAATTATTCGCGGTAACCGGTTTCCCGCCTGAAACAAGTATCTGCAAAGCGCAAATATCCGGTATATTAAAAAAAACAAGCGAAAACAACAATAGCAACAATTTTATCATGATCTTATCCCCTGTATGAATAGTGAAAAAAATTATATATGTATACATCAATAATAACATGTGTAATAAAAAAAATCAAATGACCAATATAATATTGATAATAAATTCAAACCCAATGAATTGCAAAAAAACATCATTTGTGGTAAAATTAATATAATAAGACGTGTATAATCAATAAAATTATAATATAAGGAGCCGGCAATGGTACGGTATCATTGGAGAACCAGATTATTTTTGATTTTATTTTCTATCTTTTTTATCGGCGTGTTATGTTGTGATGCGCCGAAAGTTTTATCGCAGGAAGTGCCAAACGCACCCGATATTCTCAAAGTGGGCGGCAAAGAAGTAAGCTCCGGCCAGACATTATATACTAATGGCGGCCAACAGGGATCCAATCCTGTCAACCTTGCACTGGAAGGTTTTGCTCAAGCAAATACCACTATAACCGTCTTCAATAACGGATCCGCTCTTACAACTTCTCCAGCTTCAGTTTCGCCAAACTCGAGCGGTAAATGGACCTGTTCGGTTTCCGTTTCCACCGGAACTCTGAATTTAACCGCAAAAGCGGCAAACGGCGCAGGTACTTCGCTCGCATCGGAAAAAGTTACGGTTGTGCTCGATACTACAGCTCCTGTAGCCGATGTCTGGGTCCGCCAGACAGGATGGCGCACAAACTATAAATATATGAATGGACACAACAATATGTACGGCATCTTATCCGATAACGCTTCAGGTATAGATTGGAGCACAGCGGCAATCACGGTGAAAAATATAACTACCGGAGCAACTATTGCCGGATCACAAGCCAATAACGGTACCAACCAGATAGACTTTTACCCAACTGCAGGTTGGGGAGTAACCCAGGTAGATAAGAACAGGTACAGAATAACTGTTTATGTTCGCGATAAAGCCGGTAACGAAACGATTATCCCTGCTGTTGAATCACAAATACCTGACACATTCTGGGGTAACGGTTGGAGAGAATATATATACGATAGCGAATTACCGCCTGCGCCAACAATAACCAAAATCTGGGATCCGAACCATAATGTTTTCACCGGTACCGGTGAAACATCGTCAAATACACCTGATGCGGATGGTTATGTAAATTATTATTCAGGAATGACAGTAACTAAAAATCCGACCAGAGTGAAAGGAAAAGTTGTCGATTCCAACGGGGTACCAAAAGTAAATTATTATAATGCCGACCAGCATTGCTGGTATGTTTGGGAAAGTCGATATTATCCATGGGCTCAAAGAGTTTCCACAAATCTGGGGTCAATAAGTTTAACTACAGGGGAATTCACTTTTACATGGGTAGAACAAAGCCCAAATATTCAGTATTTTAATGAAGGTTATAACTATATTTATTTATATAGTGTTGACAGTGCGTATTTGATTGGTAGCACTACAATTTATGTTAAGTTTCAATATGGAACACCAACAATGCCTCCTATGCCGACTACACCTGCTTTTACAGGAAGCGAACAAAAGGTTTTGGGAAGCAGAGTTATTCCCGACACTTTCGGAAAAACAAATAAAATGAATGGTGTTCAAACGGTAAGAATATTCTTCGCACCTCAAAGCGGATCTTACTGGCTTGGTTATGGATATAACTACAGTCAGGAAGTTCTTCCCGAGGGACAGGCATATGTCAATACTTCAGGAGTATATGATCCGGGCGACGTATACTCCGACAGCAATAATAATAACCAGTATGACCAGGGAGAATCGTTTCTGGATATCAATAATAAAGGAGTAAGTGACGGCCAGTCGTATTGGTTCTATAATTTCCTGTCCGTTGAGTATCCAAGAAACAACACAATGTATGTGAAAGTCGCCTCCGTAAACCAGTATGGAATGAGTGAAGCGAAAAGTTTAGGGCGGTTTCATCATATGGACATTCTTCCTTCGGTTTCAAGCGTAATCATAAATCCGAAAACTAACCCTGATCTTTCATCTTCACAAAAACCAACTCAAATTGTGGTTAATGTCCAGAATCCGGGTTATGACTGGAATATGGCTTATTATGGGCTTGATCAATCTGTTTCATGTATAAAAGTTTACGATGAAAACCAAAATCAGGTGTCTATAGATGCGACAACATGGGTTTATGAAGGAAGCCTTAAGTATAAAGGAACCTTGAACGTTTCCAATGTAAATTTCTTACCGGAGAAAAAGTATACGGTAAGAGTTACAGCGAAAAATTTCATGGATTGTACTTCCATAACAGACGCTTATAAATTTACAATCGACTCAAAAATTCCCGAAGTAGTCAACTTAAGCCCCGCGCCGGGCGCGCAGGTAAGTACGTTGCCTAACTTTAAAGCCACATTATACGATCAGATGACAGGAGACCTGAACGGAAGCGGAATTTCGTTCGGCAAAGGCGATCAGGCTATCGGCAATACATCGTATAGCCAGTTGCGTCCGTTTAAAGTGATGGGCACTGTCGCGGCATCAGGGCAAACTTTGACGTTACCCAAACCGCTGGTTAACCATGTTGGAGCGAATATAGCTGTGCTCAACCAGAAATTTGAGGTTTGGGAAGAAAACAAATCCGTCAGGATAGACGAAGTCACATTAACCAGTGTCGGCACATCCAGCGTAACCCTCACAGGAACGGCTCTTGTCTCCGGAACACGGTATACGGTTCTGTACGCGATTCCGTATTATCACTCTACTAACTCGGTAGATACTCTAACCGCAATACCTATTTCGCCTATAACCGAACAGGGATATTACGTTGTTCAGTTTCAGGCTGTTGATAAAGTCGGAAACCCCGGCGATTTAAAAAGTTGTTATAATTTTTATGAATCAGGCCCCAACCAGCCGGTTTATTTTACACCTCCGGCAGGCAATTTCTTATTGAGCGCTAGTCCTGCTGAATGCCGCGCGGGAGAAACTATCGAGCTTACCGCCGGGCCTATACTCAGGTCAACCGGTGAACCGGTGTTTGACGGGACGCTGGTAACGGTAACGAGCACGTACGGTACCATAACCGACGGCGATCAGGACCCCGCCTCCGACGGGATCCAGGTGCGCACCACAACCGGCGGTTACGCGAGATTTCATGTGACAACCACAACACCCGGCATCGGTACCGCTCACGCACAGGTCGGATCGGCGCAGAGCAGCCCGGACGCGCAGGTGAAGTTTATCCCGAACTACCCTTATGGCACGGTAACGTTCAGCACAACGCCGTCGAACCTGAGTTCGCTGGTTGCCGACGGCACAACCGTGGTTGAAGTAGTAACTT